>WOR8_10006665_pt1 | contig 21741 bp, 13 predicted proteins | sample DeeMarSeWOR38_10_FD_19890 | JGI IMG/M metagenome (IMG submission 19890) | reverse complement strand
GGCAGTACTGTGCACTGTTGCTGCGGGGAAGATAATCTACGTTAACAATGATGCAACAGGGATGAATAACGGCTCAAGCTGGGAAAATGCATATTTCTATTTACAGGATGCTCTGGCCGATGCTAATTCTGCCGAAAAGCCGGTCGAAATACGAGTCGCACAGGGTATCTACAAGCCTGACCAGGGGACTACTCAGACACCCGGTGACCGTGAGGCAACGTTTTATCTCATCAACGGCGTTGCACTCAAAGGCGGTTACGCAGGCCTTGGCGAGTCAGAACCTGAAACTAGAGACATTGAACTGTACGAAACTATACTCAGCGGTGACTTAAACGGTGATGATATTCATATTGATGATGTAGAAGTCGATGTTCCTTGGGATTTATTAAACGAACCTACTCGGGCGGAAAACAGCTATAACGTCGTTACAGGAAGCGGAATAGATGATTCAGCCGTTTTGGATGGCTTCACGGTTATTGCTGGAAATACTAATGGACCTAAAAATAGTTGGTGGAGATTCAAGTCTGGGGCTGGTATATATAACATCTCTGGAAGCCCAATTGTAGTCAACTGCACATTTACCATGAATTCGGCCTTTGTTGGCGGTGGGATGTTCAACTACGATTGTAGCCTGACCTTGACCAACTGTAGCTTCAGCAAGAACTATTCCCACGGTGGAGGAGGAATGCATAACGAAAAGTGCAGCCTTATACTTACTAACTGCATCTTCAGTGAGAACTTGGCCAGGTATGGTGGTGGTATATACAATGAATGGCCTAATTCACTTCACCTGATGAATTGTACTTTCAGTAGAAATTCGGCGGAAACTACCGGCGGCGGGATGTTTGGAGGCACTGCGACGTTAACAAACTGTGTTTTCATTGCCAACGAAGCACATCAGGCTGGTGGATTGCGGTCTGATTTCTCAACCCTAAACAACTGCACTTTCATCGCAAACAAGGCAAGGGATTGGGGTGGGGGGATGAAATCCGGATTGGACGACACTGTTTCTAATTGCACATTCAGCGGTAACTCGGCGGGAATCTGTGGCGGTGCAATATATATGTTTTATAGCGATCTTTTGCTTACCAACTGCACATTAACGGATAATTCAGCGCCGAATGGAAATGCCCTGGCATCTGATAAATTCTTTGAGGCTCCGAGCAATGTTGAATTGACGAACTGCATCGTCTGGGGCGGCGGCAATGAAATATGGAATGATGATGGCTCGTCAATTACAATCTCATACAGCGACATCCAAAGAGGCCAAGCCGGCATCTACGACCCTTACGGCGTCGTTGTATGGGGGCAAGGTAATATTGACACAGATCCTTTGTTCGCAGATCCAGGTTATTTGGTGGATGCGAATGATCCGAATAACGCTTTATGGATAAATGGCGACTATCATTTGAAATCCGAGGCGGGTCGGTGGGACCAGGTTAGTGAAAGCTGGGTAATAGATGATGTAACCAGCCCATGTATCGATGCCGGAGATCCATTGACACCGGTCATGTATGAGCCGCATCCACGCGGATGTTTTATTAATATTGGCGCCTACGGCGGAACTGAAAAAGCAAGCAAATCACCTTAATTAACCATATGCAATGGATAGCGTTTGGATAGACCCGTGGCGGTGGAACTGTAAAAAAAGCTCTACAGCGATGAAATGATTCCACCGTTTTCAATACCACTTTAGTACAAATATTTCCTATTTATCCACATACTCAGCAAATGAAGTGTAACGAATGTCGGAAGACATGGGCCCAGGCTCGTATATCATGTAACTATCAACACTAATCATATTTACAATCAGCGTAATTTTATATAACATGGCCGTAGAAGGGTAATGATATGCATAGAGAAGGAATAAATGAAAAAGCTATGAAGAACAGATACAGGCCTTTGTTATATACCGTTTTGATTTCAATACCTCTGCTTTTTGGTTGTGAGCAACATATCATCAATCAAGCACAGTTAATTGAGAAAGATGCGCAAATAACCTGTATCGAAACTGCAACTGACCGATGTGCTCTGCCTTCTCAATTGCAACAATTAGCCGATGAAACGATGAGAAGTTCTAACGCTTCTGCTCCAAAACATTATATAAGCATACTGGATATCGGAGAAGATTCTCTGCTTGCGCGAATTCATCTGATTCGGGCCGCGAAGGAGTCCATTATTTTGCAAACCTTTATCTGGGACGATGACGAGGTAGGTCAGCTAATATTCATTGAGCTGCTCGAAGCGGCACGCAGAGGTGTGAAGGTCCGAATGATTTTAGACCAATACGGGTGCTACTTGAGACCTAAAGTTATGGCGGCGATGAATACGGCCCATGAAAATATCGAGATAAAGCTATATAGACCGACCCTGAAACGAGGCGCCAGATCAGCCACTCAAGATGTCGGACATATTATTACCAACGCAGTAACATTATACAGGCGAATGCATAATAAACTTTTTGCGATTGACGAACGAATCGGAATAGTGGGCGGCCGTAATATCCAGGATTCTTATTTCGATTACGGCAATAAGGTCAATTTTAAGGATTTAGGCTTTTTGGTCATCGGGCCAGTCGTAAAAGACATGTACGAGTCCTTCGAACTTTACTGGGAAAGCAGAGAAACAAAAGGAGCAACAGAACTTTTTGATATTGCAAAAGCCGCTCTGAAACTGAAAGAATCCGACTACTCGAACCTGTTTGACAACCGTGAGTTTGAGGAATTAAGAAGGGTAAGTAAACAAGCCGATTCTTACTCAATCGTGACCCAGCGCGACACTCTGGATCTGTATCCAATTAAGCGGATTGAGTATATAGCAGACTGGCCTGATAAAAAGAGAAGGACTAAAAAAGACAAAAACTGGCACACCACTTCACGATTATGGCACATAATATCGAAGGCTGAGCATTCCATACGGCTTCAAACTCCTTATTTGATACAAGACTTCAGAGGCACTCTGGTGTTTAAGTCTTTTAGAAAAGAGAAGCCCGACGTAGAAATTTCCTTGTGTACGAACAGCCTCGCATCTGCGGATATGTTTTATGTATGGGCAATAATCTTTAAACAAAGACAGCTTTATATTGAAACATTAAAATGCCGGGTATATGAATTAAGACCTGTTCCGGGGGACGTTCTGGCCATGATACCTCGTTTCACTCAAATCGAAGAAGACATAAGCGATGAAACCGATCTGGATGAAGATACTGAGCGGGTTATCCCTCTGAAGTATCCCGGCCCGCGTTTATGTCTCCATTCCAAGTTTTTTGTAGTGGATGAACGCATCTCTGCGGTTGGCTCACATAACTTCGATCCACGTGCCAAAAACCTGAACACGGAAAATATGGTTATCGTATGGGATGAAGAAGTTTCCAGGACCTTAAGCAGGATTTTCGCGCGCGACACGGCCCCTCAAAACGGCTGGCTGCTCGCCAGAAAGAAAAAGCTTCCCGTCGTTGGTAATATCAGCGACCTGATTGCGAGGATCTCCAGCAAATTACCCGTTTTTGACATTTGGCCTTTTGATTACAGCAACAATTTTGAACTAAAAGAGAATAAAAAGCCTGTTGCCCCGGATCATCCTGATTTCTATAAAAATTATAAAGATGTCGGCGTTTTCCCGGAAGTTGGGTTTTCATTGAGCAGAGTGGGAGTACGATTTATTAAAGCCTTTGGAGGTTTGGCAACAGGGTTGATGTAATTGAAATTGTTATTCAAACTGTACCGGTTCCAAAGAATTTGTTCATCTATATTATTTCGTCGAGTATGACCATTTAAAACAACTCAACCATCCTTACTTCCCCGCCATCGTCAATTCAGCAATGACTGGGAAGTGATCAGACACCCTATCGTCAAGTACGGCATAACTATAGAATTCAAGCTCAGGAGAAATTAGAATCCAATCCAGGCGAAAATTCAATAAAGGAAACGTATGCAGCTCTTTGGAACCAAGTTCATACGCAGAAAGTGATAATCCATTTTTTAGGATATCGAAAACTTTTTTTGAATCCTGTAACTGGCAGTTAAAGTCTCCCATCACGACTAACGGATTTCCTCGCTTGGATAGCAAATTGACCATTTGGCTGACTTGTTTCTGACGGGCAGAATTACTGGCCAAATTAAGGTGGACTGAAACAACATCCACCTTCGTTCCGCTTGCACCAAACTCAACAGTGCAAACGGTAAATCCTTTGTCGGTCGATAAAAGTACCGGCTTAAAAGTAACAGACAAGGGATCACTAATCTTCAGCATCGAAATCAGTGCTGTACCATGAAGAAATCCAAGGCCCTTTACATGTTCGCCGTGGATTGCTTCTCGATATCCTGCATGCTCAGCAATGTAGTGAACGTGGTTGAAGTTGCCGCTCCTACGTGACTTTATATCCGCCTCCTGAAAAGCTGCAACGTGTGGGCGCTCTCTCACGAGTATTCCTGCAATCTCTTCGAGGTTCTTGCGGGTCTTGTCGTTACTGACTAATTCCTGGATCATTCCGCGTCCCTTCCCGTGGCCGAGATTCAGGGTCATTACTTTCAGGATTTCCCTATCTGTATCAAGACTATGTTTATTGGGGACGGAGAAGGATACAATATCAGGAATGCTTTCCGCTTTGCCGGTAGTGCAACCTGCAACAATCATTAACGCTAATAAGAAAAGAACAACTGCAAAGCTATTTGCGACGAATGTATATATAGTCTTGTATTCTATCTTATGTTCTAACATGGAATTCTTCAAGAATACAACTGGGGCAATAAGTGTGCCCGCTGCCGACTTTATCGAGGTTCGGTGATTACGACAACACTGAAGCCCTTCGGAGGAACTTCCACTTCGATAGTCCGCGTTATCCGGACCCTACCTGATAAATTAACGCTTATCTCATGCCGGCCTGAATTGACTCGGGCACGACATACATATATACGAGCCGGCAAAAAAGTCCAGGAGCGCGTGTCAGGCTTATCCAGGCCAACCAGGGTCGCCTCGGTCGCAAGGGCGGCAAGCATTGCCGTTGCGCCCCCTTTCTTGCGTGCCACTGCACGTGCACCTTCGGCAGCGGCGGCGCGCGCTATCATACGAGTTAATGCCGCTCCGATGATTTTTGGCTTTATCGTCTCATACTCTCTAGTTATCTCTGCATCCAGATCCGTAAGCAGTTCTACGGGTACATCCCGGCCATCCAGACTCAAGGTAGCCTTTGAGAGCATATTATTAGGTTTGACCTGCTCAGGATATACCACAACTTTAAACGCAGTATAGCCAAGAACCTTCAGGTCGCCGGTTACCCACGCTCCGGCGTAACCAATAGCGGCACCAATAGGCATTCGTTTGGGGATCTTATAGGGAACACGGCCGAGGCCTAATATGATTAGGACCTCACCGTCCGGCTCTGTATCGGGAGGGTTTGACGCCGTCAAGCCGGCAAGATACTCTTTCATTTTTCTGCCGATGTAGTTACCCCGGTCTGACAACCTTAGAACAGGCTCACGAAATGCCTGAAGATTCCCAGCATCGAGTGCTTCTTCGTAGTAGCGCAAAGCCCGGTCCGGCTCCCCGAGTTTCTCAAAGACGAATCCCGCCAGGTATGAGCCAAAAGCTCCGTGGCTCCCTTGTTCACCGCCTTCGTCCAGTGACACCAGATACTCGCGTGCGAGTGTAAAACGCCTGGCCTCCACACCTGCACCCTCCAGGTTATCCATTGCTAAATAGTTTAGCATGTTCAGAGCATTGAGTGCTAAACGTTCGGTGGGCTGGGCTTTATAAACTTCCGCACTGTCGTTATAGATATACTTACCGATATTACCCACAGCATCCAGCTTCAAATCGAGAAATTCCAACTCAGTCTCGGCGGCACTAAGATCACGTGCGCTCCATTCGTATTGTCCCTGTGCCTGAAGCAGCATGCCGCGTTCGAGCGCAGCTAATGGCCTGTGTGCGGTCCACTCATCGGGTATTTTTTCAAAACTATTGACACCCAGGATATCATTCAGCTCACGGATGCCGGCTTCATAGTTACCTGAATCCGCGGCCTGATGAGTCTTGCTGAGTATATCGGTGTACGTGGCGCAACCCCCAAACAGCAGCATAACTATGGTTAGCGCACAGATACATAGTTGGGCTCGATTTGGACTACCCATGGAATCACCTCCCGGATACCTTGTTTGTCCTCGGCAGTATTTCGTCGCTCGATATACGACAAACGACATTAACGTTTCAATGCTTTGCTACGCGTCGCTTCGTTCTGAAAGACAATCAAGCCTGTTTCAACCTCCAGGACCTGAAGAACAAGGCTGTACTGTACACGTCGCGTTTTCTGCAGACGTTCTTCCACGGATGAAATCTTGCCGGTCACGAAGTATTGGGCACCTAATTGCCGGCCGAATTTACCGATAGTGGCTGGGTCATATATGTCGCTCTGTCGCAGGCGCAGCTCGTTAACCAGTTGTTGTTGCCGTTCTCGACTCACAACGCGTACATCGCCGGAATTGACCATATAAGTCTCAATTGAAGAAAGTATCGCCGCCATCTGATCTTCGATATGCTGACTTGTAGCGTTCTGGATGGGCCAGATAGCTACGACAGGCCTTGTGTCGGCTTTTTCTATAGTCACGTTCCAGAGCACTGAAGATGACAGGGCCTTGATATTTTCAGATACAAGATATTCAATATCCGCCCGGTCAAGCGTAACGCTCATCGCCGCTTCGTCGAGTCTTGGATTGTCCGTTCCAGCCCCACCGCGAACCGCCTTGGGACCACAGCCGGCTAAGGTTACCAAAGCCGCAATCAACACCAACTGCAGGTAGAACCTGGAACCTAACCGCCGTAGATTACGATTTCCTGTTAAGCTCATTTTGATCTCCAATTTTAATAATATTTTTTGTCTATTGCTGCTCAATTACACATCTGAGCAGTTCCGTTAGAGAGATTGAGAACAGCTAACCAAACAGCGCCCTCCAGAAGGCCAGTGGAGTATCTTCCGGCACGGTCACTGGGTTTGCGGAGCCCGTACTTTGTCCGATACGAACCTTGCCGTCAGTGTCACAGAAAACCAACACTTTTAGCTTCATATCCGATATGCACAACATCTCCTTATGATAGTAGATAGTTATTAAATTGTCCAAAGACTTCTACCCATATGCTGCTAAAAAAGTTCTGAATCGCATTGGGCAGCTTTTACGATTTGTTATTTTGGTGATTCTCCAGATCATTGCAACTCGTAAAATTACTGGTTTTTTAATAAAATTTTAAGAGATTGAACTCGCGTTTGAAGCTGGTAATTTCGGACAGGGACCGTCTAAAACCCTCTGAGAACTCATGTTCACTAAAAGGTATAAATCCATCCTGAGCGGATTATCCCTTAAAAATTCTCTTTCAAAAATTACCTGAGTTTGAGATATTAGAACACGAAAAATCCATAAATATACGTTACTTTACTTTTTAACTGTATTCCCATTGAGCTTAGGTAGAAGGGAGAATTATATGGAAAGCCGGTTTGTTGTATTTACTATGTTGTTGTTTTGCGGAACATGCTCGTATGCATCGGCAGATGAGTTTCTTTCGAGCGGTTGTGGAAATTCAATGTTCGAAGGTATTCAGATGGAAAATAACACCAACCTATGGTCTGCCGACGCTTCTTCGAATACATCCCGTTTGCATATAATTCCCACACAGCCGCTATCTTTGGGCGGTATCGATGATGTTGCGAGCATTACTTCCATCTATACCAGCGGGATCTCCTCGACGAACCAGTACCTGGAATTGACGCCGATGTTCGGGTACACGTTTGGCGGTCGTTTTGATTATGAAGAGGGAGAGGAAGAGGAGACGATAAAGATTTCCGATGCATCCAGTTACGGATTTCGGTTAGGATATAATTTAGATGATTATTCCCAAATCGAGTTTATGTACAGTCGCCAGGAAACAGAACTAACCGGCGGCAATTTGTTCCCCAGGGACGCCTTATTCGATCTGAATGTTAATTACTATCACATCGGGGGGACCTTGCTCTGGAACCGCGGAAGTGGATTGGAGCCATACTTTACAGGTACGATGGGACTGACGCATTTTGATCCGGAAGGTCCAGGTACGGATTCGGAAGCCCGTTTTTCAATGGTCTTCGGCGGCGGCGTGCGGATTTTTCCAATACAGCGGATTGGGATATATACGGGTGCGCGGGGTTTGATAACGTTTGTGAACTCGGAAATCAGGGCGTACAGCAGCTCTGAGGGCACATACGTAGAAATCGAAGCTGATTCTATATGGCAGTTTCAGGTTTATGTCGGACTGATTTTCGCATTTTAGTATTGCTGCGAACCATAACATATAAACCTGCTAAAACGGATGACCGGCCATGAGCTGTATTCCCATGTCCTCTTCCGAGAAGGCAGTATCAATTCGCACAACCAGGTTCTTGGCCCATACCCTTAATCCAATACCCATGTCCCATTTCATATCGGAATGCAGCTCTTTTAATGTCCATTTTTCTGCAACTCGACCAACTTCTGCGAAGAGTACCCCCTGAATCCATTCAATTTCAAATCTATGCCAAAAATCCATATCAAAAGGATTCCAATCGGGAATAACCCGATATTCGAGTGCATAATACATTGCTGCTTGGTCGTTGAATCGCCCGGCCGGATACCCTCTCATCCGGTAGATTCCACCAAGGGTCGCTCCGGCGTAGCTCGGGGGTCTTCTAAAAAACACTTTGCCGTTTTCATCAACTCCCTCTGTTTCCCAGGTCAGCGTATTGGCAGTCCAGCAATTAAAAGCAAGAACTTGCTGCCGGATTCCTTCAGCCGGCCCAAGGGAAAGATATTTGCTGAATTCTCCCTCGATAACAGTCCATGGATCGGAACTGTCGAATAATCCCCAATCCCGGTTGACAGCCACTTTTTGCAAACTTCCTTTTGACGGATTAAGCCGAAAATCCGTATTATCATATAGAACTGAGAACTTTATCCCGTTGGTGTTTACTGCACTTGTCGTGAAATCGGTATCGACAGTCTGCCTGCGATAAAACGGCTCGATCTCGAAATATGTCCGTCCGCTTTCGAAAGGATTCCAAACATCGGCGCCGGATTGCCCGGAGACCAAAAAACCATCCCGGACAACATATTCATTGATAATTTTGTCCTTTCCATGCCCCATCGGCAATAGATACTTAAACTTGAGATTGACAAAATAATCGTTCCCCTGGCCTTCGAGGAAGTTGTCTTCGTGGGAATCGTTGCTTCCGGCGCGGTCTGTGGGAAATTCAGGATTGCCATCTGCATAGACTGCCATTTCGTCAAACCGTCCCACAGAAAAACGAGGGTCCAGAAAAAGTCGGTCGCAGAACGGCGTCTGGATGTCCCAGCCCATCAGATAAAGTGCCCAGGATGAATTTGTGCTGCCATAACCGGTACCCACCAGGCTCATCTGCTCCTGCGGCCGTCCTACAAATCCGCCCGCTAGGCCCAATGCGAAATCGATGCTTTCATTGTAGAAAGGATAGGGCAATAAGAATGACTCCTGCTCGAAACCTTCGTTGACATCTATTATCCTGTTTTGCCCGAAAACCGAAGGTGACAGGCGACCCAGCAGCGATATATAACATAAGAGCAGTATTCCTTTTGTCAGGCCGTTAAGCTTCATTATACTTTCCTGTCTATATTTGCAGGCTGTAGATTATCACATTCAAATCTATTTATCACAGATTATTTACGAAAACAGGAAAGATGGAAGTCAGAATATTAATTCTCGATGTGTAATACGCGTTACGTATCACGCAATTTATAATTTTCAAGGGCAGCTTTCCTCCGGTCTTTGAGGTATTCAGGTCGAATTTCGGGGCGACATATCAATAATCACGTACGATAACGCTGTCCTTTTCAACAAATTTTATTCCCCTCATACCATCACCGGGCATGGATGTAGATCATTATCTTGACTTATCCTAACCACTTGCTGCATTCTCACTACTTATGGAACCAAATAATAGAATGAACCAAATTGTCTTGAACTGCCAAAGAGTTTCAGTATATAAGTAGTAAAGGAATGACTGGTTGGTTTTAATTAGTACATCGACAAAACAATGCAATAGAAACTAATTGTCTTTTCGACACCGAGGCAATTTCGAATAGGTTCAAAGGATTTTCAGAAAAATATATGGAAATTTCATTAAGGGAAAAGCTAGTTGTGAGTTTCTTAGGCGTGATTATTATATGCGGTTTAGTCGCTACCATGGTCGGTGTTCGGCTGATTGGCACGGGAATAATTAACCAGGCCCAGGATAAGGTAAGACACGACCTGGACTCCGGGCGCGAAGTATATCGGGAGGAAATGGAAAATCTGAGAGATCTTATACGTTTTACGGCTTTGAGATTCTTTATAAAAAGCGCAATTCCAAGCGGTGACATTGAGACTCTCACAAAAGAATTACAGGATATAAAACAGAAAGAATCTTTGGATATATTAACTCTTAGAGGGCCCGAAATCCTTCTGTAAAGGGGGACGATCAAAAACATGATGAATTGGTGAATAGGGCGCTATCGACCACCGAAGCGGTTGCTGGGACCATTATTGTTCGGAAGGATGAGTTAGCAAAAGAGGGAGTTGACCTTGTTGAGCAAGCTTATATAAAAGTCATCGCCACACCAAAAGCGATGCCGGGAATCGAAATCGAACAGACATCTGCAATGGGCAGTTTGCTTGGCGTACTTTATGGGGGAAATTTGCTTAATCGAAACCACACTCTTGTTGACAAAATTAAGGAGATAGCGTATCGGGGAGAAAAGTACAAGGGAGAGGATATCGGCACATCCACAATCTTTCAGGAAGACGTGCGTATCTCAACTAACGTTAAAGGAGAAAATAGAAACCGCGCAGTTGGCACACGGTTATCTCAAGATGTGTACGAGCAAGTGTTGGAAAAAGGACTGCCCTGGATCCATCGGGCGTTTGTGGTGAATAACTGGTATTTCACCGCCTATGAACCGATAAAGAATCCACAGGGAGGTATTATCGGTGTCCTTTCTGTCGGTATTCTCGAAGACAAATACACGGATATGCGAAAAAGGGCTGTTGCGATGTTTCTGGGAATAACGCTTGTCGGAATGATCGTAGCTCTTATCGTTTCAAATTTCTTAGCGAGAGGCATTTTACAACCAATCAGAGACTTGATATCCGCATCCGGTCGGTGGGCAAAGGGTGACTTCGGCTATCAGGTTAAGGTTACTCGAAAAGATGAAATAGCCAAACTTGAAGAAACGTTCAACTTTATGGCTTCTTCACTAAAGGAACGAGACGACAAGTTAAAGGAATATACCGATCAGCAGATAATGAAATCGGAAAAGCTGGCTACGATAGGACAATTGGCTGCGGGAGTTGCCCATGAGATAAACAATCCTTTGGGCACAATTTCTATTTATGCCCAAATGGCACTTGATGAACTGGGAAAAGATAATAATAGCTGCAGGGAAAGCCTGGCCGTTGTAATGAAACAGACAAACAGGGCCGGCAGGATTGTGAAGGATCTTTTGGAATTTGCTCGTCAATCCGAACCTGAAATGAGAATGTTGAATATCAATGATGTTATAAGAAAAGCCGTATCCATAACAAGCCACCCAGCAGAATTACAGAACATCAGGCTACTTACTGATCTTACACAGAAACTACCCGAAATACAGGGAGACAGTGACAAACTTGAGCAGGTATTTGTCAACATAATGATAAACGCTTTACAGGCTATGCCAAATGGGGGCACATTAACTGTTTGTACAAAAATGATTGAGGATAGTAGATTTGTAGAGATTGAGATATCTGACACGGGGTGTGGTATTCCTCAAAAGCATCTTTGCAAGCTCTTTGATCCTTTTTTCAGCACGAAGAGAACTGGGGAAGGCACAGGATTGGGCTTATCTGTGACTCTCGGAATCGTCGAAAAGCACAATGGCACTATTGATGTGAAAAGTACAGTTGGAGAAGGTAGCTCATTCGTTATTAGATTACCCGCAGAAAAGTACTGATAAATATGGAAGAAAATGGCTACATTTTAATCGTCGAAGACGAACAGGACATGCTTAATGGCCTACGAAAGATTTTGTCGAACCAGGGACACAAAGTCGAAACAGCTGCAAGTGGTTCTGCCGGCCTGGAAAAAGTCCAAAAAACCAACTTTGATATAGTTATTACCGATCTAAAAATGCCGGACGTGGACGGCATAGAACTATTGAAAAAGGTTAAGGAATTAAATCCCGACACAATAGTCATTGTGATTACCGGATATGGCACAGTTGAAAATGCTGTCGAAGCGATAAAACTTGGGGCATATGACTACATCACCAAACCGTTTGATACCGAACATCTAAGAATGGTTGTCCGCAAGGCGCTGAAGCAGATATCCCTGACGAATGAGAATAGATACCTCAAGGAACAGATTAAAGAAGCAAAGGATTTTCAGAACATAATAGGCAAGAGTTGCAAAATGCAGGATGTGTTTAAGATAGCGGACAAGGTCGCACGCACCGACACAACAGTCTTGCTCCTTGGGGAAAGCGGCACGGGAAAGGAACTCATAGCCCGCTACATTCATTATAATAGCCAAAGAAAGAACGAAGTATTCATTCCAGTGAATTGTGGAGCGTTGACGGAGACACTTCTGGAGAGTGAGTTGTTCGGTCACGAAAAGGGCGCGTTTACAGGGGCAATCTCTTACAAACGAGGGCTTATAGAAATTGCATCTGGTGGTACCTTCTTCTTTGATGAGATCGGAGACGTGAGCCCGGTGGTACAGGGAAAATTATTGAGAGTATTGCAAGAACGGGAGTTTATGCGAGTTGGCGGGGCTGCTACTATAACTGCGGATATAAGACTAATTGCTGCAACGAATAAAAATCTGGAAAAATGCCTCAAAGAAGGGACATTCAGAGAGGACCTATATTACCGACTGAACGTTGTCTCGATTCGACTACCAGCTTTACGAGAACGCAAAGATGATATTCCACTTTTAGCTCAGTTTTTCCTGAGAAGATTTAGTAAGAAGATGGGAAAGAATATTTCTGAAATCCCACAAGATGTCCTGGAAATATTTATGGAATATGACTGGCCCGGGAATGTTCGCGAACTCGAAAACATTATAGAAAGAGCCGTAGTTCTGGCAACGGATGACGCTATGATCGAACTGTCTCATTTACCTGATAAGCTTCTGGAAGCACATATTGATAGAGCAGCACTTTTTTCAGGTCGTTCTTACAGAGAAGCAAAACAACAAGCTGTAGACTCCTTCAACAAAGAATTTCTGGAGAGACTTCTGCGAAGGAGTAATGGCAACATTAGTCAGGCAGCAAAACAAGCAAAAATGGATAGCGCAAATTTCCGAAGACTTATGAGAAAATGTGGCCTCCAGGCGAAAGAGCGCAAGCAAAAATGACCGTGTCAAAAATGACCTGCGTGTAAACATTGTTTAAACAGCAACTTATAGAAACTTACCAAACATGGATAGGTCTTTTATGACATACTTGGACAATCCTGCACATCTACAGGAACTCCTCACCCAACACCCTATTGTTTTGTAAACACAGCACTTAGAATATATTTCCAGAGTTACCTTTCGTGTTCACGAATTTGGCATATGGGTTGCTTATAAACTCTATAGGTACAGCATTACGTTTATATTCTAATTTAAGGAGTGAATAATAATGGTAAATATAGCTCAAAACAGAATTCTTATCGTCGAAGATGAAAGTGATATGCGGAACGGCCTGCAGAAGATACTATCCCGAAAAGGTTATAGCGTCGATACAGCGGAAGATGGATTAAAAGCGGTTGAAAAAATGAAACAGACGGCCTTTCAAGTAATTATTGCTGATCTCAAAATGCCCCGGATGGATGGAATCGGTGTGCTTCAGAAAGCAAAGGATATAGATAATTCGGTAACAGTCATCATCATTACCGGTTATGGAACAGTCCAAACCGCTGTCGAGTCCATGAGATTGGGCGCTTTTGATTATATTGCCAAACCATTCAAGCCGGATGATATAACCCTTGTAGTCGAAAGAGCGCTGAAGACAAAAGAAAAAAATATCGAAGCTCCACTGTCAAAGCCTGAACTTAAAGCATATGATCAAATAACAGGGGCAGGTAGGATGGCAGAGCATGTAAAGGAGAGGAGAATATTGCTCGAGAATTGTGAGAGGACAACTGCCCAAGCTGCAGAAGAGCGAATCGTTACCCCGGAGAACATAGCTCATTTTCAAGAGTTGTATCCCGATAGAAAACTTCACTTATGGCAATGGATCCCCTTTGAGGCGTCCAACACCGATATAGAAATGTATATAAAAAGAGGTGGCTACCAGGCACTGGATAAAGCACTGAAGATGAAACCTGAGGCAGTCATTGCTGAAATAAAGGAATCCGGTTTAATAGGCAGAGGAGGTGCGGGCTTTTCCACCGGATTGAAATGGGAAGCCGCCTTTAATCAAGCCGGCACGGAGAAATATTTCCTCTGCAACGCAGAGGAAGGTGAACCGGGAACGTTCAAGGACAAGATGCTATTGGATCAGAATCCCCACAAAGTTATCGAGGGAATAATAATCGGAGCATACGCGATAGGTTCCTCAGAAGGGTACATATATATAAAAGACAAATATGGCGATAGTGCGGACCTGGTTGAAAAGGCGATTATAAGTACACAAACCAAGGGATTGTTGGGGAGGAATATCCTTGGATCCTCCTTTTCATTTACATTAAGAATTCTGAAGATGCCAAGCGCCTACGTCTGCGGCGAGGAAACAGCTCTTTGCAGGTCTATCGAAGGCAAACGCGCCGTACCCAAAGTAAAACCTCCATTTCCAACGGTCCGTGGACTCTTCGAAAAACCAACGGTTATAAATAATGTCGAGACCCTTGCAAATGTTCCTCACATCATTTCGAATGGTTCAGAATGGTTTAGGAGCATTGGGGTAGAAGGATCTTTCGGTACAAAATTGTTATCTATCAATGGAAACGTGAATAACTCGGGTGTTTTTGAGATTGAGCTCGGGAAATATTCATTAGGTGACCTGATCTATGGTTTGGCTAAAGGAATTGAAAATGATAGAAAACTGAAAGCAGTACTTCCGGGTGGACCATCAACTCGCTTCATCTCAAGTAATAATCTTGATGTAGTTATGGACTACAAGTCACTGGAGAAAGCTGGAAGCAGCCTCGGATCAGGGGCTATAATCGTACTTGATGAGACTGTTAGTATACCAGAGCTTGTAAAGTATTTCTTTGAGTTTTACCAAAAAGAGTCGTGTGGTGATTGCGTTCCTTGCCGTGTAGGCACCAAAAAAATCAGAGAAATTCTACATTTGATAACAAAACCAATGCAGCTAACAGAATTCAAAGACTGGCATAGATTCGGTGGTCCTTCTGAGACAACCTGTATTGAGGCACTTAAACAAACCGGTAATGTGATGAAGACTGCGGCAAAATGCGGTTTAGGACAAGCAGCTCCTGAACCGTTACTTAGCTCGATAGAATTGTTTGGACATGAGTATCATACTCTGCTCGAACAGCGTCAACAAGAGTATGAGCGTTATGTTAAAGAATCCGCTCTAACAGACGGCTCTAGCCCGGCCCGTTCTATCATGGAGATAATCGACCCGTACTGAAGTTTTCCTGGAAACATATACTGACCTAAGAAACAACAATAAGTCTTTCAAAAAAACAAAATGACACTAACAATCCAAGGGCTGGCAGTTTTAGAGACTGTCAGCCCTTTTTTAGTTTTCATAAGCAATAAGGAACAGAAAAAATGTAACGAATATAGGAAGACACGGACTTATATTTAAAGAATTATGAGTGATTTGAATAATTTCAGTCTTACTTAAAAGAGAAGCAGCAATGGAAACTAAATTCGGCGTTCTCGAAGTTCTGAAAATAGCCGAACGGCTCGAGCATAACGGCAGACAGTTCTATATGAAAATGGGAAAGCTGTTTATTGAAAAACAGTGCCAGACTCTTTGCAGGGAGATGGCGGATTTCAGGGCCGGCCGGGAGCTTACACTTGCCCGGCAAAGAAAGTTGTTCGGTGAGCAAAATGCAGGATTCCTGCCGAATAACGCTGATGACTACTTTCGAACACATCCTGATGTCTTAGCTGATTTATCAGTTTTTGCGGACAAGTTTTATCCTCATCATGCTCTGACCGGGCACGAATCTATCTCGGAAATTGTCAAAGACGCTGTTGCCAGAACAAGAGAGGCTGTCATTTTTTACCGCGGCCTTAAGGATTTCGCTCGGAATCAGGAAACACGGGCCTTGATTAACCAGTTAATCGAAGAAGAGGTATGCTATATTTGCGCTCTTGGTTTTAAGGAATAATACCAATATTTCGTTCAGAAAATACACCTTAATGGGTATAATATTAACTAGCAGGCTTGAGGGAGCGATAAGAGAAGGAGTAAAAAGGTGAGTTTTACGGCGGAAAATCTATATCTTGAGGAAAATGTTGCTGAATGCCTTAAATTCTCGCAGGAAACGTGTTTTAAATAAAATTTTAAATTATCTGCAAATTCGACAAAAAAAGATGTAACGAATCCCTGAGGAGATGGACTGCTATATTAAAGAATTATGAATGATAAGAATAATGACAAATCCGGCCGGGAAGAAAGCCATAAACCATGTGAGGTTAATAGCTGTGAATCCAACGAGGTTCACAGTTTTACTGCGATCATAAAAAAAGCCCAGCAGGGCGATCGCACAAGTATGGGGCAGTTGGTCGAGGTGGCGGAGCCTCGGCTGCTGGCCTATATCTTCAGACTGACCCTGAGCCAGGACCTGAGCGAAGAATTGTGCCAGAAAACTTTGGTCAAGATGGTGCAATCGCTCGAAACGCTTAAAAATGTTGATAAATTTTGGTATTGGTTGTTGAGGCATGCCATGGGTGAAGTCCAGCATTATTATAGAGATCAAAAACGCCGGCACGAGGTCGAATTCGAGGCCCTGAACCGCGATTATTTCAAACAATATGTCGCTCGAAACCATCACGACGGCCTCGATCAGTCGGCACGTATTGAATTGTCCGAAATCATGTATGACGCCATTGCCCGCCTGAAGTTTACATATCGCAGTATCCTTGTCCTGCGCTGTTACGAGCAGCTGTCCTTCGCTGAAATAGCACAGCTTTTGAACTGCAAGGAATTCGGAGCAAGGGTCTTATTTTACAGGGCAAAGCACGCCCTGAGACAACATATGTCCCGGCATGGCTTTGGAAAGGAGATGCTCCTGGCGGGGCTCGGCCTATTTGGAATCCTGACCCTTCCGACCAAGGCGACCTCAACGGCCTGCTCGGTCAATACGGCATCCCTGAATGTGGGTGTCATGGCAGCACTGGTAGGATCGCTGGGGACGAGACTGGGTATTGCCATTATTACCTCAATCAGCGCGATTCTGGCCGCTATTACTTTCCAGCATCTTATTGTGTCAGCCGTAATAATAGCAATGATCTTGTTAGGACTTGTTATTGTCGGCCTGTACGCCGGTCTTGATTGAATAGACAGAAGGGAGGATCAAAATGGCTAATAAGATAAATTTTAGATTCCGGTTGGTCGCGTTAGTGCTTTCGCTTTTGTTACTTTGCTCTTCTACTATCGGCAAGACCATCTATGTGGATGATGATGCCGCTGGTGCGAACAGAGGTACAAACTGGGCGAATGCCTACACTTTTCTACAAGATGCCCTGGCCGATGCCGATTCTGCTGAAAAGCCTGTCGAAATCCGCGTGGCCCAGGGCGTTTACACACCTGATCAGGGGGCCGCCATTACGCGGGGAGACAAAGGTGCCGCATTCCAACTTATCAACGGCGTAACTGTACTCGGAGGCTTTGCCGGCGTCGGAGCAATAGAACCTGATGACAGAAACATCGAAGCGTACAAAACAATACTCAGCGGCGATTTAGCTGGAGATGATGCCGATATTGAAGATCCTGAAGAGTTCTCCGGTCACCCCACCAGAGCGGAAAACAGCGGCACTGTTGTACGCGGCAATGAAACCGACCAAACAGCAGTGCTCGATGGTGTCACGATTATTGCTGGCAGCATAGGTATATCCAACAGCAATGGTAGCCCTTCTGTGGCCAATTGTACGTTCACCAATTCTAGCACAGGGATGAATAATTTTCTTTCCAGCCCAAGACTTACCAGTTGCACTTTCAAAGGTCTTTGGGGAGATGCAATTTTTCAATTTGAGGGTAGCTTAATATTAACTGATTGTGTGTTTACCGAAAATACTTGGGGAGTGATTGATTGCAGTTTACAGGCCGAATTAACACTGCAAGACTGCACTTTTATCGATAACGAGTTAAGCTCGTCGATAATCAGTTGTTTTAAACAGAAGAATCTGAGAATGTACAACTGTGTATTCAAGAACAACGTTATAGATTTTATAGCTGGTATTAGGGTAAGGGTGGACGAAGAATTTGTCGCGGATAATTGCATCTTTGCCGGTAATGTTGGCACACCGATACTACACCACGGAGGACATATGGTTATATCGAATTGCGTTTTTGCAGGTAACATTGGAGGTTTTTATAGTAGTGGAATTCAATCAGAGAGTCAGGATACTATTATATGTAATTGCACTTTTAGTGGTAACTCTAACTCATCACGATTTGGCGGCAGCGCTTTGAGCCTTCGGGAAGGGGGCCAGATATCGAACTGTATTTTCTGGGACAACAGCCAACCCATAATAGATACCCGACAGGATGAACCGTTTGTCAAATACTGTGACGTTCAAGGTACCTGGCCGGGCGAGGGTAATATTGATGTCGATCCGTGCTTCGCTATGCCGGGCTATTGGGACCAGAACGGCACGCCTGATGATACAACTGACGATTTCTGGGTGGATGGCGACTATCACCTGAAATCTCAGGCGGGACGGTGGGATCCTAACAGCGAAAGCTGGGTTATAGATGATGTCACCAGCCCATGTATCGATGCCGGCGATCCATTGACACCGGTCATGTATGAGCCGCATCCACGCGGATATTTTATTAATATGGGTGCCTACGGCGGCACTGAAGAAGCGAGCAAATCCCATTTTAATTAATCTTCTACATTAATTTTATGCTTCTCAAAAAAGCAGAATTCTCAAATAGATTATTTGCTGCTGATACGTATTCCAAACTCATTCCTAAATCGACTTTATGCGTACCAAATTGAACAAAAACTCTTGAAATTGAGATTATTTTTGGGTATTATCAGGCTTGTAGTATGCAGGAGTGCTTTTGTCAATTGTACTTGTTAATCGTGGACAATAAAGAACAATACTCTCGTTTTGCGCACCCTGTTTGAGACGTAAAATACTTTGGAATTCGATTATGCATAAGCGGCATGGATTTACTCTAATTGAGCTTTTGGTAGTGATCGCTATTATCGCGCTGCTGATGTCGATTTTAATGCCGGCACTGCAACGCGTTAAGAAACAGGCCCAGACAGTAGCTTGTTTGTCGCTTCTGAGGCAGTGGGGCAACTTCTTTTTGATGTACGCTGAAGATAACGGCGGCTATTTTATGGAGGGCTTTGACGGAGGCAAGGGAGGCAGTAATAATCGCTGGTGTAAGGCCATGGGCGACTATCACAAGTATAACAGCGACCTGACCTGCTGCCCGACAGCGACAAAACCCTGGTTTAATGAGGACGGCAGCAACAACAACTTACAGGGTACGTACTTTGGCGCAACTACGGCCTGGGGCTACTATCAGGATAGCGGGTGGACTCTGCCTTTGAAGGGCAGTTACGGTATAAACGGCTGGTGTAACAATCCGGTGCCGGGACAAGGCCATGACGGCAAGCCGGAAGATTACCATTGGAGAACTCCCCATGTAAAGGAAGCAGGCTATGTGCCACTGTTCGTGGGAGCACAGCGCTATAATGTCTGGCCTGAAGAAATCGATACACCGCCAATCTCAAACGGCCAGGACTGGTCAGGACAGGGACACATGGGCAGAGTCTGCCTGGACCGGCACAAAGGATTCGTAAACGGCCTTTTCCTCGATTGGTCCGCGAGAAAGATTGGCCTGAAGGAACTTTGGACGCTAAGGTGGCATCGCACATACAATATAGCAGGCCCCTACACTTTGGGCGGCGGAGCTGTGGCAAGTGATTGGCCCGACTGGCTGAGAAACCACAAGGATTATTGACGCCAACTACTCAAGCACGGCATTACTAACAAATCTTTGATAATTAAGATGTATGATTCAAGGCGCTTTCATAATCCTTGCTTATCATCTTTTTCATGATTGACGAAAAATCCCCGCTCACCTTTTTTACTGTAAGAGGGCGGCTTTAGCGAGCAATGCGAAAACCGATGTAGTCGCTGTCACCGGGGCCGACACCACTGCTGCTTGGCGGCAGGTACCAGCCGCGGTAGGCACAACGGACGTTCAGGGGACCGTCATCCCAGCAGCCGCCTCTGACAAAATGAAAACCGACATGATGGAATGGCTCAGGATTGCTGGGGTAGGATTTGGCTTCGTCGGCCACCCATTCATAAGCGTTGCCTACCATGTCCATACACCCGTAAGGGCTGGCTCCTTCCGGATAACTGCCAACCGGAGCGCTTTGATTCGTTCTAAATCCGCCGCCGGCGGGATTGTGGTCTTCGGGATTATTACACTTTTCCGGGTCCCAGGTATTACCCCACGGCCAGATGTTTGCGTGCTGATTCTTCTGGTCCCATCTTGCGGCTTTTTCCCATTCCGCCTCGGTCGGCAATCTTCCGCCTGCCCATTTACAGTAAGCCTCGGCTTCGTAGTACGTCACTCCGACAACAGGATGATCGTCCGTCTGGACAAAGATCGGATGCTTGTATCCGTGCCCTATCCATTCCTGTTCGGCGGCCCAATGTTCCGGCTCGTTGCGTTCTTCGTCGTTGTTTGGTCTAACAACGCTCCTGAACTTGCCGTTCATTCCAGCATAAACTATTTCATCGCTCTGTTTCCATCTCCAGCCTTCCTCTGACCAATAAAGCGGATTCTGGTAACCTCCCGCCTCGATAAACCTGCGGTACTGGCCGCGTGTTACTTCATATTTGCCTATCTGGTAGGTCGGGAGGTAAACAGAGTGCTGGGGGAATTCCTCCGGAACTCCGAAACCTTCTTTGCCGTTATTGCCCATTAGAAAATTTCCCGCCGGGATAGTAACCATTTCTCCGAGGCGGTTCTCTTCAATCGCAATCTTTCCGAGAGGGTACCAGCCGTCGGCTTCGCGGCCGGAGATGCCGAGTTTGACTTTGGGTTTGTCCGAGTTCAGGTCGAGGATACCGATTTGCAGGTCGTACTCGCCCGCGGGAATATCTGCCGGAACTATGACGGAATTGTCGTAAAGATTGTCGCCGGGCAGCCAGGTTGTAATATCAGCGTCAGTTTTGAGTATTTCCGTTTTCTTATCGTTCTTGAGACGAAGAGCCAGCGGGAATTTCCTGTAACACGGTGCTACGCCGGCGTTTTCCCACCATGAAGTAAACGTGAGCTTGTCACCCTGTTTAATTCTGTCCGGGTAGGTGAACTTGCGAAGAATGAATCTGTATCCCATTACTCGCAGCCAGCTATTGACCGAGGGCCACCATTCTTCGGGCACCGGCGAGGACTTGGCATTGAAGGAGGAGATGTGCCATTTGAGCGACTCGGCGATAATGTGGTCGACGTCCCAGCCCATATCTTTCCAGTGTTGCATTACCCAGCAGACCTCTAACGTCACGGGGGCCTTCTTCCAGGCTTCCGCCGT
>WOR8_10003639_pt1 | contig 21750 bp, 20 predicted proteins | sample DeeMarSeWOR38_10_FD_19890 | JGI IMG/M metagenome (IMG submission 19890) | reverse complement strand
TTTCGAGATTTTTCACTCTCGTTTCCTGTGGCGTACCCTCGAACATCGCTTTTGGCAGTGTGATAGCCAGCGGCAAAAGCCTGGATTTGGTTTTATGATGAATGCCGATGGCTGCAAAGACAACCGCTAAGACGGCAACGATGATTATTGCTATTGTGTTTTTCATGATTGTTCCCTTATGTAACGATAGTGATTATTCCTTGTTTCATTTCAAGGCGTATAAAACTCATCTGCATAATATCCGAACAATCGATTGCCACTATTATGAATGACGATGGTAGGGTGTATTTTGGTATATAAAATTGTGCTTTTGCTGGATTTTGCGTATTTGTAAATAAAAAAGGCCGGGTAAGAATTGCCCGGCCTGTCATTATATCTCAGCTTCTAATTATTTTCAAGCTCAGTTAATTTGTCGGCGGAAAGAGTTTTTGAAGTCAGATCCCCAAATACCGCGCGATACTTGTCTTTGCCAATCTTCCAACGAATAAGGAACTTGTCGCTATCTTTAGCAGTGACTTTATCGCCATAGTATGCTACGTCCTTTTTCTCCCTGACCAACTTGTCATGATATGCAGCGGCAAAAAAGATGTCCTGAACTTTTTGCTTTTTCATTTCCTCGGGCGCATCGCCGAGCACGTCCGCTCCGGGCCCGTCGGTCTCCTTGATGGTCGGCTTTGCATCTAACTTTCTCGGATATCGCCCGCCGGTAAGTTCTGAAAATACCCTCAAACCTATAATCAGATCCTTCTCGCTGAGGCTAAGCATCCGTGCCACAACATTTCTTTTCTCGGTCGGGATTTTCGCTCCCATCGCATTTGCTTTGTCAATCATAGTCTGCATTTCGGATGTATCCTTCGGGACCGGTTCAGCTTCAGAGCTTTTGGGAGCATCTTCGGCAGAGACATCTTCGATGTGTAAATCGCTCCAGATCACACGGTACGTAGCTGAGCCATGCGCGCGATACCCTGCGCCTCATACCAGTGTAATTCGACGCGCCTAGTGCAGGAGATGCAGAAGAGGCGCTCCCATTTTCGTTGCCGCTCTCGCGAATAGTCTTCAGGACATACTCAAGAACTGGATCGCCGTTGCGTTGAATATCGCTTCGGGTAAGAGTGACTACATGATCCGGCTGCACTCCCCTTCCATTTGGCTCGCCGCCCGGTTCCTTGAAAAATTTTGTGGAGATTCCCACGACCAGGCCTGACCTGGGCATCTTGACAGGAATCTGTTCTCCGGGGCCGACAGTCGTTCCAGAGGTCTCTTCTCCAACGAGTGTCCCAAGGCCGTAATGCTTGACAACCTGCGCAAAATTGGATGCGGCGGATGCCGTCCGCCGTCCGATCAGCACATAGATCTTTCCTTTGAATCTGTTTTCTAACTGCCGGGGTATGATAGGCTCCGAGATATCGGTAATCAAACTGCCAATCTCGCCAGTGAAAAACTCCTTTTGATTCGGTCTGGCGTCTCTCGCCTGCTGTGATATCTTGACCTGCCCCTCAGCCATCATCACGAAGGGCTTCTCTGTAATATACTCAAGTAGCCTTTCTGCGGGACCGCTTCCTCCTCCGGGATTGTTTCGAAGATCAATTATCAGACGTGCTATATTGTTTTCGCGTATTTCACGAAATATGGCCTCGTACCCTTCGCTTATGTCGGCGTGTGCGAAAGTATCGCTCTTTAGTACAACAGCATTATCATCCTTCAGCATGCGGTGATTGATCCCAACTGTTACGATGGGTCGCCAAAGGGGCGAAGCCAGTTCACTGAGCGCGACTCCTTTCGTGTACACTTCAGTGCCTTGGCCATCCGGCGCTTCAATCGTTAAATGCCACGTGTCCCTTTCCCCGAATTCGAGCCAGAGAAACATCCAAAATCCCACCATCTGCTCCAGGGCATCCGGATAATCCGGCCTAATGTGAGGCGAATAAATGGCACACTTTTCAATGAAAGTGTTCATAGCCATATCATTTATCTTTATTACCTTGCTCCCTAACGTAATACGTTCGGTGTCCCTGGCCGCCAGCACATAGTGACACGACTGGCGCTCGTCCCAATGAAAGATAACAGGGAGAATCTTTGGGTTCTCTTTAATATGTTGCTTGTATCGATCAGACACAGAAAGAGAGCACGTTGTATGGTAGTCTTTGATTATGAACAAAAGTTTTGCCACTTCACTAAGAAAGTCGATGGTGCTTAGTGGGTTCTTCAAACCATCCAGGGTCTGGCGATATTGCTTTTGAAACACATCTGCATCCACATTAGCATAAATATTCGGATGAACATCGAGCAATGTCTTGCGTAAAAACTCAAGATCATGCTTTATATCATCGCAACTTATCACCACGTCCTTCCAGTCGCTTGCATGGACGCACGTTCCTGGATACATCACAAAAACACTTGCTACTATCACCACTAATGTTGAGAGGTATAAATCTTTCATAATGAACTTCCCATTGTCAAGACCAGATTCTTGAGTCTTCACGCCAATATCCTGTAGACTGCGATGTCCATTCTTCTGTCCCTCTTTCGTTCTCGTTAGATCACCGAAGGGCAGATCAAAGGCGTTCTCGTTAGCCTACACATGTAATTGTCAGTTCGCTTTGATTTCTGTCAGGGACTCGACAAGCTCCTGTAATTTCTCATCGTTCATTTGTTTATTGGCCGCCAGGCCCAAAATCGTGCTGTCCGGCATGACAATCATCCTGGTGAATCTTTCTTCGCTGAGATTTTCCATATTGTAGAATTCCGGATTTGCCTTGGCGAAGCCTTCAAAGTAAAGGCGAGCATATTCGGAGCCGTTCGGATGTGTATACAATTTGGCTCCAATTGGAGTTTCAAGAACAAGCTGCTGATCGGGTATCCATACCATTCTCTTGATGTCATAATAATTACCCTGAACTATTATGATTGTGTTTCCATCGTTGCTCTCTATCCCGGTTATATAAACTATGGCTCTTGTACCGAGTGGATCGATAGTCTGTATCATAATAATCTTTTCTATCCACGACAGTTTTTCTACCTTGTATGCAGTATGGTTGAGCCCGTCGCGAATATCTTCAGCAGTAATCTCCTTTGGCTCAGTCGGCCTATAATCCAATGTAAGGTTCTCAACTTCGTATCCTTCGGGAACTTCTGTGCTAAATGCGGATGGGTCAAAGTCAAAATCGAATTCAAACTCATCCATGAAGATCGTTTGACCTACCGTAGGGTGTTTGATCTCTACCTCAACCGGCAGCTTCGTATCCGCATCCACCCAAATCGTGAAATCATTGTATTTGTTTGCCGGGGGTCTGAAACCATATAGGATTTTCCCATTCTTAGTTTTTGTACCGAGTTGCTCAATCGGTCCCTGTTCAAATTGCTTTACCATTTCAATTAAATCAGGGTCCTTTTTAGGACCAAACCCAATAAGTGTTGTAACTATCGCCTTTTTCTCAGTCGGTTTAAGTTCAACGATTATTGAGTCCTTTCCCCGCATGTCAATTATATGAATGTCTCCGTTTTCAACTTCCTGCCGTCTTTGTTGAAGGTTCAGGTGATAGACCTGCATTGTCGGTACTGGCGGGCCTTGCTCCCGGACTACTCGCTCGCGGCATTTATATTTCGTGTGATTATTGAGTTGCTCGATCACCTGTGACCAAGCGACACTTGAACCGTCTCCCAGGAAATATATACCGATACTAACTGCGATGATAATCGCCGCCGCTGTGGCTAATTTTGTAAAAGGACTTTTCATGATTATGCTCCTTAATGTTCGAAAGGCGATTATCCGGGTAGTGGATTCCTGCTCAGTCTGGTTGAAGACAGAGAGCATCTGCCGGCGCAGCTTTTGCCGATGCTCCGGGTTCGGCTCGGCGTCGATATTAAGCCGACCAACGACTTTTTCAAAATCGGCTTCGTCTTTGAACATTATATTTCTCCGTCATAAACGGTTTGTAATTGGTTTCGTAATTTGTTTAGTATTCTATGCAGCGTCACACGGACGTTTGCCTCTTTTACTTCTAAAATCTGTGCTATCTGCTGGTACGAGAAGTTTTCAAAGAACCTTAATGTGACAATGGTCTGGTGCTGCGGCTTTAGCCTGAGGATGGCGGCATAAAGCCCCGGCCAGTCCGGCGCCAGCGACTCCGGGATGATTTTCTGATATAAGCGTTCGCCTGGTTGGCTGCTATGGCATACAGCCAGTTACGAAAATCCTGCTCACTTCGGCCTTTAAAGCTGCGTATCCCGCGGGCGATCTGAAGAAAGACCGCGGAAGTTACATCCTCGGCTATTTCCTTGTTAAAGAGCCGGTGAACGCAGAAGCGGAAGATTCGCTCGTAGTACATTTCATACAGCCGGCCGAGCGCCTCGGCCTGTGTTTTGGCCTTCAGGACCAGGTCGTTATCTTTCGTTTGTTCAACAACTTTTGCCATAGCACCAACCATTGTCATTAGTTTAATTGCGCGCAGCGTCATTATGTTACAGAATTTTATATTAAGAATCCCAGAAAATGTGGTCAAAGCAACCATTGTATAAATATTAATTATCGAGTACTATTTCAATGTAATAATATTACAGTTATTGGAGAGTGTGACAGGATGATAAATGAAAAGATAACCCGGAGAATTTTTTTGCGTTCATCGGTTTTGTCAGCATCGGGGATATGTCTGGGCGTCAGAATTTCCTCAGTGGCAGCAAAACAAAATAACCGCAGTCGGCCCAATATTGTGGTTATCGTCTCTGATGACCAGGGCTATGCCGATTCGAGCTGTTACGAGCATCCTAAAGAAGTCAATACGCCTAATGTCGACCGGCTGGCTGGTGAGGGGGTACGATTTACCAACGGCTACGCGAGTGGCTATGTCTGCGCGCCGACCCGGGCCGGGCTCATGACTGGAAGATATCAACAACGTTTCGGATTCTATACTGCCGGTGACAGCAGGGCCGGGATGCCTTTAAAAGAAATTACTGTGGCTGACCTGCTTAAGAAAGAAGGCTATGCTACAGCCTGTGTCGGTAAATGGCATCTTGGTATTGAGCCTGAGTACCATCCAATGAAGCGCGGTTTTGATGAATTCTATGGATTTTTAGGACATGGGGCACACGATTATTTCAAACTGGCTATAACGGATGGGTATACATCTATCTACCGTAACGAAAAACCAATTAACGATACCGGCTATCTGACAAACAATCTTGCCCGTGAGGCTGTTTCGTTCATTGAGCGGCACAAGAATCAACCATTCTTTCTTTATCTGCCGTTTAATGCCGTGCACTGGCCACTGCAAGCACTTCAGAAACACATAGATCGCTTTAACACAGGAGACCCAAACCGGGATATATATTTAGCAATGCTTGTTTGCATGGATGAGGCGATAGGGCGAGTATTGGATGCCCTCGAGCAAACCGGCACTGATGAAAATACGCTGATAATTTTCTTCTCCGACAATGGGGGTGCCCGGAAGAATCTTGCTAATAATGGTGCTCTGAGGGATTACAAGCATAGCGTTTACGAGGGCGGGATTCGGGTGCCGTTTATTGTCCGCTGGCTGGACGGGCTGCCGAAAGGGAAGGTTTGCGATGAGCCTGTCATTTCGCTGGATGTTATGCCGACGATTTGTGCCGCGGTGGGTGTAAAATTGCCTGATGATCGCGTTTAAAAAACAGCTTCATGAGGCCCTTTTCTGGTACGATGGTGCCGATCAGTGGGCCGTCCGGGCGGGTAAATGGAAGCTGCTGTCTCAAAAAGGTTCGCTGGAACTCTACGATCTTTCGAGCGATATCAGCGAAAAAAACGATGTTTCGAAAGAAAATCCCCAAATTGTCGAACGTTTGCAGCAAACCTTTACGGCCTGGAAGGGCCAAATGGCCCCTCAAATCGTCAGAGTCAGAGCCGGTAGGAAAAAGAACCAGTAATTACCGCACAGTTAATCAGGGATTTCGTTTGGGTGAAATTCTCAAAATTGGAAGAAATTCTTGACAGAAGGGCGCCGAATTCATAAAGTATCTGACTCGTTTACCCCGTAGCTGTATGGAATAAGGGGCTTAAAACAGAAAAAACAGCGTTTTTAGTGTAAAAATAAGGAGAAGTACAAAATGGCGACAAAGGTAGGAATTAACGGCTTCGGCCGAATTGGCAGGGCCGTAGCAAGAATTATCGCCCAAAGAAAAGGCGAATTGGAGCTTGTAGCTATTAATGACCTGGCGGATGCAAAGAGCCTTGCTCATCTTTTCAAATACGACACGGTCATGGGCAAATGGAACGGAACCGTCGAGGCAAAAGATGATGCGTTGATCATCAACGGCAAGACCGTAAAGGTTCTGGCCGTAAAGAATCCCGCTGAACTGCCCTGGAAGAAGATGGGCGTGAAAGTCGTGCTGGAATCGACGGGAATCTTCCGTAAGGCCGAATCGCCGAAGGGCGGCTATGCCGACCATATCAAAGCCGGCGCTGAAAAAGTCATGCTGAGTGTTCCGGCCAAGGACGATATCGACGCTACAATCGTTCTGGGTGTGAACGATGAGAAGCTGACCAAGGACGTCAAATGCGTATCCAACGCGAGTTGCACGACCAACTGCCTTGCACCTTTGGCCAAAACCCTCAACGACGCCTTTGGCATTGAGCAGGGCGTAATGACGACGATTCATGCTTATACGAATGACCAGAGAGTTGCCGACATGATTCACTCAGATCTGCGCCGGGCACGAGCCGCTGCGGCGAATATGATCCCAACGACAACCGGTGCGGCAAAAGCTATCGGTAAGGTTGTTCCTGAATTGGACGGCAAGCTCGACGGCTTTGCTATTCGCGTACCGATTCCGGTTGGCAGTGTTGTTGACCTCGTGGTGAACGTTAAGAAGGATGTGACGGTCGATGCAGTTAACGCAGCGCTGAAAAAAGCAGCCGAAGGGCCGATGAAGGGCATTCTCGAATATTGCGATGAACCGATTGTCAGCAGCGACATCGTATTGAATCCTCATTCGAGCATATTCGATTCGTTATGCACAATGGTCATTGGAAAAACAATTAAGGCTGTGAGCTGGTATGACAACGAGTGGGGTTATTCGAACCGCAGCGTAGATATTATGGAAAAAATGGCAAAGCTCTAAAAAACAGAAAACACAAGACAGACGACAGAATTCCTCACTTCTGTCGTCTGGTCTTTAATGGGGATAGCTAATTATGGCTAAAAAAACTGTTGCTGATATTGATGTTAAGGGCAAGAAAGTGCTGATGCGGTGCGATTTTAACGTGCCGCTGGATGATAACTGCAACATTACCAGCGATGACCGCATAGTCAAAGCGATGCCAACGATTAAGAACATATTGGACAGGGGCGGCTCGTTGATTCTTATGAGCCACCTCGGCAGACCTCAGGGCAAGAAGGATGAAAAGATGTCATTGGCGCCGGTAGCGAAAAGATTGTCCGAGTTGCTGGGTCGGGATGTTATTTTCGCCGATGATTGTATAGGGCCTGAAACCAGCGCAAAGGCCAAAGCCCTCAAGCCGGGCGATTGCATGCTGCTTGAGAACCTGCGATTCCGAAAAGAAGAGACCATAAAGGACAAGGCGGCAAAGGAAGATGCTCAGCTCCGGCAGGCAAAAGACGATTTCGCCAAAGAGCTGGCCGATATGGCGGATATTTACGTTGACGACGCCTTCGGTACTGCCCACAGGGACAACGCCTCTATGTATACTGTGCCGCTGATGATGAAGGGAAAGCCACGGGTAACCGGCTTTCTTATTGAAAAAGAGCTTAGATTTCTTGGTGAAGCACTCAGTAATCCCCGCAGACCTTTCGTTGCTATTCTCGGTGGAGCAAAAGTCTCCGATAAGATCGGCGTGATAGAGAACCTTATCGGTAAGGTAGACCGTATCATCATCGGCGGAGCCATGGCGTATACATTCCTCAAGGGTAGAGGTAAAAGTATCGGTAAAAGCCTCTGCGAGGAAGACTTTATCGATAAGGGCCAGGAACTGTTGAAGCAGGCATTAGATGCGAATTGTGAAGTAGTTTTGCCCGTTGATCACCATGTTGTTCGCGAGTTGAAACCGGGAGCAAAGCACCGCACCGCAGTCGGTGACATCGATTCTGGCTATCAGGCCGTCGATATCGGGCCTATGGCTGCCCAGAAGTTTGCAAAAAAAATTGTTGATGCCAAGACCATCGTATGGAACGGACCGATGGGCGTTTTTGAAATCCCGCCTTTCGACGCAGGAACAAAGGCCATAGCATTGGCTGTTGCAGAGGCCACAGACAACGGAGCAATCAGTATCATAGGAGGCGGAGACAGCGCCAGTGCCGTCAACAAGCTCGGTCTTCAGGATAGAGTGAGCCATATTTCCACCGGCGGAGGCGCTTCGCTTGAGTTTCTCGAAGGCAAGGTATTCAAATGTCTCGAAATCCTCGATGAAAAATAGATTGTACTATTTAGCCCCCGGCTTTTGGTCGGGGGTATCTATATATTTCCCAAAATATGCGATTACCAAAAGCCGGAACAATTGAAGTTGTGCCGTCGGTGTTGAGCGCCGATTTTGCCAGGCTGGCCGACGAGATTGCCGAAATTACTTTGGCAGGTGTCAGCATGGTGCATTTGGATGTGATGGACGGCCACTTCGTGCCGAACATTACAATTGGCCCGCCGGTGATTGCCAAGCTCCGTAAGGTAAGCGATCTGGTTTTCGATGCTCATCTGATGATAAGCGAACCAGCAAAATATATTGAGTCTTTTGCCGAGGCCGGGGCCGACCATATCACATTTCATATTGAAGTGGCTGATGAACCCTTGAAGCTTATCGACAAGCTACATGATTTAGGATGCAGCGCGGGTATATGTCTGAATCCGGAGACACCGGTTGAAGATATCGCCGCTGTTGCTCCGTATTGTGATATGGTTCTTGTAATGACGGTTCAGCCCGGTTTTGGCGGACAGGAATTTATGCCGGAAGCGGCGGAAAAAGTCGCTCAAGTAAGAGATATTGTCGGCCCCGATGTTCGCATTGAAGTAGATGGCGGCATAGATCCTCAAACAACGCCGATTGTTGTTTCCTATGGTGCTGACACGCTTGTGGCTGGCAATGCAATATTCGCAAAAACCGACCGTATTGCTGCAATAAACGCCATTCGAAGTGCAAGTAAGTAATTTTATGGCGAGATTGGCAACTTTTTGGTACAATTCTCAGAGTTCATTGAATATGTATTATTGGGAGAAACCCCGTAATGAATTGCGGGGCTAAATATAGGTTGTTATGGGCAAAAAAGCCAAATCAAAATGGAATGGTTTTTCGCTTAAGCCTCGTAAGGAGATGCCCGCCGGACTCTGGATGCTGTGTCCGGGCTGCGAGCATATGCTCTACAAGAGCGCTGTTGAGAAGAACCTTAACGTTTGCCCGGAATGCAGCCACCACTTTCGTATTGAAGCAAAAACTCGGATTTCGTACCTGGTCGATGAATCTTCATTTCAACAGATATTTGGAGATATGACTTCCGATGATCCTCTGAGCTTTAAGTTCAGAGAAACCACATATAAGAAGCGAATCAAAGCCGACGAGAAAAAGTCCGGTGCCAAAGAGGCCATGTTAATCGGCAAGGCTTTTATCAAGGGTAGGGGCGTGGTGCTTGCGGTAATGGAGCCGAATTTCTTAATGGGTTCTATGGGTTCGGTAGTCGGCGAAAAGTTCTGTGCTGCAGTTGATTTGGCGATTGAAGAAAAGCTACCCCTTGTTGTTGTGAGTTGCTCAGGCGGAGCAAGGATGCATGAGGGCGTGGTATCGCTGGGTCAGATGGCCAAGACATCCGCGGCTTTGGCGAAGCTGGACGAGGCCGGTGGGCTTTATATTTGTGTTCTGACTGATCCGACGACCGGCGGTGTTACGGCGAGCTTTGCAATGCTCGGCGACTGTCTGATAGCCGAGCCGGGGGCGCTTATAGGTTTTGCCGGACCGCGCACCATAGCCGAAACTATTAAAGTCGAGCTGCCGGAAGGATTCCAGACGGCTGAGTTTATGCTGGAGCACGGCTTTGTGGATATGATTGTTCATCGCAAGGACCTACGCAGCGAAATTGCCCGATTGATAGACTATTGTCAAAAATAATTGCTCTTTCATTCGCTGCCGGCAAGTTAAGAATTTGAAAGCTTTAGCATGGTTGCACTTGGCGTTTTTCTGCACGCACTGGGAGGTTTTGCAGCGGGCAGTTTTTACATTCCCTTCAAAAAGGTTCGCGACTGGGCGTGGGAAAGCTACTGGCTTGTAAACGGTTTTTTCTCCTGGATTATTGTTCCGCTGGTGGTGGCGTTATTAACCGTTCCCGGCCTGTTTTCAATTCTCGCCGAGGCGCCTGTTAGAAGCATTCTTTTATGTTATCTCTTCGGCCTTCTATGGGGCATCGGGGGCCTGACGTTCGGCCTGTCTATGCGATATCTGGGAATGTCACTCGGATACGCGATTGCACTTGGTTTCTGTGCAGCATTCGGCACAATCATCCCGCCTATATTCGACGACAAGTTCACCGATCTTCTCAGGCTCGCATCAGGCCAAACAACTCTGGCCGGAGTGGTTGTTTGTCTTATCGGTATTGGGATTTGCGGCTGGGCGGGTGTATGCAAAGAAAAAGAGCTACCGGAAGAGAAAAAGAAGGAGACTATAAAAGAATTCAACTTCGTAAAGGGAGTCTGGGTAGCGGTTTTTGCTGGCATAATGAGTGCCTGTATGGCGTTTGGGATAAGGGCGGGCGAGCCAATCGCCCAGCTCGCGGTCGATCGCGGTGTACATTCTTTATGGCAAAACAGCGCTGTTTTCATTTGTATTCTTGCTGGCGGCTTTACGACTAATTTTATCTGGTGCGTTTTTCTGAATCTAAAGAACCATACCGGGCAAAATTATCTCGATAAGAGCAACAAATCCCTTGCTGGTAATTATATTTTTTCAGCCCTGGCCGGCACGACATGGTATCTTCAATTTATGTTCTACGGCATGGGCACAACAAAGATGGGCAGGTACGACTTTTCGAGCTGGACTATACACATGGCTTTTATCATTGTTTTCAGCAACATATGGGGGATAATTTTCCACGAGTGGAAAGGCTCCGGCCGCAGGACACACAAGATTGTTTTTGCCGGGATACTTATGCTGATTCTGTCGACGGTTGTTGTAGGATTTGGAAACTATCTTGCAGCGAAAGGAAAGTAGTTTGTCAATGGCAAAGAAAGAGACAATGACTTCGAGGCAGCGTATCCTTAATACCCTCGATCATCAAATCCCGGACAGGGTACCGATCGATCTCGGAGGTTTTCAAACCGGCATTCATAAAGGAGCTTATATCGAACTGCTTGATTACCTGGGCATTGACGATCAGTTGACAATCATGGACCCTGTCCAGCAGCTTGCCAGGCCGTGCGAAGAATTGCTGGAGCGTTTTCATGTCGATATTCGCTATGTGTGTGCTCACGGCCCTGATAGCTTCAAGGGCGGCATCGAGCAGAATATTCGCCACGGCAAACTCTGGCACGACCTTAAAGATGAGTTTGGCGTAATCTGGTCTATGCCGGACGACCAGCAGCTTTATATGGACATCTCACATCATCCCCTGGCCGAAGCCACTACCAAAGACCTCGAAGACTATCCGTTTCCTAATGGGGGTGATCATACGAGGTTCACTGGAATTCGCGAAAAGGCACTGAAATTACGTAATCAAACACCATACGCAATTTCGACCGGCATCGGCGGTGTCGTATATGAAATTTGCTGGTACATGCGGGGTCTCGAACGGTGGTTTATAGATATGGTCGAGAATCCTGGATTTTGTGAAGTTCTTCTCGATAAGACACTCAAGTTCTGGCTGGACTACTTCGACGGCTTTTTGGCCGAGGTGGGAGATATTGTCGATGTTGTGATGATAGGGGATGATCTTGCAGGTCAGAGTGGGCCGCTATTTTCTCCTGATTTCTATCGCAAAATAGTAAAACCGAGGCAAAAAAAGCTTGTCCAGCACATCAAGTCCTTAACAAAAGCAAAAATCTGGTATCACACATGTGGCTGCTGTTATGAATATATCCCGGAGCTGATCGATAATGGAATAGATATCCTCAATCCTATTCAAATTGGCCTTCCAAATATGGAGTCGGAAAAACTAAAAGAAATGTTCGGAAGCCAAATTTCACTATGGGGAGGCGGCATTGATGCCCAGCATGTTTTGCCTTTCGCTAAGCCCGAAGAAATCAAAGAGCACGTCCAGAGAAATATTGAAATATTTAAGACCGGTGGCGGCTACGTATTCAATAACGTCCATAATATACAGGTAGGTGTACCACCTGAAAATATCGTAGCTTTATTTGAAGCGGCGTATGAATTTGGGTTTTATGGTTAAAAGGTAGTGTGGGGCCTGCCATTATAGCGGTTTGGATCACGTTATATTGACAGTATTACCCTAGTGCAATCTTATGGTAGGGTAGGTCAATTTATTATTGTGGTAAATCAATAACTTTCTTCGTGAAGGCAATGGAAAGCTTGAATTTTCGGACAGATTTGATATTCTACCCATCGCAGTCCTCGGCAATCCATACCAGGGAGTCCTGCGGACTGATGGAAATAAAGTTTAAGAAAACTTTGAAAAGGAACAGATACAAATGAATTATTGCGTTGTCGGATTACAATGGGGCGACGAGGGCAAAGGCAAAGTCGTCGATATTCTTGCTGAGAACAGTGATATCGTCGTACGATACGGCGGCGGTGCAAATGCCGGCCACACCGTTATCGTAGGTGATAGCCGGTTCGCTTTGCATCTTTTACCGAGCGGCTGCGTTCGGCCGAATACTATCTGCGTTATAGCAAATGGTGTAGTAGTAGATCCGGATGTGCTGCTGAAGGGAATCGGCACACTCGCCGAGAAAAACATCTTGCTCGACGACAGGCTACTGATCAGTGAGAATGCCCACGTTGTGCTGGACTATCACAAGCAAGAGGACCAGTTACGCGAAGAGTCGCTCGCCAAAAACAAGATCGGAACCACCATTAGAGGCATCGGCCCCTGTTATTCCGACAAGGTCGGCAGGAGCTATACCGTCCGAATGGGCGATTTAAGAGACCTAAAAGCACTCGAAGCCAAACTGCAAACAATCGTCGAATACAAAAACAAAATATTCTCAGCTCTCTACAATTCTAAATCAATAGGTGCGGACGAAATCCTCGAAAAGTGCAAAATTTATGCCGAAAGGCTTCTCCCCTTTACGACTGACACGACCGAATTTCTACACAAATCAATCGCCAGCGGCAAATCCATCCTTTTCGAAGGCGCCCAGGGCTCGCTGCTCGACCTCGATCACGGCACTTTTCCGTATGTGACCAGCTCGAATTCGAGTTCGCTGGGCATGTCGGCAGGCTGCGGCGTACCGGCCAAATTCATCGATAAATTCATCGGAGTTATCAAGGCCTATACAACAAGAGTCGGCGCCGGGCCTTTTCCTGCCGAACAGGACAACGAAACAGGCCAATACATCCGAGACAAGGGCAACGAATACGGCACAACAACGGGCAGACCCCGCCGATGCGGCTGGTTCGATGCCGTGGCTGTAGCCTACGGTGTAACTATTGGAGCTATAGACGAAGTCGCACTGATGCATCTGGACACGCTCAGCGGCCTTAAAGAGCTGAAGATTTGTCGGGCTTACGAAATCAACGGAAAAGAAACGACTTTCTTCCCGGCAAACGTGGCCAGACTATCGCTGGCAAAGCCCGTTTATGAAACATTGCCGGGCTGGAGCGAAGAACTGACGGAAGCAGGCGATTTTAAGGACTTGCCACAGAATGCCCAAAACTATGTTCGCAAAGTTGAAGAACATATCGGCAAGCCGATAACATTTGTTGGCGTAGGGCCAAAACGAAGTCAGACGATATTCAGACAATAGCGTTCATGCCCCGCGAAAGTATAAAATTAATGCTATAAGCAGCCGGCAATGGAAACTTTCGAACAAAAACAGAAGAAAACCGCAAACCGATTTGGTTTGAAGGCCGAACAGATACCCCGTCACATAGCAATAATTATGGACGGTAATGGCCGATGGGCACAGCGTAAATCGCTACCGAGGGTCGTGGGACATCGCCAGGGCGCAAAAATAATTGAAAGAATAGCACTCTTTTGCGTAGATTTGGGAATCGAATCACTGACCCTGTATTCTTTCAGTATGGAAAACTGGAAAAGACCCAAATCAGAAATTAATGCTCTTATGCATATTCACTCCGAGTATCTTGTCGGAATTCGGCCTACTCTGATGAAAAATAATGTAAAGCTAATCCATCTTGGCCGCAAAAAAGGACTTCCGGCGCAGGTACTAAAAGACCTTAATGAGACAGTGGTCGAGACATCAACCAATACCGGTATGATACTCGCCCTGGCGATGAATTACAGTGGCAGAGCGGAAATTATGGATGCAGCAAAAAAAATCGCACAAAAATATAAAAAGGGTAAACTCCGTCTGAAAGATATCAATGAAGAGTGCATCAGCCGAAATCTGTACGCGAATAAACTTGCCGATCCCGACCTTCTGATTCGAACGGCAAATGAAATGAGAATCAGTAATTTTCTGCTCTGGCAGATTTCATACAGTGAATTCTATGTTACGAAAACGCTCTGGCCGGACTTCAAAAAAATGTCCCTCGAAAAAGCAATCTTGGCCTATGCTTCAAGAACACGACGTTTTGGAACTATCAAGAAGAGCTGATAACTTATAAACCGCAAGCTCAAAATATTAAGCCGATTTTTATAAAATACTTGTACGAAGTAAAATGCTCAGACACAGGTTGTTTTTTGGAACATTAATGACGCTGCTATTCACCGCAGCCGTCGTTTTCGACGGCTGGATGGACGGCTCTCTTTCAACTTCAACCGACGATAAACCGGTGCAGGGAACGATTCTTTGCATCCTTGTCGTTCTGCTGATAATTCCGGCACAGTTAGAACTGTCGAAACTCGCGGCGGCAAAAAATCTGAAGATTTTTCTCCCCATTTCGATTGCCGCTTCGATTTTATTCAGCACATCCCGGTATTTGCAGCAGCTTGTAGAATTCAGGCCGGAAACTTATCTCAGCCTTTTATCTGCTTTCGTGCTGCTGGCATTGCTATTATACCAATATAAAATCCACGGGACCTCGGGCGTGATAGTCAATTGTGGAGCAAATTATTTTTCGATCCTGTACCTGGGGCTTCTCAGCAGCTTTTGTATAGCAATCCGTATAGAATTCGGACTATGGCCTTTGCTAATGTTTGTTTTTGTCGTAAAAGCTGCTGATATAGGCGCTTACTCGATCGGAACTCTGTTCGGCAAACATAAATTTTCGCCAAAAATCAGTCCCGGAAAAACATGGGAAGGAATGGGTGGTGCAGTTGGAGTGGCGATAGTTGTTGCTATTGGTTTTTCTTTGATTTGTGATATAATGCCCTGGTGGCCGGCGGTGATGTTCGGCCTTGTTTTTGCGTTTATTGGACAACTGGGCGATCTGGCCGAATCCATGATGAAACGAGACGCCCAGCAGAAAGATTCGGCAAACAAAGTGCCCGGCTTCGGCGGCGTGCTGGACATCGTTGATTCGCCTCTCGTTGCGGCGCCTCTGGCATATTTATTTTTTATGTGGAGCTCCTGACAGAGCAAAGCTTTGGAAATAACAATACAATTAGATTCAACGGACAACCAGCTTGAATTGTTCGGCCCGGCCGACAGTTACCTTCGGCTTTTGCGCCAATCTCTTGATGTGCAGGTTACTGCCCGACAGAACAGGTTAATTATTACTGGTAAACAAGGCAATGTGGAAAAAGCAGCTGAGATTATTGAGAAGATGCAGAAACAGCTTGCCAAACATCGTCCCCTTACCGCCGAGGATGTAACCGCTTTTATCAGGCATCACGATTCGCACAAAATTCTCGAAACATCTAAAGCCATTAGCGTCTATTCGCACAAAAAGGTCATCGAGCCGAACACAAAGGGGCAGCAACAGTACATCGAAACAATGTTAGCCAACGACCTGACCTTTTGTATTGGGCCCGCGGGAACCGGCAAAACATACCTGGCCGTGGCAATTGCCGTGTCAATGCTGAAGAAAAAACAGATCCGTAGAATCGTTCTTGCACGGCCGGCTGTGGAGGCCGGCGAAAAACTCGGTTTTCTGCCGGGCGATTTGCAGGCAAAAGTAAATCCATACCTTCGTCCACTGTTCGACGCTCTCGAAGACATGATGGATTTTACACAGATGAAGAAATTTGTGGGTCTGGATATAATCGAGATAATTCCGCTCGCCTTTATGCGTGGCCGGACGTTAAACGAGGCAGCCATAATATGCGACGAAGCGCAAAATACCTCGGCGCTACAGATGCTGATGGTTCTGACAAGACTTGGAAACGGCTCGAAAATGATTATAACAGGTGACATCACACAAATCGACCTGGAACCGGGACAGAAAAGCGGAATGATCGAAGCCATCGAAACATTACGAGGAATCAAAGGCATTGGATATGTGGAACTAAACCAGAAGGATATAGTACGGCATCGGCTGGTTCAAAATATAGTACAGGCTTATAAAAAAAGGGGAAAAGCCGATTAGTCAAAATTACGTGCTGGATAAATAGATGGGATTCTGGAAGAAAACAAGCCCGCGGCGAAGTCAGGTTCGCAAGAACATAACTGCCGAGCGTTTTTCACGAATAAGCGAACTTGCCAACACCGATTTTTGTACATCGGTCCTGATATGGCTGCTTTTCGTGGTCATCTGCACTCTTATTTTATCTATCCCGCAAGCCGGCATTGTCGAAGTGGCACCGTTAGCAGTTATCGTAGTTTTGATTTCCCTGGGTGGAGCTTTGTATATCCATCACTTCCAAAAGAGAATAACAAAAAACCACGCCAGAGCTTTAGTGCTGGTTGGCTTGTTTGTCCTGTTATTAGCAATAACCAGACTTCTTACGCTGTCAACCGGAGAAACTTTTTGGGCTACTGGAACCGCCGTCACAACTGCAATCATTATGACTATTGCTTATAACCAGCGTTTCGCAATAGGCATTAGCGTCTTCTATTGTCTCTTTGCCTGTCTTGCCGTAGGATCGATGGAATCTAAACTCACGGATATTTACTTGTTTTTGGTAATGACCACCGGTGCCGTTACCTGCTGTTTTTGTCTGAAAGAAATCCGTACAAGGATTAAATTGCTCCAGGTCAGCACGCTGGCAGCGATAATAGTGTTCGTAACAGCAGCCGCTCTTAACTTTTTATCCGAAAAACTCAACACTGCTAATATTATCAGGGATTCGGCCCTTCATGCCGGCGTTACCCTTGTAGTCGGCGTGCTCATTCAGGGATTGCTGCCAATTATCGAAAAAGCCTTTCGAATTGCTACAAGCATGACGCTGCTGGACTATAGTGACGCCAACCAGAAATTGCTGAAAAGACTTCATATGGAAGCACCCGGTACATTCAGTCACAGCCTTTTGATAGGCTCAATTGCCGAAGCCGCCGCCGAAGCAATCGGGCGCAATGGACTCTTGTGCAGGGTAGGCGCATATTACCACGATATCGGCAAAATCAACAAAGCAGGCTATTTTGTAGAAAACGAGCTTGGCTCGGCCAGCCGGCACAAAGAACTCTCGCCGACAATGAGTCATTTAATTATCGTCGGCCACGTAAAAGACGGGATAGAAATGGCCAAAGAATACGGCCTGCCTGGCGTGCTGCGACAATTTATTGAAACACACCACGGCACAACACTGATCGAACATTTTTACAACGAAGCCAAAAAACAAATGGCAAAAAACTCAAAAGCGAAAACAGCCGATGCTCCTTCCGAGAGTGAATTCAGGTATCCTGGTCCGAAGCCGCGAATCAAGGAAGCCGCTATTGTAATGTTGGCCGATACCGTTGAGAGTGCCGTCAGGAGTCTGCCGGAAGTTACACCAACAAAAATAGAAGCAGTTGTGCACAATATGTCTATGAAACGTCTGCAGGACGGCCAGTTCGACGAATGCGACATGTCGCTGAGAGAACTGAGTCAGATAGAAGCAAGTATTTCAAAAACTCTCGCGGCACACTATCACGGGCGAATCGCGTATCCGAAACCGCCGGATGAGCCTCCGGAAACGAAATCCCAGGCCGAACAGCGAGAGCAAAAAAATAATTGAAGATCATGGCTCCTTCCAGACAAGATCAAGAGATAGTCATTCAAATTACTGAAAATTTCAACGGCGTAAACATATCTCCGCATAAGATAAAAAAATTAGCAAAGGCCGTCTGTAATCGTTTTGCAAAAGACGAACCACAGGATACAAAATATGAAATTAGCATTGCAATAGTCGATGATAATGAAATCCTTGAGTTGAACAAAAAATACCTGAATAACAGAGCAGCCACCGATTGTTTGAGTTTCGATTTATCAGACGACGAAAAGGAGAGGAAAATTGTTGATCTGGTTGTTAACGGAGAAATGGCTGTTAGACAGGCAAATCAGCGAAACCATTCAAGCGAAGCCGAACTGGCCTTATACATCACGCATGGATTGCTGCACAACCTCGGATTCGATGATTCGACGAAAAGCCGGGCCCGGGAAATGCACGAAACTGAAGATGAAATTTTGCAGGAATTTGGCTACGGCTTAGTATATAATAAGAGTACAAGATCAAAATTACATTAGAGCACAGAAAGAGTAGAACCTGTGCATTAATATAGTTGAAAGGGTATTCACAAGTGAATTACGCTGGTTGGGCCGTTCTGTTAATTTGCCTTCTTGCCGGTGGCTCATTATTCTTTTCCGTCAACGCGGTTGCTCTGCGGATATTTTCACACGTCAAGTTACAGGAAGCATTTAAAGCGGCAATCAAGAAGGAGGATTCCAAAGATCTCACCGAGCAGCTTTTGGAAAAAGAAGAAGATCTGATATTGACATGCTCCTTATATCGACTCATCTTTAACATGTGCTTATTGCTGGTGTTGGTAGCGGTCTTTACTCACCGCAGCGATCCTGCCGACACTTCAAAATATGCCTTGGATTTGTTCCTTGCTGCCATCGTTGCCTTTGTGATATTCTCGATATTTAGCCTGGCAATTCCTCATGCTTGGGCAAAATATGCCGGTGAAAAAATCCTCAGCCGGACTTACCGGATTGTCATATTCTTTGCTTTTATCACTTCTCCCATTCTTTATGTCTTCAAATTATACGACAGCTTTATCCGACGTCTGGCAGGCATCGCCGAAACTACGCCGGAAGAAGAACACGAAGAAAAACAGGAAGAATTCCTGACAGGCCTTGAACAGCACAGAACCGAAGGCGTACTCGATGAGGAAGAGCAGGAAATGATAGAGAACGTGCTGGAATTACGTAGCAGTACGGCCGACGAAATTATGACTCCCCGAACGGACATTGTCGCAGCCGAGGTCAATTCCAATCTGCAGCAGGTTCTTCAAATCATTACGTCCGGCGGCCATACGCGCATCCCGGTTTATGAAGAGAAAATAGATAATATAGTAGGCCTTATTTACGCCAAGGACCTGCTGGCGGAGATCGGCAAAAATCCGGAGGACTTTAATCTTCGAGAAAAAATGAGGGACGTCTTTTTTGTGCCCGAAACAAAACCTCTCCGTGTCCTGCTGCACGAGTTTCAAAACCAGAAATTGCACATCGCCGTCGTGCTAGACGAATACGGCGGTACGGCCGGTATCGTGACCCTGGAAGATATCCTTGAAGAGCTTGTTGGTGAAATCACCGACGAGTACGAAGAAACGCCCACCGAACCTATAAAAAAAATCGACCAAAATACAATCGAGGCCGATGCAAGAACGTACATCGATGACCTGAACGACGAATTTGAACTGAATTTGCCTGAAGACGAAGATTATGAAACCATCGGTGGTTTTGTCTTCTCTCGCCTGGGCTACATCCCGAAAGCCGACGAAAGCTTCGATTACGAGAATTTGAAATTTACCATAGCTTCTGCCGAGGCCAGAAAAATCAAACGAATCAAAATCCAGAAAGATCCCGAGCAATAGCTATGCTGACCAAGGATTTGGCTATTTGCATACGCGCTATCGATTATTCCGAAACATCTCAGATCGTCACGTTTTTTGCAAAAGCCACCGGTAAAATCGATGCTATTGCGAAAGGCTCGAAACGACCCAAATCGACCTTCGATGGACCCATCGAAGTTCTCTCGCACGGGAATGTCGTCTTTGTAGATTCGGCCGGAGAAAAACTCGCCACCTTGACCGAATTTCAGCAGCAGCCTTTTCTGATAAACCTGAGAAATAACCTTTTTGTGCTCTACGCCTGCCTTTTTGCGGCCGAGTTGCTGAATAACCTGACACACGATTACGATCCTCACCCAGAGCTTTTCGGCAGTTTTCTGGAATTCTTGCACAATGCAAACAAACAGCATTCAATAAACGACCAGCAACGTGACATCCTGGCCCTGCTGATATTGTTCCAATTAACCCTACTCAATGAAATCGGCCTTAAGCCGATTCTAAATCAATGTGTGAATTGCAAAGCAAGATACAAGATACGAGACACGAGATACGAATATTCAGCAGTTCCGCCAATGGGCTGATTTGCAGAGATTGTGAGTCAAATTTTCCCGACAAAATCAGACTCACTAAAGAGGCCTCAGTCTGTTTATCCAGCTTGAAACAGATTCCCGACTCAGCAGAGAAAACGCTTAAGGAGATTGAAAAAGTTTTGATCCACCACTTGACGCAACTGCTCGGCCGAATGCCGAAGATGGCCAAGCATATCATCAAGAGCTGACTTTTCTTGAAGGTGTATATTGGCTCTGGTACTATCTAATGCACTTGCACGGGAAATGTAGAACACAGCAAAGAGACTTGGTTTGGAACGATTAAAGTGAAACCTGTCGCCAGAATACGAAAAGTCATGGAAAACAGGTATGCACCGCTGGTCATAGCCGGGATTGCCGGGGTGATTATGCTTCCCGCATTAAATGCCGGCCTGATACAGGACGACCTGTTCCATCGGATAAGGCTTGTTAAACCATCACAATTGCCCGAGCAGCTTTCCGGTACAGGAATGATCCCTCCGGACGCAGGAGAACTAACAGCGGCACTTCGCGAGATGCACTCTTTTTCGCGAACTCAGCAGGACACTGACAATTTAATGGAGTCGGGACTGTGTCCATGGTGGACTTTTAAGAATTGGCGATTCGCCAACTGGCGACCTTTGGACAGCTTTACCCACTGGCTGGATTATCGCCTGTTCCCGGATTCACCGCCCCTTATGCATTTACACAACATAGTCTGGTTCACGGCAATGGTGTTTTTACTGGCCATCTTGTATCGACAATTTATGACTCCTGTCTGGATGGCGACGTTGGCGGCATTACTCTACACCATTGATGACAGCAACTACTTCCCTGCGATGTGGATAGCCAACAGAAACCTGCTTCTGGCGCTGTTTTTTTCCATCCTCACGCTGCTGCTGCACCACAGGTGGCGCCAGCAAAATTCACTGGCAGCAGGTGTTGCCGCACCTGTTACGCTGCTGTTGTCTTTGCTGTCAACCGAAGCAGGCATAGCAACTTTCGCCTATCTTTTCGCTTATGCTCTTATCATTGATCGGTCAAGCCGTATCCAAAGGATTATGAGCCTTGCTCCGGGATTCATCGTGGTTGTAGCCTGGCGAATGATTTACAACGGACTCGGCTATGGAGCTATCGGAAGTGGTTTTGTCATCGATCCGGGGCGTGAGCCCATGCGTTACGTGCAAGCCGTGCTGGAGCGGGCGCC
>WOR8_10001759_pt1 | contig 21759 bp, 18 predicted proteins | sample DeeMarSeWOR38_10_FD_19890 | JGI IMG/M metagenome (IMG submission 19890) | reverse complement strand
GGTTAAACCTCCGGGCCTGCTAGTGGGCGCCTGAACCGTCTTCAATATTGTGCCGTCTTTCGGACTAAGCCGATAGATTATGCCGTTATAATTTTCTGCCAGAGGAATACCACCCTTTACATCTACATTCCAAAGCGCTTCTCCATCCCAGGTCAATCCCATAGGCCAATAGGCGGGTGCGGGAATGCTTTTAACAACCTGTCCGTTCTCCTTGTTAATTGCGTATATTTCATCCGCTTTTCTATCAGCTAACCACAAGTATTTGCCGTCAAAGGTTAAACCCGTAGGGTAGGCTCCCGGAATATCAAAAGACTGTACAATCTCCCCTGTAAATCCTGAAATAATGGTTGGGAAAATAAATAACAGGCTGAAAAGAATGATAATAATTTTATTCATGTTTTTAACTCCTTATTGCTTCATATAAAGTACTGATGAATTAGTTAATTGAATGGTTCACCAAAGCCAGAATTGAGCTTTAGATAAATGTATGAAACAGCATTTTTTTATAGTCTACCATACAAATATATATCACATTATCAGATTTACAGCTTCCTGTAAGAATTTTTCTCTCTTACCATGAGTATTCATTTGGTTCAAACTCAGGCAAACACTACTGTTTTCTTTGGGGCAGTAAAACACATCACAATCGTACGCTCCACCATGACCATAAAAAATGTGCCCAAGGATGGTTCTCTTCATTATCCCCAAACCATAAGCATAATCGTTTCCACCTCGGCCTTTATCTGCCGCCGAAAGCATTTGTTTCAGGGTTGCTTTCTTACTGAACAGCTTGCCGTCAAGAAGCGCCCTAAAGAAGGTATTCAGCTCTTCACAAGTCGACACTATTCCCCCTCCGCCCCAGTCAAATGAAGTACTTATATCATCAACCAGATCAAGGGTGCTGAAATAAGCATGTGACAATGGTTGATCACCCCGTGGTTCTTCATAATATTCCAGATAACTGTTCTCCATTCGAAGACGATCGAAAATCCGAGTCTTGTATTGTTCTTGTAATGTCGAACCGCCAACCTGTTCGATGATCATGGCCAGCAGCACATAGTTTACATCACTGTAATTGTAACCCTCACCCGGCCGGAATGTCGTTTTCTGGTTTGTCTGGTACTCATAATACTTCTCCAGAATCCTTACAGGATTCCATATCGTTTTGGGGTGTTCGATCACATCGGGAATAAATCTGGGGTCTTCCATATAATCGGCAATTCCAGTTGTTTGGCTGAGCAACTGCTCCACTGTAATTTGGCGCCCGTATGCAATCCCATTATAGATATGTAAATTGTCCACCTTTACTATCTGGTTGTTTAAAAACGCATCGATTGTGTCATCCAGATTGAGATATCCTTCCTCCATTAACTGAAGCACTACCGTGGCAGTAAAAGTCTTCCCGATGCTGGCAATCTTAATTTTATGATCGGGAGTCATCGCTTCTTTCTTACCGTCCGCCATACCGGCGGCACCTTTCCACTTAATTCTGGGAGATTCCACCAGTAATACGGCGTTGTGGATTGGATCTTCGCTCTCGGCATCAATCATTCCGTTTACCAGGGCTTGAAGTTTTTCAGAAAGTTCTTGTACATCGTTTTGTTTTTCCGAAGAGCGACAATCCATTACAATAAATGCAAGCAATAATGGAATGAATGGAATTATTATATATTTTATTTGTTTCATAATTTTCATTTCATTACCCCCTGCGTTTGGAACCTAACGGCTCACAAATCATCTATGCTGAAATAATGCTAATATTTATTAATAGCTTTTAAAACAAGCTCTCCGATGGTATGAACAGATTCATTCACTTTGGAGTTGAACAAAATAATCGCGCCGGTTGATAAAGATTTGTTGAACCCCAAAAATGAATCATAACCGCCGGTTCCACCGCCATGATAGACCATGGTCTGCCCGTCATCCAATTCCAGAATATACCATGCCAACCCAATATCGCCCATCGACCCCTGATGGAATTGCGGTTGATGTGTTAAATCCATGGCGTCTTTTAGTGGTGTCTGTACTAATCCCAAATTAGCCTCGAGATATTTGAACATATCGTTCAGCGAAGTTTTAATGAAACCGGCTCCCTGAAAAATATCCTGTGCATCATAATTCGGTACAATTTGTTTATTGATGTTATGCCCAATAGCCAGATTATTCATTTGATCCGCGGTCAGAAACAGGGAGCTATTGTCCATACCCAACTCATCAAAAATTTCCCGTTTTAAGACGGTCTCGTAGGATGTGCCGTCAACCAAACCTTCGATATGCCCCATTAATCCTACACCGGTATTTGAATACAGCCACCAGGTGCCCGGTGTAAATTCCAGGGTGCAGTAATTAGTCAGATAATTGTAAACATGCGCGGTTGTGTAAGCGGCGTACGGATTACTCGGATCATATCCCGGGGGGTAAGGATAACTTGTGCCGGGAATTCGGGGAATACCTGATGTGTGAGTCAGGAGGTTAATGAATTGTATCTCAACGCCGTCCTTTGACGGCATGGTCACCTGTCCGGCAGGCAGATAGTGCCCAACGGTATCGTCTGAAAAATACCCGTTTAAATACATATCCGCTGCTATAGTAGCGGTAAAAGTCTTGGTAATCGAGCCAATCTCAAAAACTGTGTTTGCGTCTGGCGGTTCATTGGTATCAACAGATTTCGATCCGTAGGAAAAGATGAGCTTTTGCTGTTGTTTATCAATCACCCCGATCATCGCTCCCACTCTGGTATAGGTTTTTGCAATACCATTAATTTCCTCCTCTAAACTTTGAAATCTAGGACCGACTGATGTTTTATCTGTGGCACAGCTCAAGATGAAAAGCATGCCGACCAAGCAGAAAACTTTGGAGATTACCATTATTTTTCGGTTCATGCTGACTGCCTCCTCTGTTATCTTTTTAATAAGTCTTAAGCTTGATTCATTCTGGACATTAATACGGGATGATAACGAATTATGCTCAAAATAGTTAGAGGATTTAAATTTTGCTATTGATTAGGTGGAATGACTCTACTAGGAAATTTTATTAATCCATTTTAGCATAACATCAAGTGCCAGACCGATGTTTCCAATCTGGCAATGATTTTGGGCTTGTTCTTCTTTGGTAAAAACTCGGGCAGTTACAGATTTAGCATTGGTTAGTGCTTTTACCTGCATATTATGCATTTTAAAGGGAATGAAATGGTCTTCCCTTCCGGTAAAGATCAGAACATCCTGCTTTACTAAATCCGAATGAAGATTTTTCTCATTCAGTTTTTCAATGACATCGAAAGCATCAATGGGTGTTTCTTTGTCTGCGATATACATCAGGTTACCGATTGACCAAGCATGCATTCCGTCTTTTTTCATCTTCTTTAACGTGACTTGGTTTGAAAAATTCCTGAAATGGTGGAAAAATAATTTCATCATTAACTGACCAACGATGTTGATAAATTTCATATAATCATAGGCAATTCCGGAAGCGACCACTCTTTTTATACGCGGTTCAAATGCTGCGGCCCTGAAGCATAACCATCCACCCATCGATATTCCCAGCCAGGTAACATCATCCAGTTTGAAATAATCCAAAACTGCTTTTGCCGCCTTTTCCCACTCATGATCTAGGGCAAGCTCATATTTTTTTCTTGTGCCGCCCTGTCCCGGACCTTCAAATGCAATCACTTCAAATCCATGATCAGAAAAGTATTTCATCCATGAGTAAAATTCTTCGATAAAGGAGTCAAATCCACCGTGCATTACAATGGTGCCTTTCTTTTTATCGCTTACGGGAGGTATTTTCATTGCCGACAAAAATGTATCGCCGTAGGGTATTTTGAATCGCCCAATTTCTTCATTCTTAACGGCTTTGTAGAAAAGGTCAACAAACTTATCATATAAGATCTCTTTGTCAGGATCATTTTGAAATGTATAGAATTCGGCTGCCCGGTAAAAAAACGCCGCTTCCATAACTCTTTCTTCGGAAAGTGTATTTTCTGCCATTTTCAACATTTCGATTTTCCAGTCCTGAAAAGTCTTGACCCGTTGACCGATACGTTTCATATCCTCAAATCGGAGGTAACCGAAGGAATGCCACCGATTTAGTTGGAAATTGAAGAGCTGATCTTTATGGAATTGAAAGTATCCGACCGGAAATGTGAATTTACTCTTGGTCATTATTCTTGCCGGTAGACTAACTCCTTGATAGATATACTTAAGGTCCCGAACAACAACATAGAAAATACGATAAGCATTGGACCAAACCAGAAGATGATCAATGCGCCAACAATGCACCCGATAACTGGCCAGATGATGACTTGAAGAAACTTATCTCCTGCAATATGTAATACACGATTGAAAATTAAGATACCCAAAGCGAATCCAAATCCGGTTACAATGGGTGAAACAACCCAAAGAATACCTTTCAGGACATTTCCCTGAAATGCAAGCAGGAGAAAGCATACCAACCATAAGAAATAGAAAAGCCCCCCAACGAAAACAGATGCAAGTATTCTAAGAATGGATTCCCAAATCGACCTATGAATTTTTTTGAGATACATGTTAGTTCATATTTAAAAGGGATTTGTCTCTTTATTCGCCAGAAAAAGTATAACACCACGCCTCACCTTCCAGAACAACTTCTCCGTCTTGCCGCCTGACCTCGATTTTCAATTGGGTGACCGGCTTGCTCTCGTGCACACTGAGCACCTCCGCTTCGGCAGTGATGGTGTCGCCAATGTAGACCGGCGTAGTGAATTTCCAGTTTTGACTCAAGAACACCGTTCCCGGTCCGGGCATATCCATCGCTACCAGCGCATGCATCAATCCGGTGGTCAGTCCACCCTGAACGACCAGGCGTTTTAATTTGGTTTTGGCGGCAAAACTTTCATCAAAATGTAAAGGATTCTCATCACCTGTAATTTCGGAATATTTCCGGACATGCTCTGTAGTAAAAGTTATGGAGCGGGACGCTTTCTGACCAACCAAGAGGTTCATATTCTTTCTCCTGTCTGAGAATCAAGGTGTCCAATGGATTGCGCAGGTGCATCGACTAACTGAGAAACCGGGTCAAAATGCCGGACAATATTCCAATTTCTCCTCACCTCAACAGTATCATCTTACGGCTCTCCGCAAATCCATCTACTTGAATCCGGAAGATGTATACGCCAGAACCAACCGCTTCGGTAAGCGCATCTCTTCCATCCCAGACCACCGTTTTCTCTCCCGCCGTTTGTTTTTCATCTACCAGCTTTCTTACTTCCTGGCCGAGGGCGTCATAGATTCTGAGAATCACCTGTGAGTCTTTCGCTAATTCGTAGCGGATTGTCGTGCTGGGATTGAAAGGATTGGGATAGTTCTGGAAAAGGGTGAATTTCTCCAGTATCCTGTTTTCATCATCGCCAATGGCAACCGCCGTCTGCGTAATTCGGCCATAATAAACGTCCTCCTCGCCGTTAAAGGTGGCTGCCCAGGCCAGAGAAGCGCCGTTATCGTCGGAGATCATATCAAAATAGTCGCCCATCTTATTTTGCTGCGGCCAGCCAAGGTGCGGATTGAAAGCATCGCTCAGTCGCTCGTTCTGCGACCAGGTCTGCCCACTATCCACTGAGAAGGAATAGTATAGTGATGATAGATAAGTGCCCGGATTGTCGCGGGTGTCCAGCCAGACCACGTCAATACGCCCGTTCGGGGCAACAGACATAGTGCCGAACCATTGCCATGCGGCGATTCCGGGATCATCATTGACGCGAACCGGAGGACTCCAGTTCACTCCCCTGTCGGTGCTGCGAATGAAGTACACATCCAGCGGATCCCCGCCCGGTGGGTCCACCGAGGACAGCACGTAAACAATGCCCGAATCACCACAGGCTACAATGGTCTGGCCCAACAGCCCGCCGGGATTCGGTCCGGCATAGGCTGAAAACTGGCCGCCTAAATTCAGTTGGGTCGAGAACTCAAACACCGGCGTTGCCTGTGAGTCGGGTGCATTGGATGACCGCGCCAGCGCAAATTGTCCGTTATTCCAAGACAGTCCGGCGGCATACAATTCTCCGTCAATTCCAACAGCAAGGGTTCCCCGGCCGGGATTCTGCGGAACGGTGACCAGCGGCTCGAAAAACTGTCCGCCGTCAACGGACCGTGTCATCACAATCGTAGTGGAAACGCCGTCCCGGGAAAAACAGTATATATTTCCTTCCCCAAGACTCCCGGTGCGATCGATCGTCATCCAACCCTTATCCCCGCCATAAGCCGGTACCGGCCCCAACCAGGTGGCGCCCCCATCAATTGACTTAAACAACTCGCAGGTGTACCCGGTGGCAGTGGAGAGGCTATAATAGAAGAGATTGCCGTTATTGTCGGCGTCCAGAACCGGATCGGAGCGGAAGATCCCCGGTTGAATTACACCCGGGAACGTCCAGGTCTGGCCCCCGTCTGTGCTGTAGGCATAGCCGGCCTGACGGAAGCTGTTGCCGATGGTGTCGAACTGCCGCCAGCCGATGGCCATCCTGTTCGCGTCGGTCGGATCAATCGCAATGGAAGGCTCGTTGGCTGCGTCGCCGCTAATATTCTGCCCGAACTGATCTACATTTACCTGCACCATAAAAAACTCAGCCGTGGAAAAGCGGTAAGCGGGTGTCGTTTGCTGTTCTTCGCGTGGAACCGGGATGTATTCGTCGTCCGGAAGCTCAAGGCGGTCAACCGCCCACGGCGGCATCTGTTTGTCCTGTTCTACTTCCTGAGCCATGAAAAGAGCCGGTGAAATCAGGCCGCAGGCAAGCATCAAATAAATAAATGCAATGACTCTACCGGGTAGGTTATTCATATTTACCTCCTTTTGATTTCAATCCTGGTAATAATGAATTTTGATTGGTGAAAATCTGTGGTGTTTTAGGGGGCAATTTTTCTCTATCTTTTCATCATGGGTTTTCAACTTTTTAATCGCCTCGATGAGAAGCTTCATCAATATTTTCCGGTATATGGAAAACCAAATGTCTCAAAGAATCAGTTCTATAAAGATTGTCCCTGTCGTACAGCTCGCACAAAGATATATGTGTAGGGACTGTTGCTGCACACGCCGTTGAAGAAATCGACGTACCATGCCTGCGAAATGGTATACTTGTCGGCAGTCCAAATCCATTGCTGCTCTTTGCCAAAAAGAGCAGCAATATGCAACCCTTTACTCGTAATAGCCATTTCATCGCGCTGCGCCTCCGGTTCCATAAGCGACATGGCTTCATCCAGTGTAGGTAGACGCCAGTCGGAGTGGCCCCCGAATTTATCACGGTTGATTTGTGCAATGTAGTTCTGAGCTTTTTCAAATGTTCTCAAGGCCTCCGACGATCCCCACCGTTGCCAAGTCAGGCCGGTAGCAGCGTCATAGACCAGACTGTCATCCTGCAATTCGAATTTGTGGTTTACTCCTTCACCGTTGGGATTTAAATGTCGGTCATAATAGTTCTTTGCATTTATCATTTTGTATTTTTCAAGAACATTGGTATATCCTAAATTACCCAAATCTCCGAAACCTGCCATGATTATGGATCTCACCCGCAGGCTGTCAATAGTAGCCGCTATTCTATGCTTCTCAGCCTTCAGGCTGTCCAATCTCGCTTTGGCCAAGAATGTATTAACCTCAACCAGCTTGCTTTCGCTCTCCCTTGCCGGCTTAAGAAAAATGGTATCAAGTGCTGTGTACAAGGCAACAACAGTGAGTACACCGGCGACAATTTGAGCAAGGGATTTTCCTGAATACCATTTGGCGAAGGTCTGATTTCGAAAATAGACGGCTTCTTGTCTGGCTTTTTGTTCTTCTGCCTTTAGCTTTGCAAGCTGAGCTTCCTTAATTCGCTCATCTATGGGTTTTTCAGTAGCCACAGTTTATTCTCCAATATTAGAGTATAACCAAATCCGTGGTTTATTCAAAACGCAAGAGCGAGGGGAATCAGTTGTTGAATCCCTATTTGTTACAGGATGGCTCTCGGTGTTATCATCTCCAAGGGTACATTATTGGTTAACACCACACCCTTAGAACTTTCTCGCATAACTTTAAAGTTCCCGGATAACTTCTCCAATATTACAAAATGTTCATTAACTGGCAAGGAAAAGTAGAATTAAACTGGAAGGAACTAATAGTTGCATATGCCGCTGTTAGGGATATAGAACCAAATCGGATAACATCTGATGATTCATATATCTTAAAACTTTTCCTCTCTATATGCTACTTAACGACCCAGGCTTATCCGCCAGGCGGGCAGCGAACGTTCGCCGCCGCCTCAGAAAGCAGACTGATCTACGGTCTGAAACTAAATGACAATCCACCACTTACAAAAGGCCCCCCTAAAAATCCACGTTTAAATACATCATGAGTTAAGTCAATTTCTTCCAATCCAGGGCGTTGCATGCGTGTTTCGGTCGTTAGACGGCTTATCATCAACCCAAATCGAATATTCAGGTAGCTATTCACTTTGTGGTGCTGGAATAGTTTGCTTTCTAAGTTGAGGAATACATTGCCACCAAATCTCACGTGATCTTCTGTAGTCCTCAAATTTGTGCCGACGCCCAATTTTCGAGTTATAAAAAAAACAGAAGGTCCGATTCCGCCGTATATCTGAAATTCTTCAAACCTGAAAATATCGGCCATTAAATAGCCACTCAAAAACCATTCGGTAACCTCAAATTTGCCAACTGAATCCGGCAAATTGAATTCATGCGGAAATTTCAATCCTCCTCTGTCCCAACCGCCGGAAAATCCAAAACCCCAATACCTGTTTTTTCTAAGAAAGGGACGGACTTTTATTTCAAGCGATATTGTTATCATTCTATTAGCTTTATCATCCAAGAATAGCTCTTGTCCGCTTTTCCATCGAGCAATTTGTCCGACATTGAAATTAATCCGGTAATTCTTGAAAAAATGGGGTATGGATGTTCCTTTGAAAATATCACCTTTCCTGCCTTCCGGGTATTTCTTAAAAAGTGTGGAATCATATTTGGCTATTGAAGTAAGCATCGTATCGACTGAACGTTCTAAAAAAAATATTTCGCCGATGGCTTTCTTACTCCTGGGTCTCGAACGTGGATCTTTTAGAGATTGAAATGCTATATTCAGAAAAAATCTTTCGTCCGTTTCTTCAATGTCCAGAATTAGAACATTATCAGCATTAAATCTTCTTAGAAATTGATCATACTCCAAAAATTCTTCTTTCTCAAACAGGTAGTCCTTTAATATGCCGTAATCCTCAAGTAAGAATGCTCTCTCTATATTTAACATTGCCCTTAATTTGCGATTTAGAGCGCTAATGACCTCTATCGCCCTTTTGGCGTAGTAAGGTTTTAGTTTTAAGTTTCTGCTGGGTATGACGGCAACAGATTGGGGCGGCTTCCGACCTAAAACATATTCCAATTCAATCGCCTTTGATAATCTATTTGCCAATTCCTGGGTATTAGCTCCCAGATCTTCCAACGATAATTCTTTAATAGCAATTCCATCTGCGGCAATGATTAATTGAGATTCCATACTGACCAACCAACAATCCAACCGCAATCCATTATCTATAGACAGAATATTACCATATATGATATAATTGGGAAAAACAAGTTGTCCTGATTCTATTGCGGTTTCTGAGAGGTATTCATACCCAAGCCTGCCGGCTTTCTGCTGCAACCTTCGTTGTTTAAGAAAATGGGTGGTTTGGAGGGAATCTATCTCCACATCCACAATACCTATCCAGGGAATCTTTGATAAGCTTGTTCCCAGCAAATAGCGAATCGAATGATTGATTTTCTTATCAACCGTATCTCCCATCATCGGAATAAAAGGGGCTATCGCAATTCTTATTTTTTTCCTCAAATTCAAATTGAGGCTTTGTGCAATTCTCCTAGCTGCCGTGGTGAGCAGTTTATCCCATCTCTCATTTATCATAAAACCATACAACCTTGAAACAGTCGTATCGCGAATATCGATCCACTGTAATTTAACATCAATTTGATTAGGATTTTGGGGGATCAGATTTAGTTGAACGATGAAATGTGAATTTTCAGTGGAATTTTTAGGCTTGAGATGATCATATCCTTGGGTTCTATAGCGATACACAATATCATCATATGCGGTTTTGGTATCGGATATTGAAAGAGTATCAACTTCAATCTGATTCCTGAATAATTCATTCTTCAGCAGTTCGCTGAAAGTCGCCGGTGGGAAATTGGACAAACAATCTTCACACTTTAATACCAGTAACCTAATTTGAATTTGGTTATTAGAATTATCTAATCCATATAACGCGGAAAACAAAAAGAGAATAACAATTATTGAATGTCTTAGTCTCAATGTTCATCCTCTATTTGGATTTATTAATCTCAATATAATTATCAATGACAGGGAATTTAATTGTACGCTCCCAATCGCTGATCCTGATTTTCCGAGTACCATCAAAAACGGGCAATAGGATAGAGCCTATATCCTGATCTAAAGAACCTCGATGTTTATCATCTATGTAAATATCAAAGCCGGCAAAGTCCGTACTATAAAATTTCACGAAAGAAACCGGCTGCAAGGTTAAGTGACATTTGAGGTATTCGATTCCGGGTTTGGAAAGCGCATAATATGTGGAATAATAATAAAAATGATTTAAGTCCTTTAATTCGATAAAATATTGCTTGAAATCGCTGATGGGAATAAAGGGGTTTGATATTAATTGAATATCTGGCTTATAAGAATGATCCAAATATAATTCCAATTGGCCGAGATCGTAATCGTAATCAATATCCAGATGTATGCCCGAATTAATAGGCTTAAGCCGCAAGGGGGGGCGCGCAATCTCTTTGAAGTTTACCGAAAAAATTCCTGAAATGTCTCTATACCATTCATGTGAAATCTTATAACTATATTTTCCTATTGGAAGGCTGTCAGTGATAAACGTCTTACCAAAATTGTTTATGGTAAAAGACGACATTCCCGGATACCTAACAGTATCCGGATTAATTTCTATTGTCGAATTAGAAACATTCAAATCAAACTGAGCGATTCCTTTTTTAAAGCGGCAATAATATCTTCTTTCAATTGGCCTTGCACGAAGAAAAGGTATATATGAAAAAAGAGGCACAACAATCGTATCTTTCATATTCAAATAATTACCCATACCATCCCCGGCAAAAGATATATAATTAATTCCATATTTTAGATTGGGAGTGGCAACGCTATTTTCAATATCTATAAGCTCAAGATTATTAATCTCAAGAATATTCTTTTCCGTAACACCCTGTCCATGTTCATTGATGAAAACGAGCTTTGCCGGTATTTCCTGAAACCAAATTTGTTGATAGATAAACAAAAGCCCTAACAATATTACAACATTTAATCTCTTCATTGGAGGGAGCATTAAAACTTGCTCAAGACTTAATTCATTTGATTTCTTTTTCCATCCAAGCGAGGTGAGTAATAAAGAGGCGGCACCCCAGACAACCGATACAACCTTGGAAATAATATCGAGCTTATCGGAAAATATGAGTAGCAGAATTACGACGCCCAAAAAATTAACAATGAAAAGATATCTGAATATGCTTAGTTCATACTTTTTAAGCTGAGTAATCATTTTACATCACAGGCTATTTCACACTAAATATTTTGTGGTTTGTCTTACTAGCAAACTCCATAGTTTTACAATAACCCGTTCAATATCAAAATTTCTATATTAAATCGCAAGGAAGGATTTCCTTAAGCCGGAAAAATATTATTACATTACCCTCTTTGACCTTAAGGTATAACTGACCAGGCTGTGATTTCCCATCCCGGTAATTTTATCAGTTCTTATTTGATGTGGGCGACTAAAGAAATATACCTTTATTTCTCAGGATTTTGATTGATCCACTTCCGATTTTTCTCCCTCCTTTTCCATGAATTGTTTTCCCACAGGTAACCATATCAACAGAATGTGGAATAAGACACCCCCATACAGGATAAGGCTTATATCATCATAACATCCTGTACCCTTTAATTTCAAGGAACATCCGACTATTACCGCTCCCCATATAATAGCACTTGCGATTATGTAGAGCCCGATTGATTTCGTCTTCATAATTATCTCCTTTGATCGTCTTAAACATGATAAACCTGCAGCAAATCCCAAAACTCAATTTCTTAATGATTTGGCAATAAACAGTCCCACCAACCGGCTGATGATGATGGCAATATACATAACCCCAACAATGGCCTCGATTATTGCTAATGATCTGGCGGCAGCGGCTACCGGAACTATCTCCCCATAACCCAGAGTTGTTAGCGTAATATAGCTGAAGTACACAAGATCGGATAGATTTATGACGCCGCTGATATTGTTAATGATAGATCCGGGCTGTATTGCTTCCAGCAGCATATAAATTGTACTCCATGTACCTCCGATTAAGAAATAAATGCACACAGCACCGAAAAGAATGTCTCCACTTATTTCCGTCGATCTCAATATGAATAAAAGTATGATTATGGCAGTAAAAGCCAGAAACAGGATTAAAAGCAAATTGGAAAAGAGCAATACAATTTGAGGTAAGGGTGATATTAGAACGTCTATCCACGATAATACGAACCAGGGCAGTCCAAGTGACAGACCAATAGAAACGGTTCTCTTCGTTTGACTGACCGCATAGATGCCAAACAATACGATTGTCGAAGTCAGAACGTTTAAAATAACAAGACCGAAGTCAGGACCCTCAAGAAACGGAAACAAAACAAACCAGATTATCATCGCTATGGTTAAGAAGCGAAATTTGAAAGGTCTGGATTTGAAATAAGATATGGTACGAAGCATGATGAAACTCTGATTACCTGATTCTCTTAAACCTGAACATATAACTCACCAGGCTGTCATTTTTCATTGGTACACCTATTCTTCAAAATATGGGCTACCCCGTCCGGTTTCCAAGTAACTCTTCAAACTGGTTGGAACAAAAAAATCCCAGGCCGATTCACAGACTTTGTAACAATTCAAGTCGGGAGTCAATCCTTTGTGCAATAGCGAAATCTCGACAAAATAGTCATTCTTTTCGAAGGTCCAATACAGGTCGGTATTCAACCATTCTTCTTTGATGTTTGTCAGTCCTTCGTGGTAGTGCTCCGCCTTAATACATTTCCAGGTAATCTTGTTGTAGGGTGAAAATTCAGTTATTACGAATCTCCAAACCGTTTTGCCAAAAAATATGGAAAACTCGTCGCCGACCTTAATTACCGGGTTATCAACCCTTCCCCACCAGTTGTCTATTTCACCTGCAACTGCTTTAAATGCTTTTTCTTGACTTGTTTTAACTCTGACAGATTTTTCGTAATTCATATCCTTGAACCTTTTTTATGAATGATCACCAATTTAGCGTAAAATTCACAGCAGTTGCCAAATCGAAAGGTTCCTTGAGTAATTTCACTATTTGATCCTTTTAAAATTGAAAGCATAACTCACCAAGCTGTCATTTTCCATGCCAGTAATCGTTCTCTGGTAATTATCCTTATCGATAAGATAATAAACCACCTTGTAGGGATTTTTGTAGTCGCTGTTCTCAAAGACGATTGAATCGCTTCTGACCTTGGTTGCTCTGAAAATCTTCGGATTGGAATTCTCAATCACAGTGAAGAGGACTAACTCGTTACCCACTCTCTCAATCTTTGATTGAGCGCGGTAGGTGGTGTCGGATTGTTCACAATAGTAAGCTCGCTGATGTAGCCAACCATCCTTGCCCACCTGCCAGGTTTCACTGAGCTGGCCCGACCACGCCGGGGATTGCCATTCGCCGACTAAATGTTTGACGAGTGTATTATAAACCTGCTCTAAATCATTGGCGGTGGCAGCGGTGTGTAGAAAGACCAAAACTGCGGTGCAAACGAGAATGCGTTTCATGATTTTGCCTCTTTATTACTCTCATCTTCTGTCAGAATTTCTCTTACCTTGCTGACTTCAACTGAACCCTCAAGGCAATCAATGAATGCTCTAAAATATTTTTTCGCTAGACCATCAGGACGCCTATATAAAAATCTTCTAGCATCTCTGAAATCCCAATTCATTCTTTTTTCCTTTTCTTTATCAAGACCGCTTATAAATTCAAATATTTCACTTCTTAATTGATCCAGATTATTTGCCAGATATATTTTTAATATGTTAAAATACTTTAGGAGCAAACCATCTGAATGAGTATCGATTTTGTATTTATGCTTGCCGTAAAAATCATTAAATTCATTAATCTTATTTGTAAAAAGAAGTATTTCAGCAGAATTTACAATTGCCGTTAAATGATTTTCTTCTATAGCAAAAATTTCTTTATATACTTTTAAGGCATTCTCGTATTCAAGCAGCCTATAAAAACAAATACCCTTTGATTCCAAAATGTCCACATTTTTTTCATCGAAATTCAATGCGGCTTCTATGTACTCAAGCGCCCGTCTATGATTACGTTCACGAATAAGAGAAGCGATTTTTTCCTGCAATTCTAAGATCTTAATTCGTCTATTTTGCTCTTCGTTTTGTTTTACAATTTCGGTGAATGTATCTTTTGCTTTTTCTTGTTCACTTTCTATGATCCTAATCTTGTTTTCAAAATCTTCTCTTAAACGATTTAGTTTTTCTAGTTCACTCGCATACTCTTTTCTTAAGGAACCGATATCTCGCAAACCTAAAAATCCGATAATCGCAAATACGCCTAAGATGATAGTAATCACAACATTAATGGTATTTATGTTTGATGAATAAACCTCCTTCAATATTTCTTTTTCAATTTTATAGTTCAGTTGATCTCTTCGAATTTCGGCAACTTGATTCCGAAGTTCCTCAATTTGTGTTGTTAACTCCACTTTATTCTTTGATTGATCTGACTGTGGATTAAGAATTCCAACAACAATAATAATCAGAATGATAACATAAAAAAGCCTATTCATCTCGAAATCCCTCCTTCATTTGTTTGAGTTTTTTGATTCAAATTAATTGAATATAATTTAATAATTAATCTGAAATATGGAATAGACTTATTATCTTAAATAGTAAGCCGACCGTGACTCACATTCACACCCGTATCCCATCCTCACGCTCCCTTGTCTTTTTTCTTTTTTCTTGTTTTTTGGTTTTCCTTTATTTTCAAGGCGTTGGTTAACTTTCCCCATTTTGGCACGATATTCGAAATAAGCGGAGCAGACCATTAAGAAACCAAAACAAAGGAGATGTATCATGAAAAGGTTTACCCAGAAATTGTCATGGATGAGTTTGGCAATCCTGATCGGGATTGCTCTGCTGAATACGGGCTGCGAGAAAAACGGCGCTTCCCCGCAACTGGAAAAGCTCAATCTCAGCGCCCAGTCGCGATCCGGGCTTTCCGGCTCATGGGAAGTGTATCAATCCCTGAAATCGGTCAACGATATCAATGGCATCATGAGCGGAAATGTTATTGATGATGATCAGGACATTGGACTGATGACCAGCGCCGCACAGATGGAGTCGGAGTTATCCAAGATGAAAAAGAATGTGGTGGAGCTGGCGCAATCCGACTACGTGCAAAATACGATGGGAGATTCGCTGATCATCTTCATCGATTATACCGACCCGATCAGCGGCATTTCGGTGCGCAAAGCGCTCTATTACGATCCCGCCACCGGAAAAGCACGCTACTACGAAGCCATCTACCAATTTCCGCCCCAGATTCAAATTGAGTACGACTCCACCGAAATCCGCGCCGACTTGAATTTCACCCTGGAGGATACCACCGATGACAAGCTGCTTTCTGTCTATCAATTGACCAATTTCAAGCCCGGCTTTTTTGTGGAGGAAAAAGAGGGGAAAGCCATTGTAACCGATTACGGGCCCAACAACGAAGTGACTGGCGCCACGCTGCACAATGAAGTTCTGTACGGCATGCAAACCCAGCTGGAAAAGCTGACCCAGGATTTTGAGATTAATCCCGATGAATCAGGATCGATTGCCCAAAGACTGGACTACCGCGATAATACCTTTGCGCAGGTTACGGTCAATCTCAATGACGATTACACCGGCGACTTCTCTGAGATCTGGCGGGACGGCACCACCGCGAATGGCACCTTTGACCGGGTTGAGGATGACAATCACGGGGCATTTGAGAAAACGATCAACTTTGCTTCTGGCGTGCTGCAGAAACTTGAACAGGCGGCTGATATTACCATCAATCCGACGGATTCCACTCAGACAATTATGCTCAGCGAAAACCGCTATTTCACCAACGGCAAGGTGGATTCCTGCCGGCTGAATATTGATGAATTCTATGAAGACAATCTGCTGAAGACCAGTTTGGAATTGTGGAAGAATGACGGCTCTTCCGCTGAATTATTGGTTACCCATTATCCCGAATTTGATGAGGTCGAGGGTTACTTTATCACCAGCGAAGGTTACTATATTCTTATCGCCGCCACATTTTATAGCGACGGCAGCGGCGACATGACCCTGAAAGTGTATGAATCGGAGCTGGCATATTTGAACGGCGATCCGCCTCTTCTCATCATTATCATTCATTTCAATCCTGATGGCAGCGGCACCGGACGACTGACTGAAAACGGTGAAGAGTACCAGATCCGGATTGCACCTAACGGAACGATCACCGTGGTCGATGACCAGGGCAGGACGCAGAATGTGGCGGGGTATTGATTTGGAATTGATCATCAAAAAAGTCGACACTTACCTACCCCTGTTGGAGTCTCTCGAAAGAGGACTCCAACAGATATTTATACGCTGGAGTCCCCAAAGAATCGGGGAGACTCCTGCGGGCAATTGTGTCATTCTGAGCGAAACATCGAAGATGTGAAACGAAAGAATCTATTAAAACTTGAAACTTAGAACTTTGACAAATAAATTCACTCAAAATGAAGACAAAACTATTTTACATCATCATTCTTCTTCTCGCCAATTTTGGCACTCTTCTCCCCCAAACCGGTGCGGATCAAAACAGTCCGCAAAAAGGCTTGGTTGTTGAATCCATTGAAATTTCCGGCAACAAAAGAACGCCTTCGGATGTTATCCTGACCAACCTCGATTTTGAGGTTGGCGACCGCATCAATCAGAACCGGCTGGATAACAACTGCCGCCGACTAGAGCAAACCAGCTTATTTAAAGACGTTGAGTTTTACACCCAACCCGGCGAATCGCGGGGCCAGGTCAGGGTTTTCATCGAGGTGAAAGAGAGGCGCTGGCCCTACTTCCAGTTTAAAAGCGGCTACAGCGAATTGGACGGCTGGTACATCAGTCCGCTGGGCTTGCGCTTCGACAATATTTTCGGCGGTGGGAATTATATGGGAGCGGAGATGCTGATTGGCGACCGAGTGACCGGGCTGGATATTTTCTTTCTGCGTCCCAATTTTGCCAATTCCGGGCTGAACTTCCGGGTTTTGATTTTTTCAAGAAGTCGTCAATTTGTTCATTATGTAAATGATGACAAATTTCTCCAGGAAGTTGACAACGGGGGATTAAGTTTCCATCTCAACGGCAACCGCGGCATCATGAAATTCATCTGGCTGGAATTTATCTCTGAGCAGTTTAAGCCTAAAGACTACATGTATCCGTCTGGAGACAAGGATAAAAAGCAAGACCTTCCGGCTGTGCTTCAGTTTCCAACCGAGAAGCAAAAAGTAAATCATCTCATGATGAGTCTCTATGCCGACACCCGCAACCGGAGATTTTACCCGACCAGAGGCTGGTGGGGAAGCTTATCCTATGATCTGGCAAGCGAGCAGTTTGGCGCAGATGGTGACTTTACCAAAATTATTCTGGATGTTCGCCGCTATCAAAAACTGGTGGGTAAAACCGTGCTGGCGCTGCGCGCTAAAGGTTCCTGGATTAATGATAACGCCCCGTTTTATGAGAAATTCTATTTGGGCGGACCCAATTCCCTGCGCGGCTTCGACGACCGCAGTCTGAATCCCCTGGGATACGCATCCCGGCTGGTGCAGGGCAGCGCCGAATTGCGCTTCCCGGTTACTCCCCGAAATTACCCAAACCATTTCGTGACCGCGGTATTCTTTTATGACATAGGGCAGGCATGGAGCGAGCCCAACGATTTTGATGAAAAGAATTTCAAAAGCGGATTGGGTTACGGATTCCGGGTTAAGCTTCCCATCGTCGGTTTGCTGCGAACCGATTTTGCGTATGGCGTGCCGGATTATGAATTCCGCTTTCATGTTTCTTTAGGGCACACTTTTTAAAACAATAGACGCTGAAGAACGCAGATCATACATGATTATTGATACAAAACTGAAATTTTCAAACTTACTTTTAATTCTAATAGGCATCTATTTCCTGAACTTGTCTCCAACCTTTGCCCAAAGTAACCCGACACTATCCGTCCATCCTTTCCTAAAAAATGATTCGCTTAAACTGGGAATCAGCTACCGGAATTTATTCACCGGGAATATTGAGAAAACCCTGTTAGCAGGTTTGCCCATATTAATTGAATTAAACCTGAAGGTGGTTGATAGCGGAAATAAAACCATCCAATCCAAAAAAATCAACGGGAAAATTTCATATGATGTTTGGGAAGAATTATTTAACATTCAGGGATTGCAGTCTACTGAAAATTTTTTGCAAACGTTGGATGATGTCAGAAATTATTTTTCAGAGCAGTTACAAACCGGGTTGCTTCCCAAAAAATATTTGATGAGCGCCGAAGAATATCACATAGACTTGGAATCCCGCGTGACGCTTTTAACCCGCAGGCAAAGCCGTCAGCTAAAAGATTGGATTCAAACCGGCGAACAGACCGAAGAGGATTTGCCTTCCAACGAGCGCGATACTGGCTTCCGCCTAAATCTGAACAATCTGGTGCAATTTTTTATAGGAGAAAAAAATAAGCCGGAAGAATTCTTTTTGGAGGCCTCATCGGTAAAATTTCGCTTAACCAATTTAACAAATTGATGAAAAAAATCCGCACCAAAGTTATTGTCATCATTTTAGCTGCTGTGCTCCTTCCCATTGTTCCGCTTTCCATATTGGTTTTTAACCTGGTCAATCAAAGTTATCATGTGGGGGTTAATCCGCAGGTAGCACAGGCGCTGGAGAACGGTTTGGCCTTTTCGAAGACCATTTACGATTTTCAGCGCAATGAATTGGTTGAAGCGCTGGAGCGATTGGACAAAATGAATTCTGATCAATCACAGCTAAATGGAATCTCAACAAAAACGCTGGGATTGGATTCCACCTTTTGGATCGTCAAGGCACTAAGCTACCTGGATAACAAGGGAACTGTAATCTGGCAAAAAAGACTCAACGATGTTTCCATCCCCGATTTTGATAACCGTTTTCTCAGACAATTTCAATCGCCTGCTCAGCGCAGTTTGATTGTCTCCAACCGCAAAGAAAATCAATTCACAGCTATTTTCAAAAATTTTCAAAATGGAACTAATGAAGGCTACTGGGTATTACAAGCCCGTTTTCATCCGGAATTTCTAAAGCAGGCAGATCATGCCTTAGCTGCCTTTCAAATGTATCAAACGCTGGATTTAACCCGGCATGACCTGCCCAAAAATTTTCTTTACGCCTTTATTGCCTTTGGATTGATCATACTCTCCCTAGCGGTTATTTTAGGAATATGGATTTCAGCCCGGATCACCTCGCCGATCACTTCCCTGGTGGAAGGTACGAAGGAAATTGGAAATGGAAATTTGAATTATCAGATTCCATCCACCAAAAGTGATGATGAGATTGGGCAATTGGTCGAAGCTTTCAATCAAATGGCCAAACAGTTAAAGGAAAGTCAGGAGCGCATGATCTATCTGGAAAAAATGTCGGCCTGGAAACAAATGGCGCGCAAACTGGCGCACGAAATCAAAAACCCGCTGTCACCCATCCAGTTAACCGTGCAGCAAATGGTTGATAAATATGAGGACGATGATGAGCAGTATCAGAAATTGCTGAATGAATGCCACGCAATTATCAATGAAGAGATTAGCAGCCTGCGAAAACTGGTACAGGAATTTTCCGAATTCGGCAGACTCCCGGAACTGAGCCTGCAGCAAAGCGATCTGAATGAGCTTATCCGCGAGGTAAGCGTTATGTATTCCGACCGCGTTCAGTTGCAGTTGGATGAATCATCGATCCAATTTTTGTACGATGAGGACCGAATCCGGCGGGTGTTGATTAATCTGATTCAGAATGCTGTTCAAGCAGACCCCGGTGGAAATCCCGTGAAAGTCAAAGCGGAAAAACTCGATAATAAGGTACGAATTTCGGTTTCCGATCAGGGCTGCGGAATTCCTGAAGAAAATTTATCAAAAATTTTTGAACCGCATTTTTCCAGCAAAAAAGAAGGAATGGGTTTAGGGCTGGCAATCACCCGCTTAATTATTGAAGAGCATGAAGGTACCATTCAAGTGCGCTCGAAAGTAAATGAAGGGAGTGAGTTTGTGATTGAATTACCGATTAAACAAAACCTTTCAGACCCTGAAACAAGTTCAGGGTGACACGGCATTATAGCCAATTAAATGTCAAGCCGTACTTGTTTCGGCATCTGTTCAGAGTTTGAAGTTGGTTTAAAGGGAAATCTGAAATGAGAGGCATGAGCCTTTTAAGAATAGACCCTGGAATGAATTCTGGGTGACACAATATTGAAGCCAATTAATGTGTCATGCTGAACTTGTTTCAGGGTCTATTTGGCATGATGAAACAATATTACGTTTATATTTTAACCAATTTTAAAAATACAACACTATATATTGGTGTCACCAATGATCTGGTGCGCAGAGTGTATGAACACAAGCAAAAAAAGATCAAAGGATTCTCAGCCAAATATAATCTTAAGAAGTTAGTATATTTTGAAGAAACTAGAAGTGTTTATGAAGCGATAAAGAGAGAAAAACGACTTAAGAATTGGCACAGAAAATGGAAAATCAATCTGATTAATCAGTCAAATCCTGAATGGAAAGATTTATCTGAAGGCTGGTATGAAACAGACCCTGAAACAAGTTCAGGGTGACAAACCAAAAACTCAACGATGTCATGCTGAGCTTGTCTCAGCATCTGTCAATAATTAAACTTATCTGAAATGAAATATGCAAAACCTTACTATCCTCATTGTTGATGATGAAAAGAACATTCGCCGTTCCATGGAAATGATCCTCTCCTCCGAAGGGCATACTATTCATACAGCTCAAAATGCATCTGAAGCATTAACAGCGATCGAAACAAAACAACCCGATCTAATCTTTCTAGACGTGTTGCTTCCCGATGAAAGCGGTCTGGATGTGCTCCCGAAAATCAAAAAAGCGCACCCGGAAATCGAGGTGATCATGATCTCCGGTCACGCCAACCTGAGCATGGCGGTGCAGGCCACGAAAGTTGGCGCTTATGATTTCATGGAAAAGCCGCTGCAAAAAGAGCGCATTTTACTGGCGATCAAGCATTTGCTGGAGAAACGGGGCCTGCAACGGCAATTTCAGGAATTAAGAGAACAGAAGTTTGACGAATACCGCATGGTAGGCGAGAGTCCCGCTCTTGAGAAAATCCGCGAACAAATCTCGTTGGTTGCTCCTACCAGTAGCAAGGTATTGATCTTGGGAGAAAGCGGAACCGGTAAGGAACTGATCGCCTGGGCAATTCACCAGGGTAGCTCACGAAAAAGCGAGCCGTTTGTAAAAATGAATTGCGCCGCCATTCCCGAAGAACTCACCGAAAGCGAATTATTCGGATCGGAAAAAGGAGCCTTTACCGGAGCTACCGAAACCCGCGATGGCAAATTTTTGCATGCCAATGGTGGGACGTTGTTCCTGGATGAAATTGCCGATATGAGTTTGAAAGTGCAA
>WOR8_10003349_pt1 | contig 21772 bp, 13 predicted proteins | sample DeeMarSeWOR38_10_FD_19890 | JGI IMG/M metagenome (IMG submission 19890) | reverse complement strand
AAATGGTCTGGCCGTAATAATTTGTGCCCCAGCCAATGACGGAACCGTCAGATTTAAGCGCAAGATTATGAGATCCACTTGCGGCTATGGCCACAAAGTTGTTACCGTCGGGAGTTTCAAATACTTGTCTATCATCTTTACCCCAAGAGATGATAGATCCATCAGACCTCAGGGCCAGGTTCTGATCTTCACCTGCATCTATAGCTATAAAATCATTACCTTCAGGTGGTGTAGCTTGGCCATACTCATTGTCACCCCAACAATAGATTGTTCCATTTTTCTTCAGAGCCAGGCTATGACGGGAACCAGCGGCTATAGCAACAAAGTCATTGCCCTCGGGAGGCGTAGCCTGGCCGTACTCATTGTCGCCCCAACCTACGATAGAACCATCTGCTTTGAGAGCCAGGCTGTGACCTGTAGTATACCAATAGAAGAAAATGTAACCTCCAGCCGCTATCGCTACAAAATCGTTTCCATCAGGTGGGGTAGCTTGACCTGCAGAATTGTTACCCCAGGCAACAATAGAGCCATCTGACTTTAGGGCCAGGCTAAAATCTTCACCGGCGGCAACGGCCACGAAACCATTTCCTTCAGGGACCATGGCCTGGCCATGTTCGTTCTCGCCATAGCCAACAATCGAACCATCGGACTTTAGCGCCAGAATGTAAATACGGCCCGACGACGATCCACCTACATCAATTGAAATAAAATCTGCGCTATCAGGAGGCGTAGCTTGAGCAAAATAGTTATCGCCCCAACCGACAACAGAGCCATTCGATTTCAAGGCAAGACCATGGTCATAGCCAGCTGCTATTTTAATGAAATCATTCCCCTCTGGTGGCTTTGCCTGACCGTTCTCATTATTACCCCAACCAATAATCGAACCATCAGATTTCAGAGCCAGACTATGTTTGTAACCAGCAGCTACTTGCAAGAAATCATTGCCATCTGGTGGTGTGGTCTGGTCGTACCAATTGGCGCCCCAACCTAAGATTGAACCATCAGATTTCAGAGCCAGACTATGATAGCTTCCTGCGGCTATTGCTACAAAGTTGTTACCGTCAGGAGGTGTAGCTTGACCATAATCGTTGAATCCCCAACCGACAATAGAACCGTCAGACTTAAGAAAAAGGCTATAGACCGAACCAGCAGATATTGCCGTAAAATCTTTACCAATAGGTGAAGTAGCCTGAGCATAGGCATTATATCCCCAACCAATGATGGAGCCATCTGTCTTAAGGGCCAGACTATGCAATTCACCTGCTGATATCGCCTTAAAGTCATTACCTTCAGGTGGTATGTGATTTCCTGAAACGGTATTACCCCATCTCACGATGGAGCCATTGGTCTTTAAGGCCAGACTATGCTGGCCACCTGACGCTATAGCTATAAAATCTTTGCCGTCAGGTAGTGAAGTTAGGCCAAAACGGTTGTAACCCCAGCCTACTAGACCATAACGGTTGTAACCCCAGCCCACTATAGAACCATCGGATTTCAGAGCAAGACTATATTTGTAACCAGCAGCAATGTCCACAAAATCGTTAGCATCTAGTTCGTTGCTATCGAATACAATCATGCCCCAACTGACGATAGAGCCTGCTTGGGCTGATTGGCTAAGGGATAATGAACAGGCTAAGATTATTAAAGGAATTATCCGTAAAATGCCTGAATTACTCGCCGCCGTCATTTTTGACTCCCTAAATTCATACTTACTTTTCATTCTTTTCCTGCTTCCACAAGGACATACGCGGGAAAGTCTTTATATTGCAGGAATTTCAAGAAAATTCATCTGAATTTGTTGCTCTCCTCGCAATCGCCATTTTTATATCCTCCGGCCCCCCATGTACCTTTACAGTAAATAATACCACAGAATCGGCACAAATACAAGCGGGTATTCTGCAAATGCGGGTCTGTCAGGTTGGCAGGTTAGGGCTGACCCGGCGAAGATTTTGGCAGATGAAGCAAATTGGCCATAATATCGTAACGTTCTTAAAAATAAGCATTTAACTATAGAGAAGATGGGCAGTCCTTCTTTGGCACGATATTTGCTAAAATAATATGGATATGGTCTCGAATCTGTCAAAACTTGAAGAGATTAACGTGTTAGCCAGCGGGGCTAACTGGGCCTGGCCGGAGGCCCTGCGCTCGATATTTCGGCCGAGGGGCGTTAATCTACTTGTTGCAGAGAATCCTTCGGAATTCGTCCATATTATCAAAAATAAGCGTATTCACACTACAATAGTGGATGTGGACTCACAAGAGTTTAACGGGCTTGCGACCATTAAAATAATCCGGATGGATTATCCTTTGCTGCCGTGCATACTTCTGACGAGCAGGGCGGGGCAGTCTTTGCTGGATATGGCGCTGCGGCTCGATGTTTTCAGCGTGATTGATAAGCCGGTTGATATGGCTATCCTCCAGCAGCAGCTTCACAGATTATTCATAAAGAAGTACAGCAGCAGCGTGTTTGGGGATCAAATCAGGAGTTAGGAGTCTAATTATAAATTCAAATTTAATGGTTTATGCAATTGTCATGCTGAACGAAGTGAAGCATCTGGGATTGGAAGAAGGTTTAAGTTACGTTGACGTTTGAGATTCTTCGCTGCGCTCAGAATGACAAGCTTAGTACATTTTTATGAGACAGTTTGCAGCCTCATCCTTTAGAGATGGGGATGGATGTGAACCAAGAATAATAAACAGTTTTTTTCGAAAGGAGTAAACACAAAATGAAGATCAGACCATTGGCAGATAAGGTGCTTGTTCAGCGTCTCGAAGCGGAAACCACGACAAAGGGTGGGATAGTATTGCCGGACAGTGCCAAAGAAAAACCTCAAAGAGGTAAAATCGTAAGCGTCGGCGAGGGCAAAATGCTCGACGACGGCACGGTCAGAAAGTTGCAGGTAAAGAAGGGTGATATGGTACTTTTCACGAGCTACGCCGGAACGGATGTGAAAATCGACGGCAAGGAATATCTGATTATGAGCGAGTCGGATATCATGGCTGTGATTGAAAAGTAAGCAAGCAAAAACAATTAGCCACAGAATAGGAGAAATAAAAAAATGGCAGCTAAAAAAATAGCTTTTGGTACTGATGCACGTGCCGCGATTCAGAAAGGTGTGAAGAAACTGTCGAAGGCAGTGAAAATCACGCTTGGCCCGTGCGGCAGAAATGTAGTTTTGGAAAAATCTTACGGTTCGCCGGTCGTGACGAAAGACGGCGTGACAGTGGCGAAGGAAATCGAGCTGGAAGATGCATACGAGAATATGGGCGCGCAGATGGTCAAAGAAGTAGCGTCCAAGACTTCGGACGTCGCCGGCGACGGGACAACGACAGCGACGATTCTGGCCGAGAGTATCTTTGACGAGGGCCTCAAGAATATTACCGCCGGTGCCAATGCAATGCAGGTAAAACGCGGCATCGATAAGGGTGTCGAGAAAATCGTCGACGAACTGTTTGAGATGGCCACGCCTATCGAGTCAACCAAGCAGATCGAACAGGTGGCGACCTGCTCGGCGAACCAGGATGTTGAGATCGGCAAAAAGCTGGCCGAGGCGATGGAAAAGGTCGGCAAAGACGGCGTGATCACCGTCGAAGAAGGCCAGTCCCTCGAAACAACGGTCGAGCTGCTCGAAGGTATGCAGTTCGACAAGGGGTATCTCAGCCCGCACTTTATCAACGATCTCGAGAACATGTCGGTCGTGCTGGATAAGCCTTATATTCTGGTGCACGAAAAGAAAATCAGCTCGGTAAAATCGCTCGTTCCTCTGCTGGAGAAGGTCGCCAAACAGGGCAAGCCTCTTTTGCTGATTGCCGAAGACGTAGAGGGCGAAGCATTGGCGACGCTGGTTGTCAACAAGCTGCGGGGCATCCTGCAGGTAGCTGCCGTCAAGGCGCCCGGTTTTGGTGACAGACGAAAAGCCCTGCTCAGTGACATCGCGACGCTGACCGGCGGCGATGCTATCTTCGAGGACCTCGGGCTTCAATTGGAGAACATTGAGCTTACTCAGCTCGGCAGGGCCAAACGTATTACCATCGACAAAGACAGCACGACAATTATCGAAGGCGGCGGCAGCACCGAGGCAATCAAAGGCCGGATCGAGCAGATTAAGAACGAGATCGATAACTCCACCAGTGATTACGATATAGAGAAGCTGCAGGAAAGACTGGCGAAGTTGGCCGGCGGTGTAGCCCAGATCAATGTCGGGGCCGCAACCGAGGCTGAGATGAAGGAAAAGAAGGCCCGCGTGGAAGATGCTCTTCATGCATGCCGGGCGGCGGTGGAAGAAGGTATTCTGCCGGGCGGCGGCGTTGCAATGCTCAGGGCTTTGCCGGCACTGGACAAAGTCAAGGCCACCGGAGATGAAAAGATCGGCGTTGATATCGTCCGAAGGGCACTCGTGGCGCCGATTAAGCAAATCGCTGAGAATGCAGGTCTTGATGGTTCAATCGTTGCCCAGAAGGTAATGGACAGCAAGGACAAAAACTTTGGCTACGATGCGTTGCGTAAAAAGTACGGCAATATGGTCGAGTTCGGCGTGATTGTCCCGACGAAGGTCGAGAGGGCCGCACTGCAGAACGGCGCTTCGATTGCATCGCTGCTGCTTACGACCGATGCGGTTGTCAGCGAGATTCCTGAAAAGAAAGAGACGCCCCCGGCCGGACCTCCCGGCGGCGGGATGTATTAAAGTAAGATAAAGTGAACTAAAGTGCCTAAAGTGTATAAGCGTCGCTTTCAACTTTAGGCACTTTAGTCACTCTTAATTTTAGGCACTGTTATTATGAGTTTTCGTTTTTACACGAACGTGATTTCCCAGGCGTCGAGAAACTTCGCAGCCGGTCTTTTTATCACAGGGCTGCTGCTCATTGGATTTGGATTCCTGGTCTATATCCTGCGGGATTTGTTTGCTGTGCTTGCCTCTATAGTGTTCTTTGTTGCCGGTCTTGGTTGTGGAATTACAGCCGTGAAAATCTTTTGGGCACAGAGAAAGCTGGACAAAATGAGTTCCGGCGATTCGCAGGAATACAGAGAAAACGTCCAGATTCATATCGAACATCACGATGTGGAATAAATGTCTTAGCGGATTTTTAGTGTAGCCAGAGCCAGTGCGGCGAAGGCGGCGGACAAAAGCCAGAAGCGCACTACCACCTGCGGCTCGCTCCAGCCGATCAGGTGAAAATGGTGATGAATGGGAGCGCATCTGAATAGGCGTTTGCCGCCGGTATATTTGAAATAGCCGACCTGCAGCACGACACTCATTAGTTCCATGACGAAAACTCCGCCTATGACCAGCAGCAGAATTTCATTTCTCGTTACGATGGCGCCGTAGCCCATCGCCGCACCTAATGGCAGCGAGCCGACGTCACCCATAAAAGTCTGAGCCGGGTGACAGTTGAACCACAAAAAGCCGAGCACTGCCCCTAATATCGCCGAGAAGAAGATGCTCAATTCGCCGGACTGAGGTATCGCGGGCAGCAGAAGATAGCTTGCCCAGGTCACGGGAGTGGCGCGTGCCATCGTTTCGGAAGCGACGTAGCAGAGCAATGCAAGAACGAGCGAGACCATACCGACACAGCCGGCAGCGAGGCCGTCCATACCGTCGGCAAGGTTTACCGCATTGCTGGTCGCCGACAAATAGAAAATTGCAATCAGTATGAACATCCAGTTGGCGAGCGGCAGGCCGTGCTTATAAAACGGAAGCCAGAATAATTTGGCATCGTCGATGTTAACGAAGTCGGCGTATAGAAACGATGCAATCAGTACGGCTCCGCCGATTTGAAAGATGAGTTTTTCCCAGGGCCTTAGTCCGTTTCTGCTACGATGCCGCGCGCCGGCGGTGAGTTTCAGCCAGTCGTCAGCGGCTCCTAAAGCGGCGAACCATATAATCAGGACGATTGCTTTTTGAATAAACGGATTATTCAATTTCGCCCATAATAAGGTGGTCGTGACTGTAGCAAGAATTATTATCAGGCCTCCCATTGTTGGGGTGTTGGCCTTTTCCTTGGTAAGTTCGTTCAACGTGGCGTGATGGAATTCAGGGCGGTCGCCGATTTTTTTTCGCATAAGCCAGCGAATAATTTTAGGTCCGATTACCAGAGCTATCAGCAGGCTTCTGGTAGGCGTAAAAGCCGACCCGATGGGTAAAAACATCTCGCAAATACCATAATAAGTGGTATATCATCTCGCTTCTCGTATTTCCTATCTCACTTCACGAGATAAATTTCGCGAAAAAAGTTCCTTTATTTTCTCGACGACGGTTTCTAATTTGGCTACTCGCGAGCCTTTAATTAATATTATATCGTAATCTTTTATGTATTTGTGCAGATTATTACTGATTGATACGGCATCTTCGTAACATTTTATCTGGATATTATTCCCGGAATTTGCCCTGACATTCTCAGCGGTTATTTCGGCAAGCTCGCCTGCTGTCAGCAATAATTGTACATTAGACTGTATGATATGTGTACCGAGTTCGGCGTGAAGTTGTTCGGCCTGTGAACCTAATTCGGCCATATCGCCGCAGATAAAGACCCGCCTTCGTTGTCTGGTTTGGTCGATTTGGGCCAGGATGTCGAGCGCGTTTTTCATTGAGGCCGGATTTGCATTGTAGCAGTCATTTAAAACCGTCAACGTTCCGATATTATGTATCTCCGCCCTCATGGAAACAGGCCGCAGCGTTCGAAGGGCTTCTGCAAAATCTCCGATATTCAGGCCTAACTGGCTGCAGACCGACCAGGCGGCGAGGGTATTTTCGACATTACCCGGGCCTGCTAAAGGCAGATAAACTTCCACTCCTTCGATAGTGAATCGGCTTGCTGTTCCATCGGGGCAAATGTTGTCGGTTTGATAGTCGCAGCCATCCGATTTGCCGAAAGTCTTAAAACTGAGGCCTTTGGCCCGGCAGGAATCCACCAACCGGTCAAAATCACCGTTGATTATAAAAACACCGTCGGCTTTCAGACCCTCGGATATAGATGACTTTTCCTGAATGATCGTCTGTAAATCTCCGAATCCTTCGAGGTGGGCCGGGTGTACATTCGTGACCACAGCGATATCCGGCTCAGCGATACGGGTCAGGTAGGATATCTCGCCGGGATGATTGCTGCCAAGCTCGGCGATAACTATCTGAATGTCAGAATCAGCGCCGAGCAATGTCAGCGGTACGCCGATCTGGTTATTGAAACTTTTAGGTGACTGATGAACACCGAATCTCTGGCTCAGGACGTGATAAATTATTTGCCTGGTGGTTGTTTTTCCCGCTGAACCGGTTATAGCGACGACTTTGTAACCGGCCCGTCGGCGATATTCTCTCGCAAACTGACCAAGGGCTTTGACAGTATCCTCGACATTAAGTAAACACTTTCTGGCGGATTCTCCTTCGTCGATATCTTTGCTGACGACGGCACAGACTGCGCCTTTTGCGAAGGCGTCGGCGACGTAATCATGCCCGTCGAAATTCTCGCCGGGAATAGCGAAGAAACAATCACCGGCTTTAGTTGTTCGTGAGTCCGTGCTTACGCCGGTGAAAGAGGATACGTCGTACTTTAAGCATGAAGACGGAAGATCAGCTCTTGTTATTGCTACTAAATCTGTTATCGGGAATTCTTTCATCCTTGCTTTCTCAGATAATTCTGAGTGATTTCCTTATCGCTGAAGTGGAATTTCTCTGTTCCGATGATTTGATAATCTTCGTGGCCTTTGCCTGCGATAAGTAAGATATCGTCTTTGCCGGCACTTTTTATAGCTAACTCGATGGCCTTTTTTCTGTCCGGCTCAATTTCTATCGTTTTTGAGTTTGGATTTTCGAAGCCGGCTATTATGTCATTTATGATGTCTGTAGGTTCTTCAGTTCGAGGATTGTCGCTTGTTACAATCACAAAATCGGCCAATTCTTCAGCGACTCTGGCCATGCGGGGACGTTTTGTTCTGTCCCTGTCTCCGCCGCAGCCGAAGACAACTCGCAATTTGCCTTCACAAAGGGGCTTTAAAGTCATAAGAACATTTTTCAAAGCGTCATCGGTATGGGCGTAATCGATAATTACGGAAAAGTCGCCGCCGTAGATTTTTTCCAGTCGCCCGGGTATCGTTTTCGAAGCCGATAAGCCGACGGCGATTGTTTCCAGATCGAAACCTGCGGCAAGACACAATCCCGCTGCGGCTAAGCAATTGCTGACATTGTATAAGCCTGGCAGCGGAGTTTTTACAGTCGAGGATTGGCCGGAATGTTCCAGGGTGAAAACAGTACCGGTTATATCCATCGACTCGATATGGGCGGTGACGTCGGCTTTTTCATCAACAGCATACCATAATAATTCGGTTCCGGTTTGGCCGGCAATAAACTCGGCCTCCGGGGATTGCTTGTTCAACACCGCTACAGAATCCGGAGCAAGAGCTGAAAAGAGTCTGGTCTTTGTGGATAAATAATCTTCTTTGGTCTTGTGATAATCCAGATGATCGCCTGATAGATTGGTGAAAGCGGCAGCTTTGAAATTTATTTGCGCCAGCCTGTTTTGTGAAAGGGCATGGCTGCTTGCTTCGATGACCATATACTTCGCGCCGTTTTCGACCATCTCTTGTTGTTTGGCGGCGATGTCCAGGCAGCTCGGTGTTGTTAGAGGTGCTTCGTGAATACTGCTCGAGCAGGTGTCGTACATTACAGTGCCGATCAGGCCGCACTTGTGACCGGCGCGGGTGATTATCGATTGAACGAGAAAGGCGACGGTTGTCTTTCCGTTTGTGCCGGTGACGGCCAGATTTATTAGCTTTGAAGCCGGATTGCCGCCGGCCGCCTGCGCTAGAATCGCCGCTGCCTCTGTTGTGTCGTCGACGATTATAGATTCGTGCCGGCCGTTGCGTACCGTGTATCGCTCATCCTGCTGACAGACAATGTACCTGGCGCCGTTTACAATGGCTTGGTCGATAAAGTCGTGACCGTCGTAAGCAGTGCCTTTGACAGCGACGAAGATATCTCTATCCTTTACGAGCCGCGAATCGGTAAGGATGCGCGGACCATTTTCCGATCTGACTAATGCTAATAGCTCATCGAAAGTCATAATTTTCTGCTTCATACTCATTAAGTAACCATAATATTTCGATCCATCGAATATGGGTTATCATAGGCCAAAAAGCCTAATAATGCAACGGGTGCGTTTAAATCCCGGTGAAAACAAGAAATTGTGCAGAGTGAATTTATTGCCCCTCAGAAATATGATAGTGAAAAATCGTAATTTTACCCTATAATAATCTCTATTGACAATAACTCAGAAAGGAACTGGACGATGAAAATTAGATGTACTTTTAGTGTTTACCTGGTTTTTGCTGTAATTACCTGCCTGATTTCAACGAGTTTAGCCGATTCGGACGATTCGGAATATTTTGCCGTTTTTATGGAAGGCAAAAAGGTAGGCCATGCTATCCAGAGCCGGTTAGTTTCCGAAGGAAAAGTGACTACTACCGAGGATGTCACCATAACAATAAGCCGGGGCGGTATTTCGATGACAGTTGAAATGAAGGAAATCAGTATCGAGACCACGATTGGTGAACCGTTGGGTTTTGAATCGACGCAGAAGTTGGGCATAATGGGATCAATGACAATAAAAGGGCAGGTGGATAAGCAGGGAGTTGTAAGCTTGACCACAACTTCGATGGGAGCCGAACAGAAAAGCACAATGCAATGGCCGCAGGGAGCGGTAATGGCCGAAGGCATGCGTTTGGAAACGCTTAAGAAGGGCCTGAAAGAAGGTACGCAATATTCGATTAAAGTATTCAGTGCCCAAATGATGCAGGCAGTTGAAACTCGAGTAAGTATAGGCCCGGAACAAAAAGTCGATTTGCTCGGACGTGTGGTTACTCTCAGAGAAGTCAAGACAGCTCTAATTATACCGGGAGCCGGTGAAATTGCCACTACGGGTTATGTTGACCGGGACCTTAAAATGCAAAAGACTATCATGCCGATGGCGGGATTGCGGGTTGAGTTGGTCGCCTGTCCCAGGGAATTCGCGTTGGGCAGGAACGATGTGCTGGAATTAATTGATAAGATGTTCCTTAAGAGTCCTGAGCCTTTGAATAATCTCGCCTCGACAAAATCCATCACTTATGATTTGAGCCCGGTAAAGGAAGGATCCGACTTCACAATACCATCCAATGATAATCAGAAAGCACAACGGCTCGATAACGGTAAAGTAATACTGAAGGTTGAGCCAGTTGCCGCTTCGACGGGAGTAAAGTTTCCTTATAAAGGCAAAGATGCGGCGATTCTGGAAGCTTTAGAGCCGACGAGATTTCTACAAAGTGACAACGAACAGGTTATCGCTCTTGCCCGTCGTGCAATAGGCGGCACCAAAGATGCGGCAGAGGCGGCGAAGAAAATCGAGGCGTTTGTGGCTGACTTCATTGAGAACAGGAGTCTGTCAGTTGGTTACGCATCAGCGGCGGAGGTTGCAGGCAGCAGGCAGGGGGATTGCTCGGAATTTGCAGTCCTTACCGCTGCGATGTGCCGGGCTGTCGGGATACCTGCCCAGGTTGTTGCCGGGGTGGCATATGTCGATGACTTTCTTGGCAATCAGGGCTTCGGAGGGCATGCCTGGACGCAGGTTTATATAGGCGATAAGTGGATCGGTCTTGATGCGTCTTTCAAGGGCGCAGGGCGGGGCGGCTATGACGTCGGCCATATCGCTTTAGCTGCCGGCAATGGAGAGCCGGGTGACTTGCTTAACCTGGTGCCGACGCTGGGGCAGTTTAAAATCGATAAAGTGACGGTCGAAAAATAATAAAGTCCGGCAGAAACTTTTATTCGAACTGGATGTCAGTCAGGACGAATTCGACGCTGCTGTTTCCGTTGTAGGTATTGATTTGCGGCTGGTAAGCGACGTTGAAATATTCGTGTTCCAGCAGCTTTTTCTCCAGCTTTCCGAATCGAAATCCGATACAGCGTATCGCTGCGGTATTGTCCGTGATTGCAAGCTGTAAATGTTCGCGGCCGGCTCCGACTCTTCTTGGCGGCGAGGCCAGACGCACTCCTTTGGTGGCGAATGTTGGTTCCGGATTGCCCTGACCGAACGGGCCGAGTAACTGCAGTTCGTTAACCGTTTCGATGCGAAATGTTTCCAACGGCGCTGCCGCGTCGATGTGAAGTTTGGCTGCTACATCGTTTTCGTTTAGATTTTGTCTGGCGTAACTCTCGAGTTCGGCTGCGAACTGGTCAATTTTCTCTGTTTCGATTCTGATACCGGCCGCCATTTTGTGTCCGCCGAAGCTGTTTAGATGCTGTGAGCAGGCATGGATTGCGCTGAGCAAATTGAAGCCGGGGATCGAACGGCCGGAACCCTGGGCTATGCCGTCCTCGGCGTCGGCGGCGTTAATCATAATCGTCGGGCGATAAAATTTATCCACGATTCTCGATGCAACGATGCCGATTACGCCGGTATGCCAGTTTTCGCTTGAAAGAACTATGCTCTTGCGGTCGGGGTGGTTCATGTCCCGCTCGACGATCATTTCGCAGGCCTGCTTGAAAATCTTTCGCTCGCATTGCTGGCGCAGTGTGTTTTGCTCTTTGAGATATTCGGCGATCTGCATCGAACGAATATGGGAGTTCGATGTCAGCAGCTCTACAGCCAGTCGTGCGTGCCCCATCCGGCCGGCGACATTTAGCATCGGCGCCAGGCGAAAACCGATATGAAAGCTGTCGAGAGAGTGCCCCGTTAGTCCCGCCGTCTCGATTAAAGCTTCTATGCCGGATAGCTTGCAGTCCGGCAGAGCTTTAAGTCCGTAACTCGTCAATACTCTGTTCTCACCTCGCAAATCCACGATATCAGCAACGGTTCCCATCGCCGCCAGGCTGGTTGCGCTTAGCATGAAATCCCGCAATTTCGGTTCGAGCCTTCGGCCCGGATTGAATTCGTTGGCTATTGCCCAGGCCAGCTTGAAGGCGACCATCGCCCCGGCTGAATCTTGGTTCGGGTAAGATTCTTCCAGCGCAGGATGGACGATCGCTGCCGCTTGAGGCAGCTTTTCGTTGCGCTGGTGATGGTCGGTGATTACCAAATCGAGGCCTAATTGTGCCGCCAGTTCTGCCGATTTGAACGCCGTGACGCCACAATCGACTGTCACCAAGAGTTTGGTGCCAGATTCTGCCAGGTTCTCGATGGCCTCGGTGTTCAGGCCGTAACCTTCATCGATCCGGTGGGGAATGTAATAGTCAACATCGGCGCCGAGCATCGTCAATACCTGCCAAAGAATCGCTACACCAGTTATACCATCCACGTCATAGTCGCCATAGACAGTGATTTTTTCCCTGTTTTTGATGGCCTGTTTAATTCGTTGAACCGCCGGTTCGATTCCCGGCATTAGAGACGGATCGATAAGCTCGGTTAGTTTGGGCCTCAAGAAAACAGAAGCTTCTTCGCTATCAGTGATTCCGCGGTTAATCAAAACCTGTGCTAAAAGGGGCGAGACCTTGAGCGATTTAGCAAGCTGCCGGCTGCGATCGTCCGGCGGCTGGATTACCCATTGTTTATTTTTCATCCGTGCTGAAAGAAGCATTGAAAATCCGTCCTCTTATCCCTTTCGCCATGTCAGCCTGGTTACGCTGTCGTCCTGATCCTGATTGCCGCCGACGGCATGCAGCACAAAATCGCCGCCCCGACTTGTCAGGCGAGCTTCCACCCAGCCGACAGGATCGCTGTCGCTGAAATTATATCCTACGGCCGGAAGATTTATCAGGTGAATCCCTTCGAATTCGGAATATGCGTAGACGTGAGAATGACCGTAAACAATCGCTTTGACCTTGCGGATGGGCGCAATCATGCTGAATAGACGCGGCACGTCCAGCAGGTCGCCGTCGCCATCCGACAAAGTATGATGAAAGCAAAGAATCGTCGGTGTTTCGTCGGATTCCTTCAGGTAATTTTCCAGCCATTGTCTTTGAGCTTTGCCTAATAATCCCGGTACCTTATTAACATAGAAAAGCGAATCCAGCATAATCAGGCGTGCGGGCGCCTTTTTGACTATGGTTACATGCTTACCTTTAACGGCAGGCTTTTCTCCGGGTGTCTCGTCAAAAACCTTCAGAAAGTTTTCCCTGTTATCGTGGTTGCCGAGCGCCATAAAGACCGGCGTTTTTTCCGCGACCGGATTCAGAAGCTTTTTGAGATTGGCATAATCGCCTGATTCACCCGTCAGCCGTGCCAAATCACCGGCGATAAATACTCCATCCGGCGAGGCGGCGATTATCTCCGGCACGACTTTCTCCAGATTTTGATATGGGTAAAATCCCCGGTAATTGTTCTCGACATCCTCCGGGATATGAGTATCGGCCAGAAGCGCCAAATTGTTTTGCTTTTCGTCCTTTTTCATTAAGTCCGTGCCGCAGCCGGAATTGAGAGTAACCAATGTTCCGAAAGCGGCCAAACCGGTTTGAATAAATCTCCTTCTGTTCATCGATCTGAAGAAAATCTCTGCCATAACGTTTTGCTCCTGATTCGTCTTCTCAGTATGTATCTTTATATATCAGATAAGGACGCTAAATTGCAAGGATTGTTTTTAATCAACCAGTTCACGTTCGATATCTTCGAGCGATTTGCCCTTCGTTTCAGGGAGTTTGATAAGGATTACAACGAATCCGATTACACAGATGACGCCATAAAGCCAGAACGCCCCATGAGCACCGAGTCCGGCTTTCAGATAGGGAAACGTCAGAGTCAGGACCGTGCAGCCGACCCACAGGCTGAATACGGCTATAGACATTGCGGCTCCGCGTATTCGATTGGGGAATATTTCCGAAATTACCACCCAGGTAATCGGAGCCAGTGACATCGCATAGCAGGCGATGGCCGAAATAACCAGTATCAGCATATGTATCCCTGTGCTTTGGAAATAGTAACCAGCTCCCAGTATTGCATAGATGCCCGCTAGGCCGCCTGCCCCGATTAGCATGAGAATCCTTCTGCCGAAGCGATCGACCGTGTATATCGCCACGAAAGTGAACAGCAGATTCACAATACCAGTGATGACAATATTAAACATAATTCCGCTGACGCCGTATCCCGCCGACGCGAAGACTTCCTGGGCGTAATTAAAAATCACGTTAATGCCGCACCATTGCTGGAACATGGCCAGGAAAACTCCCAGCATAATAATTCTTAGCAGCTTCGGCTCAAGCAGGTCTCGGAAGTTGACGCGGGCGATTTCTTCGCCGGCCAGTGTCGTCTTGATGTCCTTGATGGCGGCAGTGGCGTAACCGGCGCCTCCGAGCCGGCTTAGGATTGCCGCCGCTTTTTCGTTCCTGCCGTACTTGATAAGCCAGCGTGGGCTTTCCGGCACAAAAAACATCAGCAGAAAGAACAAAAATGCGGGCACTGTTTCGGCTCCGAACATCCATCGCCAGCCGGATTGACTATTCCACGAGGCCAAAATGAATTCGGCGCTCGCATCTTCCGGCACCGGCTGAGCTATCAGCCAGTTGACAATCTGGGCGGCGAGAATCCCAATCACTATCGTAAGCTGGTTTATGGAAACGAACCTTCCCCGCATACGTGCCGGAGAAATCTCTGCTATATACATCGGCGAAAGATTCGATGCCAAGCCGATTCCTATGCCTCCAACTATGCGGAACGTATTGAAAAAAACGAAATTTCCCGCCAAAGCAGTGCCGACGGCCGAGACTGTAAAAAGCAGGCCGGATAGAATAAGCAGGTGTTTGCGGCCTGATTTATCGCTGATGATTCCTGACAAAATAGCACCTATAAGACACCCGAACAATGCACTGCTCTGAGCAAGGCCTCGCAGAAAAGGTGTTGTATCGGTGATTCCAAAATAAGGCTCGTAGAACGGCTTGGCCCCGCCGATCACTACCCAGTCATAGCCGAACAGCAAGCCTCCCATAGCAGCGACCAGACAGACCAGCCAGATAAAGGTCATGTTGTAATTTGCCTGATTGATCGGGGAATTCGTTTGTTGATTTTCCATATTGAACTTTGTCTATTCGATGATAAGGTCTATTTCTGCCGCAGAGGCGAATTCTTGGCGGTCGAATCCTGAAAGTGCTACGAAGCGAAAGAACCGGCCCTCTCTGATTTTTTCGAAAAGAACTTTCTGCATGTTTCGGTTCTTTTCGAACTGTCCCGTCGCCGCCGGCTCGCCCCAGTTTTCTCCATCGGCGCTTATGTATACTTTGAATTTGTTAATCCAGCCGTTCGACATTTCCTGCCGGGGAAGATATGTGAATCCTTTGATTTTATGGTTCTCCGGCAGCTCGATTCGAAACTCATGGGGATATGCCGGGGCATTTTCGCCCCAGGGGGTATGCCAGATGGTGTTTGGATTGCCATCTATGACATTGCGGGCTTCGAATCCTGGCGCCTCACTGTTGGTCATTGTCAGGCTGGCAGTGCTCAACAAAGAGGGCTTTCTAAATAGGCCCTGTACAAGTTTGGCGTCAGTGCTGTTTTTGGGTGCAAAGGCGCTGCTGTCCATATATTCCAGCAGGCTGTGAAGCATTTGCCTGGCGACGGGGCGCTCGTTAAGATTGTTTTTCAGATCGATGCCGGATACGAGCAGTTTACCCTTGCCTACCTTTGCCTCAAAAATTATGCCGAGCCTGCGATTGGTGTTCCAGTCGTCAATCACCTGCACGATGGGGCGAAGCTCTGCCGGGAATTCGTCGAGAATCATGAATCTGGATTTAGTGACAAGGTCCCACCATTGCCAGTTGCTGTGAAACTCAGTGGGGAATTGTGCTAAAGCCGGATGTTTCGGATCGCATAAAATCCCCAACGTGTGCGGCGGCTGCTGGGCCGTCCATTGCGTATTCCAGAAGATCGTAGTAAACGCCGCCGGCACGTCGCTGTCAATGGAATTCAACGGTGGCATAAGGAGCACTTTTCCGCCGTTCTCAAGAGTTGCCTTTGCCTGCTCGTCGAACTGTTCGGCGATGAGCACGCCATCCGGAGGTTGAATCTCGAGCGCGGCTGGATATACCCAGATGTCCCAGGTGTTTTTGAATGGGGTTCCTTCAATTAATACTGTCAGCACAAGTTTCGCTGGTGCAGCAATATTTGTAAGATTAACTTTGATTGAGCCCAGCTCGGTGCTGTTACCAAGAGGGATTGTGGTTCGAGGCAATCGTCCGGAAGTGACCTTTCGGCCGTCGGTATATGTTACAAACCAGATAGGTGCGGTATTATTAATTGGAGCCGCTCCGAAATGGGCGATTTCAATATCGGCAGTAAATTTTTCATCAGTAGTCCAGGCTCGTTTTTCCATGCGCGCCAGAGGGACGGTCTGGCTGCAGTAGCGGTGATGCTCTTTAGGTTCAATGTAACCTTTAGAATCCCAGAAAGGATCCAGTATCCCGACGAGTGCCGTTCCCTGTCCGGGGAAGTCGTGAATATCGAGCAGTTGGAAGCCTCCAAAGCCGGGCGTGCGCAGGGCCGATTCGATTTCTTCCTTGTACAGCAATGCCTGTAATTTTCCGGAGGCAAGCAGAAAGTTTTCGGCCTGGTCGAGCATATTATTCGCGGCGAGTGAATCTCGGAAAATCTCGAAGTTCAGAGGGCGAAGCACGCCTTTATATTTGGGGATTTCCTTGAAGTTCGGGTAAACACACCACTGGCCGATTTCATGGCTGACGATGGGGACATTGTACTTTGTAACAAAGTCGCTGTAGTCCATTGCGGTTTCCGGCGGCTTGGCATTAAAGCGGCTGCTCAGGCCGGCGCCCCACTGATGGCCCCGGGGGCCAGGGGTGCTGTGATACTGGTTCTCCGGGATGATGGGCCAGCCGGCGGCGCTAGTGTACAGCCGGCGGGGATCTTTGGCCTTCCAGTAATTGACCAGGTCTCCGAGGAATCTTTTTTGATTGCGCCCGCCCGGTTCGTTGCCGTATGCGAGCATGCAGAAAGATGGATGATTGCCGTATGCTTTTAAAATCCGGTCACCCTCAGCGTAAATGTATTTGTCGATTGGCTTGCCATCACCTATTGCCGTCCATGCCGGACATTCTACGTGGAACATAATTCCCAGACGGTCAGCGGCCTCGAACGCTGCTTCCGGGGGGCACCAGGAATGAAAGCGCATGTGGTTAAGACCGTGGGCTTTGGCAACACGCAGGATTCGCATCCACTCTTCGACGTCCGTCGGTGGATATCCCGTGAGCGGGAAGATGCAGCACTCCAGCGTTCCGCGCAGGAAAGTAAGGCGGTCGTTAATCGTAAATTGTGTCCCTTTTGTGCCGATTTCGCGCATGCCGAAGTTGATGGCCTTTTCGTCATGGAACAACGGGGTGGCAGCCTCAAGCGCAGCTTGGGGATGGCCATTTTGTGCGGAACCATCCCCAAAGGCTTCGCCTTTGAGGCTACCACCCGACGCTGCGGCTTTTAGTGAGATTTTCAGCCTGTACATCGCTGGGGAGAATTCGTCCCACAGCAGCACATCATCGCCCATCGGATAATCGACTTCAATGACGGTTTCGGATTCTGAAGACGTGAATTCGACGTTCTTTTTTGCCGGGGCATGACTTTGTTTGGTATTCCAGCTTTTTGCTGTTATTGTAAGAGTTCCACTGACTTGTTTGTTGGTTCCGTTGCCGATAGCTACGAGCAGCCCGGCTGATTTGTTTCGGATGTCCGGATAGACCTGGATGTCATCGATCCATATCCTGTCGGTTGCGAGCAGTTCCATACGTCCGGTTATGCCGTTCCAGTTTGACTGCGTGTGGTCGCTGACCGAGTGTGCATTAGCCCCGACGTTATATTTTACCGAATTATCCACGCGAACAGTTATTATGTGCCTGCCAGGCGTCATGAGGTCGCTAAGGTCATGGAACTGCGGCGTGCACAAACTGTCCCGCATACCGGCAACGGTTCCGTCCACCCAGACCTTTGTCTCCCAATGGCACCGTTCCAGCAACAGCACGATTCGTTTGCCTGCCCAGCTTTCGGGGACATCGACCTGTTTCTGGTACCAGGCGGGCCCGACATAGTGTTTGACAGGAGTCAGCCAGAATGGAATCTTCACCGAGCCGGCTTGTCTGTACTTTTCGTACTTATCTTCAGTGAACCATGACTTGTCGACAATTTGTCCGGTCCATTTCGTGTCGATCGACGGATCGTTGCCGTAACCGTTCCCAGCCGTCGAACCGGGCAGTTTAATACTGTCGTCCAGTTTTTTGCTGTACCATTTTTCCTGCTCTCCGGCATCTGTCGGGTCGAGTTTGAAAGACCACGTGCCCGCCAGTGAGATTGCCGTTGCTTTTTCGCTCTTTGCTGCGGTCGTGGCGATTTTCGAGTCCTTTGTTTTTTGGCAACCGGCACAAATTGCTATTGCACAAACCGCTGCTAACGTCACTATTGATCGAACCATTCAGTTACCTCCTTGAATAAGAGCAGCCTGTAATCTGATCCTGTAAAAAAACAATTTCCAATTTCTTAGAGCTAAGATTGACGGTTAGATTGTATATCCACGTTCATTCGTGCAACCGAATTGATATCGCCCATAGCCGGTGTATACGGTCTGAGCCGGAACTGGTAGCTGTAAGCTTTTGCCGGCAGTGTATATTCCGGATGCGTTCGCGCTCCCCAGCTATCATCGCCGCCGACGCCCATCTGCTTGTAGTCGAGGTTGACGGTAATTGTTTCTCTTCGGGGCAGTTCATGTATGTGCTCGGCTTTTTCCAGATCTTCCATTGTGAACGGCCATGCGCTTGCACTCAGCAGCGGCATACCGACAGCCAATAAACCGGCGCCATCTTTGTTGGTTAAAGCCACCCAGCGGACATCTGTTTTATTGCCGGTCTCCTGCGGCCTAACATACGGGTGGAATTGTTCTTCGACTGGTCCGGAATAAAGCCCGACGGCTGAACCGGTTTTGCGGTCCCAGTAGCTCTCGTTCGGACCTCGGCCAAACCAGCTCATTGTGCCGAACTCGCCTGGCATTGCCATTTGCATTCCGAAACGCGGCAGATCGCGTGAAAGCTCGCTACCCGGTTCGATACTGCCAGCTACGATTATATCTCCGCTGCCGATGACGGTATAAGTGGATGTATATTTCCAGTTCTCTCCAACTGGAATGGCTGCTTCAGCAGTAATGCGTATAACCTGCGGCGAGATTTGCTCCGAGGTCACCTTGCCGACTTTTCTGTCCTGGCCAGCCCTGCGCCAGATGCCCAGTCGCCGCGGCATTCCGTTGCCGTTGTCATTATCTATCGGTGGCCGCCAGAAATTGGGAACCAGCGGCTCGGCGATTAAGTCTTTGCCATCGAATTTGAGCGACTCGATTGCTCCGCTTGATTTGCCGACAGTCAGTTCGAAATTCTTGCCCCTAATCTTTATGGCTTTATCCGTCTCTTGCAGTTCTAAATGTGGCATAACAGCAATATCGGCCGAAGGCGCTGATGGCGTATCGAATGAAATCTCGAACTGATCCCATGCTATTACGTGTCCTTTTTCAGCCCAGGGAGCATCCTCGGCTAAGGCAAAACTTATCTTCAGCATGTATTCGGCTCCGGGCTGAAGATTTGGCTTTTCGAACGGGATTTTTATCTGTTTATCATCGCCGGGAGCCAGGGATAATTTTGGTAGTTTACCTTTCTGGATTGTTTTTCCATCCTCTGTCAATTCCCATAAGATGTTGACGAAATCGAGGTCAGTAAAATCATATTCGTTGCGAATCTTAACAGATCCATCTAAAAGCTTGACAGGTGTAATCCAGATACGCTGGTAAACCTTCTTGACCTCAATCAGCGAAGGATTAGGTCTGCGGTCGGGTTGGACCAGGCCGTTACAGCAGAAATTGCCATCGTTTGGATTATCGCCATAATCGCCACCGTATGCCCAGAATTCTTTGCCGTTGGTGTCGGTTTTGCGGAGGCCCTGGTCGGCCCAGTCCCAGATGAATCCTCCGATCAAACGCTTGTGCGAGCGGATAGCATCCCAGTATTCCTTCAGATTACCGACAGAGTTACCCATCGCGTGAGAGTATTCGCAAAGGACCATGGGACGATTGTCGTCCGGATCGGTTGCAAGACGGATGATTTCGGGGATGCGTGCGTACATGCGGCTGATCATATCGACATATTTAGGATCGTGTGGTCTGGCTGCGGCCCCTTCGTAATGCACAGGGCGGGTAGGATCGTAATAATGTATCCATTCGGCCATGGCTTGATGGTTCGGTCCGCAGCCGCTTTCGTTGCCCAGCGACCAGATGATTACGGATGGATGATTTTTATCCCGTTCGACCATCCTGATTGCGCGTTCCATGAAGGCTGTGTTCCATTCCGGGACGTTCGAGAAATATCCGCCCACGCCGTGTGTTTCGAGGTTGGCTTCGTCAATCAGATAAATGCCGTATTCGTCGCACAGGTCGTACCATGTGGGATCATCTGGATAATGAGACGTGCGTACGGCGTTTAGATTATGGGTTTTGAGCAGCTTAATATCCTGAATCATTCGACTTACGGGAATAGCCCGGCCGTGGTCGGGGTCGTGTTCGTGCCTGTTTACGCCGAAGAGCTTGATGGATTTGCCGTTGACGAAAAGTTGGCCGTCTTTGATTTCGACCTCACGGAAGCCGACCCGGCAGCTTTCAATTTCGACAACCTTGCCGTCGGAATCTTTTAGTGTAATTACAAGGGTATACAGATATGGTGACTCGTCCGACCACTTGTGGGGATTCTCGATTGTTGCCTTGAGCAGGCCGAACGGCACGTTTCCCCTTTGCGGGTATCTCTCGCCGATAATGGAAGAGACGCTTCTGGACAGAGCTTCGGACAGGACCGGTTCTGCTTCGGCGTCATAAAGCTGTGCCTCTACAGTCCATCCCTTGAGGTCCTGGTTAGTATAGTTGGTGATTCTGGGACGGATCATGAGGTTGGCATCGGTGTAATTATCGTCGAGGTCGGTGCGGACGGCAAAATCCCGGACATGTACCTGCGGCGTCGAGAAAAGATAGACATTTCGATAAATACCGCTGAGCCGCCACATGTCCTGGTCTTCGAGATAGCTGCTGTCGGACCAGCGATAGACTTCGACGGCGAGGGTGTTCTTGCCGCTCTTGAGGTATTTGGTGACGTTAAATTCGGCAGGCAGCATGCTGTCCTGGCTGTATCCGACTTTTCGGCCGTTAATCCAGATGTACGAGGCACTTTTTATGCCGTCAAAGTGGAGAAAAACCTGGCGGTCATTCCACGCTTCGGGAATACTAAACTCTGTTCGATAAGAGCCGACCGGATTATAGTCATGGGGGATATAAGGCGGATTTACTGGGAAAGGGTACCTCATGTTGAGATAGATCGGTCGGCCGTAGCCGTGCATCTGCCAGTTGGAAGGAACGGGAATCTCGTCCCATTTACTCACGTCATACTTCGGTTTATAGAAATCAACCGGGCGGTCGGAAGGTTTGCTGACCCAGTTGAATTTCCACTTGCCGGTGAGCGATTTGTAGAACTGCGAGGCCTGACGCTCACACTGAAGCGCTGATTCGGTGTTCGGGTAGGGTACTAACGTACAATGTCCCGCTTCTTTGTTTCGGCCCACTACTTGCGGATTCTCCCAGTCCGGCTGAGGTTGTCCATAGGTTGCGGGCATCAGGATAATCAATACGGTAATTGTACTAAGTACTTGAAGCAATACATACCTTGAACTAAGCATCTTTTCTCTCCTTCAATTGTTTCTGCGTCTGTTTTTATGCTCTCATATACAAACCGCCATTGACGGCGATATATTCACCTGTAATAAAGCTTGCCGCATTGCTTGCCAAAAACAGAATTGCTTTTGCGACGTC
>WOR8_10001836_pt1 | contig 21775 bp, 21 predicted proteins | sample DeeMarSeWOR38_10_FD_19890 | JGI IMG/M metagenome (IMG submission 19890) | reverse complement strand
AGCAGTGCGTAAGTATATGCGCCGATACCGTAAAAGGCGGCATGCCCCAGACTTACCTGACCACAAAATCCGGTTATCAGGTTCAAACTTATCGCCAGCAGTATGTTGGTGGCGATCACGGTTAGTAACGTGATTTCGTATCCCATCGGTGAACTCTTATTTCAGATTTTGTCAGGTCCGTTGTCCCAGGAGCCCCTGAGGACGTAACATCAAAACAACGATCAGGAACAGAAAGGCGATAGCGTCACGATCGAGGATATGACCAATAAATATGGTACCAAATGCTTCGATAATGCCAAGTCCGAAACTGGCAATCAATGTGCCGCGCACGCTCCCGAGACCGCCGAGGACGATAATCGCCAGGGTCTTGTAACTGACCACAAATCCCATGGTCGGCTCCACAAGGTTATTCAAAACCCCCACCATAACACCAGCGACCCCGGCCAGGATTGATCCGATCAGAAAATTCAAGTATCGGACTTTTATCGGATCAACGCCTGACGGAAATAGCCACCATTGAGATCTGAACGGCACTGAGCGATATCCCCGCCATATTGAATGTTGCTGACATGGGAGGGTTGGCGTAAGTTTCACCATATGGACCGAAGATCAAGCGGTATGCATCTTCCATGAGAATGAAAAGGCCGATCGATGCAATCAGGGGAACGACCGGCGATTTATCTAAAAGCGGTTGATAGATAAAACGGTAAATCGCAATCCCGAGTGCACCGCCAAGAGGAACCGCCAACAGAAAACCTAGAGCAAAACTTCCGGTTGCGTTCGTCACAAACACCCCGACGAAGGCACCCAGGACAAAAACACCGGCATGGGCCACGTGCAATACGCGAAGCAGCCCATAGATCAGCGTGAGGCCGATTGCCATCAGGGCATACATGCTGCCGTCGATCAAGCCGAGAATAAAAAGCTCGACATAGTACATTTACTAGAACCACCTTCACATTTTGACTCAATGCCCCGCTTTAAGTTCGGCCAACAAAGGGGCGATCCGTTTGTAGAAACGGGTTGCCCCTTGGCGACTTTGAGCGGGGGTTGAGTCAACGTTTCAAGGTATCACATCAAATACCCAGCGAGAGTCCTATTCTTATTTACTATTTTTGGGGTGGAGCGAGCAATACGGGGTCGTCGATTACGGCATAGTGGTGCCAGTTGCCGTCTTTTACGACCTGAACCTGAATGGCCTTCATCACTTCGCCCAATTCGTTAAAATTGATCACTCCGGTGGACACAACAAGGTCCTTGGTTGCGGCAATCGCATCCCGGATTTTAGCCGGATCCATCGCTCCGGCCCTCTGGATCGCATCGGCTGCAACCAAGAAGGCGGTATGCACCGAGGCCGCGACCATATCGGTCTTGAAACCGGCTTTCTTTTCGAATTCACGGATGAAGTCCTGAGTTTGCTTGGTCTTTGAATCCCGATCAAGGGAGGACGTGATAACAACACCTTCCGCGGCTGCCTTGGCAATCTCGATGAAGATTTGCGAATCATATCCTTCCTGGCCGATGACCGGTGTTTGCACGCCTGCCGCACGAAGCTGGCTGACCAGTGGGCCGGCGGTGAAGAAATATCCGGACGCATAGATGGCATCTGGATTGTCCTTTTTTACACTGGCAATAATGGGACCAAACTGCCGATCACTGATTTTGTAACTATATTCGCTGATGATCTCGATGCCGAATTTCGGTGCCGCTTGTTTGAAACCTTTTGCCAGGGCTGCCCCGAAGTCATTTGCAAGATTGATTAAGGTGACACGTTTTTTGCCCATGACTTCGCCAACCAGTTTAGCGCCCCCGCGTCCCTGCACCTCGCCCATAAACGATGTGCGAAACACGTAATTGCCTGCACGGGTGATGTCGGGGTGGATGGCATAGGCTGAAATGTAGGGAATTTTGGCCTCCTGGAATACGCCGGCTGCAGCGCGGGTCGGTCCTGAATAACTTCCTGAAATAGTAATTTTTACTTTATCCTGCTCGAGCAGTTTCTTGGCGATGGGAACGGCCTGATTGGCCTTGGCCTGATCGTCATAAATCACCATTGAGACCTTCTCTCCATTTATTCCGCCTTTCGCATTGATCTGTTCTAATGCCAGCTCTGCGCCAATTCGTGCGGATTTACCGTCTCCGGCCGCGAAACCTGTAAGCGGCGCATGGAAGCCGATTACGATTTCTGCCGAAGCGCCTGTTGTCAAAAACAGGAACGCTGCTAAAACCAACCCTGACCTGAAAACTCTGTGGAAATTACTCATCGTTATACGCATAACCGTATCCTCCTTATTCTCCTGCGGTTAATCTCAAACCGAGGCCCTCATTGCGACTCGCCTTTATGGACTCGCCCGGGTCAATGAAGCACCTCGACCTTGCCATGCGTTCAACGCATGGTCACCGATGAAAGGGTATTTTAATTGCTTATGAACTCAGCGACCACCGTCCGAATCGATTGGGTTCCGAAGTGCATTTTGAACAGCCTGTCCCTGTCTGACAACCACCTGACCGTTGATGATAACGGTGTCGACTAAGTTCACGCCGAAGCGATTGATAACCATACCATGTTCGGGGACCGACCAGACGACAATATCGGCCCTTTTCCCGGCCTCCAGACTACCACGATCGCGGCTGCGGTCAAGTGATTTTGCCGCATTGATGGTACACATGTGCCAAATCTCCGCGTAGCTAAGGCGATATAATCTTGCCGCCAGCCACATGACTTCCTGCATCGACGGGGTCGGACACGTTCCCGGATTGTAGTCTGTCGATAACGCAATGCAGCCACCGGCATTGATCGCTCTGCGCAATACCAGCGGCATGAAAGGTTTTTCCGCTTCCCGGATATCCATGCCGACCACCCGGGGGGTCATTTCCATCATATGGTGGGTGACACCGGGCAGAAATGTCGCTATAGTTCCCGCCGCCGCCATGGCCGCGAAGCCTTCATCGGTGGTGTAGTCAAGATGGTCGGCACTTACAGCCTCCAGCTTTGCTGCGGTCAGCGCACCGGAACATTCTCCGGTCTGGTCGGCATGCACCCGGATTCGCATTCCGAGGTCTCGTGCGGCAGAACCGATTCGGATGCATTCGATTGGCGTGAAACCCACGGGATCGCAGCAGACATCACAATATTCAGCTTCGGCCACCACCTCCGGAAGCATTTCAATGATCAGCTCGACGTAATCATCTCGTCGATCGTCGTATTCAGCGGGAAGCACGTGCGCGCCCATGAATGTGGGCACCACCTCGACGGCATGTTCCAGACCGGCGGTCAGTCTCATTAAGCGCTTCTCGCTCTCCCTGGAGAGGCCGTAGCCTGTTTTGGCCTCAACTGTGGTGGTTCCATGAACCGCCATCACATCCAAATCGTTTAGGGCTTGCGTTACGAGGGTTTCTTCGTCAGCGGAACGCGTTTGATCTACCGTATACCTGATGCCGCTTTGGAGATTGGCGGAACTGGGTCTGCCGGTCACTTTGCTTTGGTACTCTTCATGGCGTGAACCGGCGTATATAAGATGGGTATGGGGGTCGATCAGCCCAGGGCTGACGAGGCATCCGCTGCAATCGATGACTTGCCGTCCGCTGTATTGTTCCATGATCGTCGCTGATTTTCCCACAGCGACGATACGTCCGGCATCCACGGCTAAAGCACCTCTTTGATTGCATTCCAGGGCATCGAAGGCGGGGCCGGTCACCCCCTCGACAGGGCCTTTACAGGTGATCAGTTCATGCGCATTCTTAAGGATAAGATCAACATCTTTTGGAGCTCCCATGCGGATTCTCCCGGTGCAAAAATTAGTTTAATAATTCTTGACGAGCAGTCTGTTTTAATTGTATGTTTCCGTCACACGGAATCAGCTACCATAGAATGGAAGATGATTCAACGCTTATTTTAATTTTTCTTATAGATTTTTTCGGCAAAAAAATAAACCAAAAACGCTTTTCGTGGTAACTGTCAGGCGAATAACAGTTTACACTTTTCAGAAAGCAATACCACAATATGGAAAAAGAAAACCATCCGGGCTCCATTCGCGCCATTCAGCGCGCCTTTGCGATCCTCTCCTGTTTCAGCTCCGAGAGGACCAGCGCGACGCTAACCGAATTGGCGCGACAGACCGATCTGCCGACAACGACCGTTACCCGGGTTTTATCAACTCTAAAATCGATCCACTACGTTCGTCGTCAGAAAGACGGGCGCTACACCGTCGGCTCCCAGCTGGTTCGCCTGGCCCTTACAGCGCTCCAAAGTATTCGTCTTTATGATATTGCGACAGTCTATTTAGAAAGGCTCTCCCGGGAAACCGGCGAGACCGCAAATCTGGCGATTCGAGATGACAACGGGCACGCATTCTATGTACACCATGTGCCAAGCCGACAGGCAATTCGGCACGAATCCTGGCTGGGGAAAATGCTTCCATCGAAAGGTTCGGTTAATGTGGCGGCATTAAGGGGAGAGGTGGGGATAGAAGGCTTTGTATCCTCACGCAAGACGATTGAAAAGGATGTCACGGCCATCGCCGCGCCGGTCTTCGGCCCGGATGGAAGCATCCATGGGTCATTCTGTATCACGGGCCCGTCTTTTCGGATCAGCGACGAAGACATAAAGACCATTGGTAGGTGCGTCGTAAAGGCAGCGCGGGCGGCTTCGCTCGAGCTCGGCGCACCCCTGGATGATGACCGCTAAAAAAGGAAAGGATTTTTAAATGAACCGCATCATACAGCCTGCTGTCGGCAACACACTGCGCTGCAAGGGGTGGCGCCAGGAAGGTATCCTGAGAATGCTTGAAAATACACTGGCCAACGCTGAATCTCCCGAAAAACTGATCGTCTACGGAAGCACGGGACAGGCCGCCCGGGATTGGGACAGCTATCATGCCATTGTCAGCGCATTGAAACAGCTTGGCGACGACGAAACCCTGGCCGTTCAATCCGGAAAACCGGTCGCGATTTTCCGGACCTTTAATAACAGCCCGCGGGTGGTGCTTGCCAACAGCAATTTGGTGCCGCGCTATGCGACCCAACCCGAGCTTGAAAGGCTGCGCCAGGCCGGCTTGATCATCCACGGCCAATACACCGCCGCCTCCTGGGCGTACATCGGCAGCCAAGGAATTATGCAAGGCACTTATGAAACCTTCGGTGCCTGCGCCAAACGCTACTTCGACGGCGATCTTGCGGGGCGCATTGTCCTGACCGGCGGACTTGGCGGCATGGGATCCGCACAAGCGCCTGCGGTGTCTATGAACGGTGGTGTTGTACTGGTGGTTGAAATCGATCCCAAACGCATTCAAAAGCGATTGCAAACAAAACATATCGATGAGAGCTACGACGACTTCCAAACCGCCTGGCGGCGGTGCCGGGAGGCTGCGGATGCCAGAGAACCACTCGCTGTTGCGCTAAATGCCAACGCAGCGGACGTCATGGAAACCGTTACGGAGTCCGGCGATCTTCCCGACTGCATTACCGACCAGACCTCGGCCCACGATCTGCTGCGCGGGTACATACCTTCGGAACTGAGCGTCGAGGAAGCGGCTGTTCTGAGAGAAAAAGATCCCAACGAATATCTCCGCCGTTCGGAGGAAACCGTGGTGCGTCACCTGTCGGCGATGCTCAAGCTTCAGGAGCAGGGAATCGTCGCCTTCGAATACGGGAATAACCTTCGAGGAGCTGCTTTAGAGTGCGGTGTAGAAAATGCATTCGATATGCCCGGCTTTGTGCCGCTTTTTATACGACCTAGCTTCGCGCGTGGACGGGGGCCCGTCCGATGGGTTCTGTTGTCCGGTAAGGTTGAGGATCAGGCTATCGTCGATCAGGCAGCGCGCGATTTATTTCCGGGAGACGAACTGTTACAGAGATGGTTGCAACTCGCACCAGAGCGGGTTCCGCTGGAAGGACTGCCGGCCCGCACTTGCTGGCTCGCATATGGCGACCGCAGAAAGATGGTGACGCGTATTAACGCAATGGTCCATTCGGGTAAAATATCAGCGCCCGTCGCCATCACGCGCGACCATCTGGATTCCGGTGCTTGTGCATTCCCGCGACGTGAAAACGAAAAAATGCCGGATGGTTCCGACATGATCGCCGACTGGCCTTATCTAAATGCGTTACTCAACACCTCGGCCGGAGCGGATCTGGTCGCCATTCACCAAAACGGCGGCGATATCGGTGGCTCGGTTTCAGCGGGGATGACGGTCATCTGCGACGGAAGTGAGGAAACAGCCGAGCGCATTGCACGCGTTTTTGATACCGACCCGGGGATCGGCATCGTACGCCACGCTGATGCCGGTGTTCCCGAAGCAGTCGAATTTCTAGCGACATCGGGAATTATGAGGCCCTGAGGCCGCCAATGGACTTTATGAGACAGGAGTCGTGATTTCCATGAAACTTCCGCTTGTCCAAATTTCAGAGCTGGATTTTACGAGTTTTCTTAGAATCCCCACTGCTACCGACCTGGCCACGCTCGAGGCCGACTTTGCCATCGTGGGGGTGCCCTTCGGGGTTCCTTACAATATGAAAGGCGCTGCCTCCGGGGCTTCCCAGGCGCCCGAGGCCATCAGACAATGCTCCGCCCGCTACGGCCAATATTTGAGCCATTATGATTTCGATCTGGGGGGAGAAGCCCTCAACGGCAGCTCCGTGCGGGTGATCGATTGCGGTGACGTACCGGCCGATCCAAGGGATCTGGCGGGCAACGCCGTCCGGGCCACCGCCGCCGTTCGATCCATTGTTGAGCGCGGCTGCGTGCCGATCGTGTTCGGCGGCGATGATTCGATCCCGGGCCTGGTGCTCAAAGCCTATGAGGGATCCGATCCCATTCACATGCTTCAGATCGATGCCCATCTGGATTTTCGCGACGAGGTCAACGGGATTCGCGATGGTTATTCAAGCCCCATGAGACGGGCCTCTGAAATGCCGTGGGTGAAAAAAATCGTGCATGTCGGTTTGCGCGGCGTGGGCAGCGCCCGACCGCAAGATGTGGCGGATTCAAAAAAGGCCGGCAACACCCTGATTACAGCCCGGGAAGTCCGCGAAAAGGGAGTCCAGATGGTTTTACGGGAATTTCCGGAAGCAGCCAATATTTTTATAACCATCGACTGCGATGGGCTCGATCCGTCCGTCATGCCGGGCACAAGCTGCCCGATGCCCGGCGGCCTGTCATTTTATGAGGCGGCTGATATCCTTCAGGGATTGGCGCGCCGCGGCAAGATCGTCGGGATGGATGTCGTCGAGTATTTCCCTTCACTCGATATTCAAAAGGTTACCGCCTTGGCGATCATGAGGCTCATCGTCATTTTGATGGGCACAACTGTTCGTAAGCGCGGATTGGTTTAATCCCTCCGGCAAGCCCGTATAACCTGGGTCATCGCGCTTCGACTGGTTATCAGGTACACTAAGTCGCCACATTTCCCCAAATCGATTATTTCATTTGCCTATCCTAAAAAAGAATGTAGCCGCTAAGTTTCGTGTACATGCACGAGATATAAAAATACCAATGGGTGTAATTGGATAAATTCAGGCTTCGTCCCACAGCAGCCCCCGAACATATCCGCACCGGCTGCAAAGTACTGTTTATGGATATCTGTCACCAATTCAGGCTTTTCCAGATTCAGAAGCACTGGAGATTTGATGGACTCAAGCCCCCGCTGCCATGATCAGGATTCCCATAGCGCCATCAAAAATAATGGTCTTTTCTTTAGCTTTTTCCAGCAATGTTTTTGGCATCGCATTTTCCTTTGAATTTGAATTTACCATCTCAGCGCTTTCCGACGGATTCGATCATGGCGCATCGAAAATTCACGGTCAAAACGCCATTCTGTATGCCTGAATTGAGGGTTTCAAATTTTAAAAAGTATCATTTTGCCTGCCCAGCGAAATGCGAAGCCTATTTCACGGGGGCGGCAACCTCGACAATCGCTCAAATTAGGTGAAAAACCGCTAAAGCTTTACAAAAAAAGGCCGATAACAAATCCGGTGACTTCTTGCATGCACGTGCATCTTTTTTTGTCGGGCTCTCAATTAAAATTGAGGTGGCTACCGGGAAAAATAACGGCATTTCGAGAGGTTGAAAGCCCATGCGGTTCACTCAGCCCTTGCCCTTTGCCGGGTAAGGGCTGCACCGCACCATATATCCCTGAAACCCAGCCACCTCGGTGAAACCGCCGTAAAAACCTAAAGGCTTCTTGGGGGGAATTCATGAAAGCCAATCCAATCAAACACGCACTGCTTTCGATAAGTATCGCCTTATTGCTTTCCCTGGCCGCCTGTGCACCCAAAAGTATCATTAACGGGCGGGTAGTAGACGCGGCAACAAATCGACCGATTGAAGAGGCCGCCGTTGCCATCCGCTGGCTGGAGACTCAATCCGAAGATAATTCCGGCACGGTCCGTACGTTTGATGCGACCCAGGATCTGTCCGATAAGGACGGCAATTTTTCTATACCGGAATATCAAAACAAAAAATTTGTAATGGGGGTTTATAAAGAAGGCTATATTTGCTGGAGCAGTCGGAGTGAATTTTCAAGCGGCACCCGCGAAAAAACAGGCCTCAGATTTCCTCCGAAAGTCGAAAACGGCATGGAAATTCGCCTGGAGCCGATCAAAGAAGGGCATTCCCGGGATGGGCACGCCGGTTTTGCCGTGCTGGTTGCCGGAGAAGTTACCGAATCCAAAAAAGGTCCTTTCTACAACGCGATTTTGCCGCTCTTTCGCAAATGGCGCGATAACCTGCGCAGAGAATTTCAAAAGAAAATGGGTCATAAAAATACCGAAGAACCGCATTGAGCCCATTCTAAAGAAGTATTATTCGGTACCCAAATTTTGAATGAAATCTGAAGATTTCAGCGCCCCGATACAAGGCTTTCGGAGCCGAAACCGTCTTGATTATTCATAGGCGATGACGCGGATCAATCCGATCGTTGCGCCGTTGTCATCGGACGTCGGCGCATCACTAACGGAAATAATTCTTTGGACCTTTTTTTCCTCGATAAATTTATTCACTAGGGTATCGAGTTCTTCAAGTTCTTTTCTTGCATGAAATATTTTTAACGGACTTGCAAAAGTTTTGACTTTGATCATAGCGTTTTCTCCTTTTGAAAAGGTTGCGATCATGAAACCTTTTCTGTGTTTGGGTGCTTCGTGTTTTGTGTTTAGATTAAATTCCAATGAATTGCCAAACACCAAATACGAAACACTAAATACTTAATTGCTCGAGTTGATGAATCGTTCCGCAGAAAATATAACGCGGTCAATGACGACCACTATAGGCAATATTATGTAAATAAACTATGACGTTTGGTTCTGAGATAATATTCGGCGATAAAATTCAATGGTTTTTTGGCTTTTCGAAAATTCTTGTGCAGGTCCCAGAAAATATCGCTGAGATCCGACGCTACGGCCGCCTGGTGCTCCGCAGCCAATCTGTAAAACTGCCGCCCTTTCTTTTCATATTCCTCCGGGCTGATTTTGATTCTTCCGGAAATCTGCGGCCGAATTTCGCCGGAAAGCGGATAGCGATAATTGCCTTCAGCATAATCGGGAAATATCCCAAGAATAAAAAGACATAGATCTGCGATGCGCTTATACAGGCCCAGCCGGTATTCATTTTCCAAAGCCGCGCTGAAGCGGACCAAACTATTGATATCCATGTCATTGAATCGAATCTTTTTCCAGATTCCCTTACGAACGCGAAAGGAAACCGCATAGCTTTCTATCCTGGTAAATGTGGACAGCATATCCGCCAGATAAATCACAAGTGACTGCTTATTCAAGAGTTCAACAAGGTCCTGAGTATCAAAAACCGGGATACTCATGGTGCGGCTCTTTTCCAGCGTGTAACTTGTCCTGGAGAGTTCCAAAGCGGCTTTTCGTAAAAGGATCTCAAAGAAAAGAACCGGTGAAATTTTCAAAAAAATTTCGTCATCGGTCATCAATTTGCGGAATACGTTTTCATCTCCGATAAAGGAGTCGCGAAAATCTTCATCGCGCCGGATAATCTTTTTCAAATTAGATTTATCCCTGACATCCGGAGCCGCGGCTTCAACCAGAAAGTCCAGATCCCGATCGGACAATCTAAAACTGCTGAACTTTTTAATGGACATTTTTTGGTACGCCTATTAGCGGATGGCTTTGTTTTGATACGGTTCTATGTTTAAGGATAATACTCAAAGGTGCAGCGGCAAGGGTTAAGGGAAACAAATTTACTTTATAAAATTAGAACCTGTATTATGTTTAATGCGGCTACTTTATGTTATTTTAGGGATGCCAAAAGTTTGTGAAAATCTCGGCTTCGGAGCTATACAGATTTTAGATTTTGGATTTAAAAGCAATTGCGGCCATTGAGCCTTAAATGCAAGCCTGGCTCAATCCGCAATCCAAATTCCAAAATCTAAAATTAATTGAAGTTGAAAGCGCCCACCGTGGATCACATTCTTTTGGGTTAAAGATCCGAAGATATATCGCGAAGAAAAAAGTCCCTGGTGGCGACTATGAAAAAACCGGTAGTTTTAGTTTTAATAATGACACTTTGGGCATGCGTTGCGAACTTTCCCGCTGATATTGCTCAAACCGAACCTGATACGGCTGAAAAGGCAACTGCTGAAAATACGTCAGATCCGCCTGATCCGACAAAACCGATTAAATCTCCTCACGGCCATATCTTAACGAAAGATTACGAGCCGGGTAGATTCGGTGGTTTTATCGGCGACTGCTCCGATGACAAGAACTGGCCGTACTACTGGCAGTGCATGAGTGAAAATTCAGGTAACGGCTTCAGGTAAGGGTGATGCGTTCCAACCGGAAATTCAAATTCCCGCCATCACAACAGGCCTCACAGATAGACAATCGGTTTAAGGTTTTTGCGCCTGCGCAGGGCTTCCAGCAATCCAACAGTTCCCGTCATCATATTATCACCCCAGGGTGATCCGAATTGAATCGGCAGATGCGATCCTGCAACGAGCTTGCGTTTGGGACCCGTGGCGATAATGGTTTCGATGGCACTAAATCCTACGGCTCGCCGCAGGAAAGCGCCATGGCCGCCTTCGGCTAAAATCTGCTCGTGACTTAATTTACCCTCAGCCAGATCATGCAACAGGGTTTCCAGCTTCGCTAAGGTAATATCCTGGGTATGATATTCAAAAAAACCCGCAATTTCCTCGCCGGCCATTGCAGCACCGACCGTATGGGAGGTGGCGATATCCAGGAGCAAAACCGCTTTCTTTCCGCGTGCCAGACCATCCTTCGAGGCTCCGAGAATGGCCGCCATGCCACTGTCCATGACGTAAATTTCTGCAGCAGGTAATTTCAAAGCGCTCCGGGCAATCGATTTCAAGCGATTCATCGTTTTGGGAACATCTTCAGCACTATAGAGTAAGGTATGCGGATACGGATTGTCCGCCAGGCAGGTCTGGAATAAGTTATGGCGAAAATCCAGATGTGATACGCCGGGCGGCGGCACCCCATGATCCTGGGCACAGACGGCAACGGCATCAAACTCAAATGGAACGCCAAAGCTTTTTACGATCTGCTCCAACCGCGCCGGTTCAAGATCGCCCAGGGTGACAACCGTAGAGTTTTGACGCCGGCGCAAATCTTCCGCCCGCTCATCATCAATCACTTTTATGCCCCATGATCTTACTTTAACCAGGTCGTGATTAAGGGATGCCGCTGCTGAAACCGACATGACCACTTCGGCCGCCTTCGCTCGCGCAACCAGCGCTTGCGTAATCGGGCCGCCTCCCATTTCATTTCCCACAACCAAAATATTCCCGGCCACGCTGCTTGCCCTTTCGGCCAGATACCTGACCGGCGATTTCACCACTGCCTTGTAATGCAGATCGGTATCGGTGTCATAATGCAAAATATCCATTGTTCCGGCACCGACATCGATCATTAAAAATTTACTCATTCATCATCCTCTCATTCGATTGCGGATTGAGATATCAAACAAGTCGCGAATTCAAAATCCGAAATCCGCAATCTGCATTCCGCAATTTTGAGTGCTCCGGGCCGAAACCTCCACAAACTTTTAGCATCCTTAAAATTAATCTTTTTGTTTTTCAGGTTCCGATTTTTTTACCCGGCTCATTAAAAGCAGGCCCACAAACGCCATGATCGCCGAGATGATAAAGGCATGGTCGTAAACGCCTTTCGTATCCCGCAGGATTCCCGATATCCAATGCGTTGACATGGCGCCCAAACCATACAAAGGTGTCCATGCGCCGACAACCGTGGCAATTGCCTCACGCGGAAAATAATCGCCAGCACAAAGCCCGTAGATCGGAAACGTTGTCCCATAGGCAACACCCACACATCCTACGAAAAAATACAGTAAAAAGACCTGCTTTCCAACGATGAGTATGGCAATCATTGCAACGGCAATAAGCGCATTTGAAATCAGGATGGTTTTTTTGCGGCCCAGGTAATCGGAAAGCGGCAGCACGGTTAAAACGCCAAGAACCTGGCCGATGCCGTGGACAGTGGCCAATCGGCTTGACAGAGCCTTGTTCAATCCGAGCTGATATTCAGCATAGTCCACCATAAACGTGGTGATACAAAAGAGGCTATAGGCTACCGCAAAATAAGACAGACCGATTAACCAGAACCGGCTGCTCTTAAACAAAGCACCCAGGGGTATGTGGGGTTTGGATGTGCTCGCATCTGTGTTCGGAACCGATGGCGCCGCTTTTTGACCCCAGGGCTGCAATCCGATGGACGCCGGATCGCTCCTTAATAAAAGCGCGTTCAACGGCACTAAAACAAGTGCCATGCCCCCTAAAAAATACCATGCATGACGCCAGCTGAAATGATCAACAACCCAGGGAAATACAACCCCCATCGTCGCCAGCCCCAATCCGAAACCGGTTGAAACCACACCCAAGGTGATGCCGCGCCGGTTAACCGCAACCCAACGCTGCACCAGCGCAACCACCGGCGCCCACATCCCGGTCGATCCCAAACCGGCTATCGCAAAGAAAAAACAGGCCGTCCACAGAGAAGTCACGGTGCCCATAAAAAAGATGCCCAGGCTCACTATCAGCAGGCAGGTTGCAATCACGCGGCGGGCACCAAGCCGATCGGTCAGATAGCCGGTGAAGGGTGCAATGGTGACGTATACGATAAGGTAAAAATTATATATTGACCCGACGGTTGCTCTGCCAAAACCAAGGGTGCGGATCATTTCCGGAAGAATAACACCATAGCCCAGGCGCGCCGAGTAATTTACAAACAAATTGATCCAGCATATCCCAAAGATAATCCAGGCCCAGTGTAATCTTTGATTTTCCCGCACCGGTTTTCTCCTTCAACAGCCCGATTGATTATTTCACTGCAATGGTCTCACCGCGTTTGGGCACCACGACCGCAAAGCCCTCTTTTTGCAGATATCCGGCAAAGGACAGGATCTGATCTTCTTCACCATGAACCAATGCGATCTTTTTTATTTTTAAATTCGAGTTTTTGAGAAAACGCAACATTTCATTTTTGTCGGCATGCGCGCTGAAACCGTCCAGTTTAAAGACCCGGGCTTTTAGCGGATACTCTTTGTTAAAAAATTTCAGCCGCGGCGCCGGACCTTTCCTGCCGGATTTTTCATATTTAAGACCCTGGTCGAGGATGCGCCGACCCAGGGTGTGCTGGGCCTGGTAACCGACAATTAAAATCGTATTTTTTTCATTATGGATTTTATAGCGCAGGTGATGCAGTATGCGCCCGGCTTCACACATCCCGGATGCAGAGAGAACGATGTGGGGGTTTTGTTCGTGGTTAAGCGCAATGGACTCTTCCACTGATTCAACAAAGTGGAGCTTGTCCATTGAAAACGGATTTTTACCCCGCTCCAGAAAGGCGTCGTGAGTTGCCTCGTCGTAAACCTCGGGATGTTCACCAAAAACCTTGGTGATTTGGGTTGCCAGCGGGCTGTCAACATAAATCGGAATCCGCGGCACCTCATTTTCATCGTAAAGCTCGTGCAGTGTGTACAGTAGTTCCTGGGTACGGCCATAGGCGAAGGCCGGAATGATCACCGACCCACCACGTTCATGAGTTTCGATGAGGATCTTTTTTAACTGGGGTTTTAGATCCTGGACCGGCTCATGAGTTCGATTCCCATAGGTGCTTTCCATAATCAACAAATCAATCAGCTGATCCGCTTCATTAAAATCCAACGTCGGATCCTTGATGATGGGTTTGTTAAAGCGTCCGATATCCCCCGTATAGCATAATCGAAAATCTCGCCCTTTTTCTTGAACACGAATCACTACGAAGGCCGACCCGAGGATATGGCCGGCATCATAAAAAGTGCAGGTCATATTTTTGCCGATGGATACGGGCTGCCGGTAAGGGTAGCCGTCAAACACCTCGAGCGCTTCGTCTGCTTCCGCAATGGTATAAAGCGGTTCGATTTTTTCGAGATGATGGGATTCGATCATCGCGTTAATGGTGTCCAGATTCAGATCGTGACGGTTTTTCTTAAGTATTTTTTTTATTTCTTTGCGTTTTCGATTGCTGATTTTTTCCCCGCTTTTAGATGGTTGCATCTTTGTCAGGGCGTTGCGCACGGTTTTATAGTTTAAATAGTTGGCATCGGATTCCTGAATGTGAGCTGAATCGCGCAAAAGATACTCACTGGCCGCCGCGGTGGCACGGGTGCAGATGATCCGCCCGGCAAAAGCGTTTTTCGTCAGCAAAGGAATTCGACCGGAGTGATCAATGTGGGCATGGGAAAGTACGATATTGGTGAGCATTCGCGGATCAAAGGGGATGACTCTATTTTTTTCGGCGGTTTCTTTTCGCCGGCCCTGGAATAATCCGCAATCCAGAAGGACCCGGTCTTCATCTGTTGTCAAAAGGTGCATCGAGCCTGTTACTTCCCGCACAGCGCCATAAAAGGTTACGTACATTTTCCACTCCTCTCCGATCTCCGGGTTCAGGGTTCAAAGATTCTGCGTTGCGGGCAATCGGCTTCTGGTTTCTGGCCGCTGGTGCCAGGCTTTTTTTCTGGCAGCCGCGGAGGACTGACCTAGTTTCACTTGCAGTTCGATTCCGGTGGCTGGTTTCTGGTTTCAGAATCCTGCCCTCAACATTCCGAAATCCGCAATCACTTAGATCTGTCTTCTGTCATCTGTTTTCTCACTTCCGACCCCTGTCCTCTGACCTCTGACCTCTGTTTTCAGTAATCACCTGATGCCCTTGAGCGCTTATAGCATTTATTGTTTTTGTCAGATCTCTTTCCTTTACCATCAAATAGTCCGTATCGAAAGTCGATATGAGAAACACAGGAACAGCGCTTTCAGCCAATGGCTGAGTCAGAGAAAATACAATGCCGGTTTCCGAAAAGTCTAACGGCCCTTCAACCTTAAGACATCGCCAGCCGGTTTCACTTTTTGTGCCGGGGACAACCAACTTTTCGTCACAAACGACTGTGAGCTCCTCTTCGGTGCGGGTAATCGAATAAAAATCGGATTGTTCAATCCAATCTGGCAGCGGTGCATCGGCATTAAGCCGGCAAACCGCCAGCCGTTTCGGAAGAATTTTCAGCGTATGTTTTCTAAAATCCATTGTCGGCTACTTGTGGTTCCGAGGGCCTTTTTGAATTTTTTTACCACGAAAACACGAAATTATAAAAGCACGAAATTTTTCTTTCTGTTTCCCTTTTCGTTATTTCGTGCTTTCGTGGGTAATTTTATTGGTTGGATCCGAATTGCGAATCTATTTTCTTGCCGGCAAAATAGGCATGCACCATCGCAGCCAGCCAGCAGACGGCCATGCTGATTAGGCTGATGGTTTCCACTCCCCATCCGCCGGCCGACTGTCGGCTGAGCAGCTCTTTTAAGGTATTAAGATCCAGCTCATTATTGGCAAGCAAAGGTGAAATTTGATCGATGACGCCTACGGCGCGTTGGATAATGCGGAAAATAAAAACACAAAATCCGGAGGTCGTTAAAACAACAAACAAGACGCCGGAGGTAATCTTCCCTAAGCTTAATTGCCCGAGTCCGGGGTAAACCAGGCCTGATAAAAGCACACCTTTGGCTGATTCTTTCATTTCCTTTCCAGTTTTGACTTTCAGTCAGGATTAAAGTAAGTCACCTTTTTAAAATTTGAAACGCTCAAGTTAGACTCTACGTTGAGCGATTGTCGAGATTGCCGCAGCTACAAGGAAGATTTCGTTCCGCTATAGTTAACTAAGCGGGACGGCATCTGACGCCGTAGATGCGGTGAGATCGGCAATCCCCCGTGGGGTTTCAAATTTTAAAAATATAAATCGACAGAATTCATTGAAAATAAGACAAAATTAACCTTTTTTTAAAATTTGAAACGCTCAACTTAGAGCAGAATATGTTGTAATAAATAACAAAAAATATACAATGGATGTAAACAAATATCAAAGGCTAAAGCTTATCAAATGACAACAGGTATAAAAAATCTGCTCCTGGCAGGGTTAAGCGGCCTGCTGTTGACCGGATCATTTCCCAAAATCGGACTGGACTGGCTGGTCTGGGTTGCTCTGGTACCCCTGTTTGCTGCAATTGCGAATCTTTCCGTTAAAGAAAGTTTTCGGATCGGCTTTATTACCGGCCTGATCCATTACCTGAGCCTGTTATACTGGGTGGTGCCCGTCATGCGAACCTACGGATATCTCCCATTATACCTGAGTATCGTCATTTTGTTCCTCTTCGCTGGGGTTCTGGCACTTTTTCCGGCTGTTTTTTCCATGGCCGTTGCTGCCATCGGCCGAACCCCGACGCGCTGTCTGTTCGCGATGCCGCTGTTCTGGGTTGCGGTGGAATATCTTCGAACCTATATCTTCACCGGCTTCCCATGGGCGTTGCTGGGGCACTCCCAGTACCTGCGGTTGCAGCTCATTCAGATAGCCGACCTGTTTGGCGTATACGGGATATCCTTTCTGATTGTCCTGGGTAACACGGCCCTTTTCTTAACCCTAAGACGTATCGCCGGGCAAACTTGGCAAAAGAAGCCGGTTTCAAAACGCCTGCCGGCTGTAGCAGCAATTTTTTTCGTCCTGGGCTTCCTTTTTACATGGCTCTATGGGACCTGGCGCATAAAAACAACCGATCAACTGATGGCGGCGTCGCCAAGCGCCCGTATCGCCGTTATCCAGGGAAATGTCGATCAGGGGGTAAAATGGAATCCTGCATTTCAAGCCGCTACCATAAAAACGCACAAGCGCTTATCTCTTTCGGCAAAATCAGAAAATGCCGATCTGATTGTTTGGCCTGAATCCGCCACTCCCTTTTATTTATTTTACAACAAGGCGCCGACGCAAAAGGTACTGGACGGTATTGAAAAAACAGATACCGACTATCTTATCGGAAGCCCTTCGGTTGCCGGCAAAAAAGGCAACCTGGCATATTATAACAGTGCGTATTTGATCAGTCCCGGAACCAAAACCATCAGTAAATACGACAAAGCCCACCTTGTTCCTTACGGCGAATATGTTCCTTTTAAAAAATGGCTTCCGTTTTTAGGAAAAATTGTGGCCCAGGTGGGCGATTTTCGTCCCGGGAAAGCCGGTAAGACCGTAGCGTGGAAGCAAGGTGCCTTAGGCGTTCAAATTTGTTACGAAATTATCTTTCCGGGACTCTCCCGGGCGATGGTAAAAAACGATGCCGTCTTGCTGATCAATATCACCAACGACGCATGGTTTGGCAAAACCAGCGGTCCGTATCAACATTTTTCCATGACCGTGTTCCGGGCGGTGGAAAACAGACGGGCACTGGCCCGGGCTGCCAATACAGGTATCAGCGGCTTCATCGATCCCACAGGCCGGATTTTGACCTCAACTCCGTTGCTCAAGGAGGCTGCGATCACCCGGACGTTGCCGCTGATCCGCACAAAAACCGTTTATACACGTTTCGGGGATTTATTTGCCCTGGCTTGCCTGGCAGGTACAATTTTTGGTATACTACTTGAGTTCGGCAAATATACGCTTAGATTAAGAAAAAGTTAATCCGCCTAAGGCGGACTCAGCCGAATAAAGGAGGTAAAAAAATGTCGGTAGAACTTAAACAAAACCTGAAAAATCTTCAACTGAAATTTGAAAACCTCAGAGGTTATCTTTGACATAGAGGACAAGGAAAAACGCCTGCAAGAGATTGAGCAGCAAATCGCCAAAGAAGGCTTTTGGGATAATCCGGAAGAAAACAAATCTATATTAAAAACCCGCACATCGCTTTCAAATAAAATTGAAAAATTTAACAAACTGGCCAACGATTTAGAAGAAAATCAAATTCTGCTGGAGCTTGCGGTTGAAGAATCCGATGAAGAAGCCCTTGCCGAAGTATCCCAGCAAAGTAGCGACCTGGATCAGCGAATTAGCGACCTATCCCTGGAACTTATGCTCGAAGGGGAAGACGACGGTAAAAATGCGATTGTATCCATTAATGCCGGCGCCGGCGGGACCGAAGCTCAGGATTGGGCTGAAATGCTTTTTAGAATGTATACGCGCTGGGTTGAGCGCCGGGGTTACAAGATCGAGTTGATTGACTTTCAGCCCGGAGATGAGGCCGGCATTAAAAGTGTAACGTTCACGGCAAGCGGCGAAAATGCCTTCGGTTATCTAAAATCGGAAATCGGCGTTCACCGTCTGGTAAGAATATCTCCGTTTAATGCCGGCGGCAAGCGCCATACCTCCTTTGCTTCCGTGTTCGTCTATCCCGAACTGGATCAAGCGATCGTCGTCGATATCGAGGATAAAGACCTGCGAATCGACGTATACCGGGCCAGCGGTGCCGGGGGTCAGCATGTAAACAAAACCAGCAGTGCCGTGCGCATCACGCATCTTCCCACCGGAATCGTGGTGCAGTGTCAACAGGAAAAATCACAGCACCGCAACAAGGATATGGCTTTAAAAGTATTGAAAGCCCGTCTTTATCAGCATGAAAAACAAAAACAGGATGAAAAACTTCAGGAGGTTCATGACAGCAAGGATGAAATCGCCTGGGGCAATCAGATCCGCTCGTATGTGCTTCATCCCTACCAGATGGTGAAAGATCATCGCATCAATCTGGATATCGGCAATGTAACGGATGTGCTGGACGGTGGCATCGATCCTTTTATCGAGGGCGTGCTGCTTGCCAAAAAACATAAATAAAATAGCACGTCCGTGGTTAGTTGTCCGTTGTTCGAATAATAGGAAGAACGTCTTGTTGTGGATACCGGAGAGGCTGCCGTTTTCTTGATGTGAATATGAAACTATAATTTTAATTTCTTAACTACTGACAACAATCTACGGACAACTGACATTTTTTATGAATCCGATCGATATTTTAGCGCAATACTACGACTTGCAATCAGAAACATTTAATATTCTGGTTGAACATGGAAAGCAGGTGGCCCGAAAAGCCCTGGCTGCCGCCCGGCGGGTTCCCGAACTGAAACCGGATCTTGAATTTATCAACACCGCAGCCATGCTGCATGATGTCGGTATATTTCTCACCAACAGCCCGGAGTTCGGCTGCTACGGAAAGCACCCCTATATCTGCCACGGCATTCTGGGGGGTGAGCTGTTAAAAAAGGCGGGTCATCCCAAGCTGGCGCTGGTTTGTGAACGGCATGTCGGAGTGGGCATCAGTATCGCAGACATCCAGCGCCGTCACCTGCCGTTGCCGAGCCGCGATATGATCCCGGTATCCATCGAAGAGCAGCTCATCTGCTATGCGGACAAATTTTTTTCAAAAAACGGCAACGCCCGGCCCGCCGAAAAATCCATAACGGAAATCATCGGCAATTTAAACCGTTACGGACCCGACAAAGTACAGCGCTTTGAATCCTGGGTGAAAATGTTCGAATAGAGGTGTTCGGTAAAAGTATAGGGCTGAGTGCTAAGGACTGAGTATTGTCACCCGCCGGTTCCCAGAAGCCGAAAGTAGGACGGTCCTCTATGGCCGCCGCTTCAAACATACACGTAGAGCACCTTGAGTGGCTGCCAGTTTCAAAAGCCAATAAGCAGCGGCTGCAAAAGCCGGCAGCCAGCGGGCCTGATCCCCCTTACCTGTTCCTATCTGTGCATCTTCTTCACGAACACCCTTACATATTATTTTAAAAGTACATATAACGTTTATAAGTTATTTTAAAGCAACATTTTTATAGAATTTTATTGACTAAACCGCACAATCAATATATGTTACTTTAAAATAATATATAAAGCTTATAAGTAACTTTAAAGTAACATGACCCGAATTAGTAAAATATCAGAAGCATCGCCGGCCGCTGTCGAGGAGGCGCTGATCCGGTTGGGCCGCAACATCCGTATCGCCCGTTTGCGGCGAAGGCTGACACGCGAAGATCTCGCCGGGCGTATTGGTATTTCGCGCCAGGTACTGGCGCAAATCGAAAAAGGCAAGCCGACCACTGCCATCGCTGCCTATCTGGGAGCCTTGTGGGCGCTTGGCCTTTTAAATCAGCTGAAAGATGTGGGCGACCCGGACCACGATGAAGAAGGCAAGATTCTGGAGCGAGCCAGAAGCCCGAAGGCAGCTCCGAAGAGAAGGAAAATTGACGATGACTTCTGAGCATGAGTGCTATGTGTACATCGTGCCGCCGGGGGCCACGGAATTTGTCACGGCGGGCCGCTTCCGGGTGTTACCGACGCCTGATGGCCAAGCCGTCGGTGAATTCGTGTACGGGCGCCGCTATCTTGAACGTGATGATGCGGTTGAGCTTGACCCTGTGGAGTTGCGGCTTCGGAGGGGTCTATACGAAACAGCTCGGATGCAGGGCTTCTTTGGCGCAATTCGAGATTCCATGCCTGACTCCTGGGGAAGACGCGTGATTGAAAAAAACACACGCTATACCCAGCTTGAAGAGTTTGATTACCTCATGCAGGGGCCGGACGACCGGGCGGGTGCCTTGGGGTTCGGGTTGAATGTGGAGCCACCGGCACCAAAACGCTCGTTCAACCGCACCCTTGATCTGGAGCGCCTGCAGGTCGCAGCCGACGCCATCATAAATGATGCGCCCGAAATCGCCGGCTCTGATGCCGAGCAGGTTGAAGCGCTTTTGCTGCCCGGCACGTCGATGGGGGGTGCCCGCCCCAAAGCCGTGGTGGAACACGAGAAGGATCTCTGGCTCGCCAAGTTCAGCCGTCAAGACGATCGCTGGAATCACCCGCGCGTTGAGCATGGTTTGCTGAAGCTGGCAGAAGCCTGTAACCTAACCGTCGCTGACAGCAAAATCACCGCTGTCGGCGGGCGGAATGTTCTGCTTGTGCGCCGGTTTGACCGCGACCGGACTGAGAGCGGCTACCGGCGACACCGCATGGTGAGCGCGCTCACGCTGCTGCAAATTGACGATAGTCCAACGGCGCGCACGGCCTGGTCCTATATCATGCTCGCCGATGAAATTCGCCGGGCAAGCGCCGAACCGGCTGCAGATCTTCGCGAGCTGTTTGAAAGGATGTGCTTTAACGCGGCTGTCTCCAATCTGGACGACCACCCGCGCAATCATGCCCTATTTGCAAAGGAAAGGGACTGGCGGCTGAGTCCGGCGTATGATCTGACACCCGAACCGGTGGTTGCGGTTGATCGGCGCGATCTGGCAATGACGTGCGGAAAGTTCGGCCGATTTGCCAACCGCGAAAACCTCTTAAGCGAACATGGCCGCTTTCTTCTTTCCAAAACGGAAGCGGCGGCCCTGCTGGATGGCATTGTTGAGACGATCCGCACACAATGGCGGCCTGCAATGCGACGCGCAGGGGTCAGTGAAACAGACTGCGAAGCAATTGCCGGCGCCTTCCTTTATGACGGATTCTTTTACGAGG
>WOR8_10002874_pt1 | contig 21784 bp, 14 predicted proteins | sample DeeMarSeWOR38_10_FD_19890 | JGI IMG/M metagenome (IMG submission 19890) | reverse complement strand
CTACTGTAGCGGAATACGATACCGATGCGAGCGGAGACAGATTTTTCATGACGGATTTGCCTATCACTGAATAGGTTACCCAGCTCAAGACACAACAGAAAATGTAAAGCTCGCCCAAACCGAGGCCGCCTTCGAATATCCGAAATAGATTTCCTTTTGAAATGACTATTATTGCTCCGCATACCGAGATAACAATTCCAAGGCCTTTTAACAGGTTGATTTTCTCTTTCGCTCGCCCAGCCTCGATTATTTTGAGTCCTTTGAAGAACATGACGTTGTAGATAAAAATGCCGATAATTCCGAGCAGTAAAACAGGTATGATTTGCGACTTTTGTAGTATAGGAAGCTTGCCTTCGATTCTCCAGGTCAGCAGCAGCAGCAGAATCGACGCGATGGTGTATCTCAGGAATGATATTGAATAAGGCCCGACATTCTGGGTGACGAGCCTGCCGGCAACAAAAGTGCCTCCCCAGAATATTGCTGTCAAAAGCAGCTTCAGATATATTTTCATAAAACGAGATTATGGGATCATTGTTTGGATATTTCAAAGATAACAGTGCCACCATTGGTGCAATCGAATGGGTCTGGGCATTGAATATAAGCTTTGGATTTATCTTCTTTGCCGTCTAATCCCCATTGGGCGGGCTCGGAAACACGAAGGGCGTTATAATAAGGCATTAATGCCGCCAGAGCATGCATGCAAACGGGAACGTCGCTTACAAGCTGATAACCTGCTTTGAGAGTGAACGAATCGCCAACTTTATACGTAGGGCAGTGGCCCCTGATTTCTTTGACTGTTACTACAGTTTCCATGTAAATTATCTCCATAACGTAAGTCTGTTTGGCAACACTATACCGTTATTAGGATATTTTTGCAAGATTATCCTGTCGGAGGTGGTTATTCATGTTATAGGACGTAATGGCTTACTTGATTATTGCCGTTATATGTTGGAATTCCTGCCGTCAGCTATATGGAAATCCGGGCGGGATTTATTGATTTGTATCTGGAAAAATGCTAAATTTTTAAGGTTGTGTTCAGCAGTATTGTATTTACGTAACAGCAAAAGATTGGTTCACCCGCAGGGCAATGTTTGCTTATATCTTTTTATAATAAGCACTTACGGTTTATAATGATATTTTGCCGAAAAAGTTTCAAAATCTAAATCCAGAAAACAAAATTAAACGAACCGATGTCGTAAGTTTACAACTATATTATATGTAGCAAAGCATCGAAAACTTTGATTAATTTGCAGAATTATGGAAAAAACGTTACATTTATCTTCCTTGACGGCACTATGTTATAGTGTTTTTTTGTGCGATAGTGATAATAGGAGCCCAGGATGGATCAGCAGTCGGATCAGATAGAACTGATCAGACGGGCTCAGGGCGGCGATAGGCAGTGCCTGGGTCAGTTGGCAATGCAGGCGAGAGAACGCCTGTATACGTACGTTTACCGACTGACTCAACAGGACGACTTAGCCCAGGAAATTGTACAGGAGAGCTTGTTGGAGATGTGTAAAGTGATAGGCAAGTTAAAAAAAGAAGATCGATTCTGGCCGTGGCTTTATGGTATAGCCACTAACAAACTCCGGCGTTATTACAGAACCGAGAAGGCACAACGAAGATTGGCGGTTTCCAGTATGAAACGCAAAAGCACAGCAAAAGAACAGCAGGATGGGCTGGAGAATCTTGTCAGCGAAGAATTGAAACATATCGTCTCAGGGGCAATGAAAAAGTTAAGGACACGGCACAAAGCTGTGCTTGTTATGCGCTGTTATGATGGCATGCCTTACTCGGACATAGCCGAGTCGATGGGATGCAGCGAATTCAGCACTCGCATGCTGTTTTTACGCGCGAAAAGGGCCCTGCAGCGTGAACTTTCGCGCAGCGGACTGAGCAAAGGATCCCTGCTGACCGCTCTGGTGCTGTTCGGCAAGATAACAGCTCCAAGTGAGGCCGCTGCGGCACAAATTTCAGTCACGGCTGCCGCAACAAAGGTCGGTTTAGCAGCGGGAATCGCCGGTGCGTTAACCTCGAAGACGGCAATAGTTTCGCTAACAGCCGCCGGTGCATTGACTGTCGGAACGGTGATTATGAACTCAGGCCAGTCGAATCAAGGTACAAAAGATCTCTCTACGTCACCGGCCAGTATGCAAAATATCAGTTGGTTGGGCGGGAATAACAATACCTACCGGAAGTTCTTGTACCATTTCCCGGACGGTCCAGCCGGATCCATGATGCTGAGAGCGCAGTCGGGCGTTTCCGGCGGTAAATCGTACTGGCAGGTGTTACAAGACGACAGTGCAAATTACATATACAGCAATGGTCGTCTCAATATTAATAATTACCGCGTGTGGAACGACGACCTCAGCGTGATAAAGCTCCCAACGGACAATCCTAAAATGACCAATTTTATCTGTCGAGTCGAGGGCAGCAAAAATACCATGGAGCACGTAGCGGCCAGAGGAAAAGGTCTGCAGGTTATTGCAGAGTGGGATCAATATAATGATAACAATCAGCCGCGGATTACCCATGACTATAATTACAACGCTCTTGAAGAAGATTACTTCCAGTCTGACTGGCCAACCCCGGCAGAAGAAAAAGATAATCGCGACCAGATGCATAAGCGTGGCTGGACATACTTCAGGGTCGAAGGCCGGATAAACGGACAGAACGTATTCGGCACCGGTAGGTTACCTTTTGTAGATATCTACAGCAAACGGTACGGCCCCTGGCTCAAATTACATGTGGGTTATTTGAAAATAGTTAGCAAGCTTATATAAGCCGGCAATTTTCTAACGAGGCCAGAACATATGACGGTGGCAGTTTCTTCAAGGGGCTTTCCAGACCCTGGAGGGGACTGCATACAATCGATACGATTCGCAGGGACGCCGCCGAGAAGAGTATCTGGTTCGATACGAAACTTATGCCGGAGGGCCGGTTCGCTCAGGTTGAGCTTACCCACGAAGACACGAAAATCGTATATAAGATCGACATGGAAACAGACGTCGTTGACCAAATCACCGTCTCGACAGATCGTGGCGATACGGCAAATCTGAATTTTTCGTACTTGGAATCTGTTGATGGATTGGATCAGGAATTTTTACCACCGGACAAACCGGGTAATCCAATGGCTGCCGAGAGTGATCCCGGCATCCTGTGGCTTGCGCAGTTAGTGGAGGGTTCGCTAAAATAGACCGATGGGATAATATTTTCCCATGAAGCCTTCGCCGAGGATCAGGATTTAAAGTGTTAAATCTCCTTAGATAGAATATTTGCGGGGAATCTAAAAGGAAAAAAAGAAATGAGAATGCCGGGCACAAGTTGGTTTTGGGCTAGCGCTACAATTTTCATAATTGCTGCAGCCTGCCTGATTTCCAGCCCGGCAAAAGCCTACGAATACCAGGACGATTTCAGCACTGATAAAGCCGAAAACGACAGCAACTTTCACTCCATTTTCTGGCCGCAGGGGGCCTTTCCTCCAAGGCAGGCATATTTGTACTTTCGTGATAAGACCGATGAACGCGAATTGGGATTCGGGGATTATAATGACGATCCGGCATATCTTTGTTATTGCTTCCCCGAAGACTCGGAAAATTTAACAGGTTCCGTTTATGGTGAATTACTGATTGATGTGAGGCGTCTGGAGTCATCGGGTTATTTGTCCTACCAAACTTCTGCCGACGGTGTCAATTGGTCGATAGAAGTGGAACTGCCGATAGGAAGTCAACAAGAAACCCATGAAATCCATTTAGAATCAGTCCGCGGCAGTTGTTATGTAAAATTCTCTGGTACCGGCGTTCTGATAGATAATCTTCAGGTGAACTTGCACACACCATCTGCAACTATTCTTGTGCCGGAGGATTTCGCTACGATTCAGGAAGCAATCGATAATGCAAATGAAGGCGACATTATCGAGGTCGGCCCGGGCACCTACCGCGGCGAAGGTAACTGGGATATCGACTTTAGAGGCAAGGCAATAACCGTTCGCAGCTCCGCCGGACCCGATGACACGATTATCAAATGTACAGGTTCCGAAGGCCATAGAGGATTTTACTTCCATGCCTACGAAGGACCCGACTCTGTTCTGCGAGGTTTCAAAATCATCGGAGCGACCATACCGGGTTCGGATGTTCCTCCGGACCGGAACTGGATTTCGAGCCCTGTCAATCCAGTCGGTGGTGGAATATTCTGTGAATTCAGCAGCCCAAGCATTGTTGATTGTATTATCAAGGAATGCGCCGCAGAGATGGGTGGTGGGATAGGCGTCGTAAACGGCTCACCGATCATTATCGATTGTGTAATTGAGGATTGTCAGGCCGGTGGCTTCGGGCAGGCCACATCCGGCGGACGCGGAGCCGGAGTTGCTTTTTCCAGTAACTCCGACGCTATAATGCTGCACAGCCAGATAAAAAATAACTCCGGTTATTATAATACTCTCGGATCGGGAATATATTGCTGGCGAAGCAGCGTTTTCTTTTCCTATTGCTACATTTCTAATAATTCAGCACAGGGCAGTGTTCGGGGCGGCGGGGCTTTCTGTGGTGGCTCTTCTTCCCACACCATCGAATTTGAGAATTGTGTTATTTCGAGCAACACCGCCGAGATCGGCGGTGGCATATGCGCTGGTTATCCCGGTGATATTGTCGTCGAGAACGTGGTAATAACTAATTGCACTATTGCTCACAACAGCCTCTCAGTGAACCCATCCGACCCTTCTGTGGGCGGAGGAATCCACTCTGTAAGCAGTGACATTACAATCAGAAACAGTATCGTTTGGTCTAACGACGGCGTACCTATCATGCTGGTTGACGCGGCTTCGAACAGTCCTGTTCTATATTCATGCGTTGAGGGTGGGTACCCCGGCCAAGGCAACATCCTTAGGTCATTACGATCCGTGGAGCCGCAGGTGGATTAAAGATGATGGTTATTATAGCCCATGCATTGACGCAGGCGATCCACTGGATTCATACATTCCCGAGCCCCTTACTAACGGCAAGCGTATTAACATGGGTGCATACGGCGGGACCGCCGAAGCCAGCAAAGGCGAAGAAGGATTGATACTTCACGTTGATAAAGATACCGGCAGCGACTACTCCAACGAGGGACTGAGCAGGACCGACGCATTCGCCAGTATCCAAAAAGCAGTGGACGAGGCTTACCTCGGTGATACTATCCTGGTCTGGCCTGGAACTTATCGAGAAGATGTTAATTTGCTCGGTAAGGCAATCACTCTTCAGAGTGCAGATGAAGCTGCCGTAGTGACTGCCTCGAATGCTTTTGCGTTTACGTTTCAATTCGGCGAGGGCTCAAATTGCGTTTTGCGGAATTTTATCATTACCGGCTGCAACACAACTGACGGAGGAGCCATCTTCCTCAGTGGGGCTTCCCCCACGCTTGCCAATTTGACAATAACTGGTAACCGCCAAGGTATTAGTGCCTGGAGTGGAGCTATTCCTGACATCGTTAACTGCATCCTTTGGAATAATACAGATCATGATTTGACACATTGTGAGGCTAACTACAGTTGCATAGAAGAAGAGAAGGCCGGTAATGTAGGCATTGGAAACATCAGCACAGATCCAATGTTCGCCGATCCCGGCAGTGGCGACTTCCATTTGATGAGCAGACACGGCAGATATTCGCCAATCAATGGTACATGGCTAACCGATTCGCTCTCAAGCCCGTGTATCGATGCCGGCGATCCCGGTATGGTTCCGGGACGTGAATTGAAGCCTCATGGAGGTCGAATAAACATGGGTGCTTACGGCGGAACACCGTTTGCGAGCCTGAGCGGCCAGTAGAAACAGGTCCGAAAAAATATCCCTAGGAAATAGCTTGAAAACACGCCGGCAAGGTGGCGATAGTTGGCATAAACTCAGTGGATAAAACCACTTGGGGTCTTTTTTGATATCTACATATTTTTTCATGGATGGCAAAATATGTGGTTGACACACAAACAAAAGCCGTGTATAATCCGTATTGTTGGTTAAGTGCACTATTATAGTGCTAAAATTTCGTCTGGGGACGATCGGAGGATATGAAAATTCGCGTCCGAAGCAGACACAAGGTGGTAGGTGATAAAGAGATTTACAATTGTCGATTGACGATTGCCAATTTTCAAATCGAAAATCGAAAATCGAAAATCGAAAAAAGAGGATTCACGCTAATCGAACTTCTTGTGGTAATCTCTATAATCGCCTTGTTATTGAGTATTGGTTTTCCAATATTTAATAAAGCAAAGCGCCAGGCCCGCGCGATTGTAGCGGCACAAAATCAGAAGGAAATCGTAACAGCAACAACACTCTTCGCTTCGGATAATAACGAAAAGTTCCCCCAATCGGTTGCCACTGTAGGTTCCGGTGACACGTGGAGCTGGTCTGACCCCACCAAGCTTACCGGCAACACGCACCGCAGCCCGGGTCTCCACAGGGCCATGAGTGAATACCTCGGAAGCTATATTACAGATGCCCGTACCATGTACTGCCCCAATGCACCGCAGAGATACAAGTATCTGCAGGAGGCCTGGGAAGCTGGCGACGATTGGGATTATCCCGAAGACGATGCCTTCCAGACCGATCCGGTCGGAGGGACATATTGTTTCTACTGGAACTACACGGGCTATGTAGGAGGAAATAAGGGCGTATTTAGGGGACCCCAGGGCCCGGCAAGCGGAGGAAGAAAATACAGCACGCTGCTTGTAACGGATTATTTCGGATACGACCACTGGAGAAGCCCCTGGTCTCATGGAAGTTGCGAACAGTTCGACAGAGCGAAAATTAGCCCGGAGACATATCTTCTGTCGGCCTATTGGTTCCGAGAGGGCGATCCTGAAGAGCCACCGGAAATCGAGCTGCGGGCTGGTTACACAGATGGACACGTCGAAACCTATTCACCCTCAGACACTGTGCCGATGAAGGTTTCCATCAGTCCTGACGGTACCATCCCATACCCGGACGGCGCAGGCTCAGGTATATTTTTCCTGCCGAGAAATGCACTGCAGTAAGTTTCTCCTTGTTGTTTCTACAATCACAAATCCGGAAATCTCCGAAGATATCATAGTAAATTTTCCAATTCCTGTTTTTGCCGTTTTAATCTTTATTACTTGCTCAACAAGAATATAGCATCTATAATTAATTAAATATAGCGATTGTGATATCCGTGCGGTGACAATGAAGTAATTTGTGCTTTTTTAGTTTCTGAAAAGAGGCAAGAAATAGTTAAACGAGCTATGGCTTGAGGCTTTCGTATACTTGTAAAGAATATTGAAAGTCAGAGACGATACCGGACATTTCTCCTTGTGCTGGTATATCTAATCATAATAATGATGGGTATAGCTGACGGAACTTCTAAGTACGGATTGTCAGAAGAAAGAAGGACCTTCTACTCTCTCGCATTTGCTCTGGTTCTAACTCATGTATGCATTGTTGACTGTAAAATTACCGGTAAACCGTTGTCGATTTTCAGTTATTGGCTGGTATTTATGTTCTATGAAATAGCGGTACCTGTTAGTATCATAAGAGCACGAGGCTTTCGTGGCCTGGCATACGTCACCGCTCACTTTCTCGGTATGGCACTGCTTCTATTCATATCTTTTTACATTTCAGACCTGGTCTTATTTAAGCTCAGACTTATGTTGAGATAATTAAATATTGTTCGATTTTACAAATAAGCACATAGCGATAATTTACATTATAATGACATTGGTATATGAATAGGAAGATGATTATGAAAGGTAATCAAATTATATTTTGTTTGGCGATCATCATCAGCCTAATAATCTTTTTGTTGCTACCTACAGTACAGGTTTACCGAGACTGGGCTTTCATCTGTGAGAACACCGGTTCTCGAAACGGCTATCGCCAGTGGCTGTTTGGCCTCAAGACGGGGTACTGGTACGAAAGATCCCCGATGGAAGAATTTATCCAGTCTGAGGCCCCGGATGCTCTCATCCATCGCTGGACCAGTTTCGCCGGTACAGGAAAGAATGTTTTTGGTAAGTCCATACTTTTCGGACACGGTCGTCCCGGGACAATTATACAACTCGATCATGAAGTCCTGCGAAAGTGGATTCGAAAGAATGACACTGAAACAGTAAGACAATTTTACGACCTGCTCGTTTCCGACAAGCAAAAAGAGATTGAAAAGCAGGTGATGGAAATCTGGCAAGAATTCCTGAATGAAGAAAATAATTCGAATTAATTCAATGGAAGATATCCTGAAACGCTTTCGGATGAATTGGGCAGGATATATCCGTCAATACCGTGTTTTACTGGCTTTGACTATTCTTGCAGCTCTGGCTGATGCTGCTTCGACGGTTTACTTCATGCTCAAGGCCGGCCCGGATGCAGAAAGTCATCCGGCAATCCGGCTGATTTCAATTGTTTTCGGGCCTATACTCGGGCCTATATTGGGCAAGCTGTGTCAGCTAACCGTGATCATTGCTTTGACGGTCTTTCTTCGTCGCTGGGCGCTCTATATCTTCGTGGCTGTTATCATCCTTTACGCCTGGGCGGCATGGTATAATATATGGGGCAGCGATTTATATTATCCGAGATTGCTTTACTGGCTCGACCATCTTCTGTGATGCAGGATCATCTTTCACGTCAACGACTACCGAATTCGAATGTGTTTATAACGTCCAACCCTTTCGATACTCGCGATGCAGATATTCGTTAGCTGCCTGGTCGTTGGTAAATTTCAGATTCGGGCCATCCCACTGAAGCTTCTTTCCTAAGCGCATAGCGATGTTTCCCAGCAGAGGTGTCTCGGTCAGAAGACCGCTGTGCTTTACAAAATCGGAACCGGCCGGTGCTCCACCTCGACACGCGTCGATCCACTCCTGATAATGACCGGGCGACCGAGGCAGCACCTTCGGCGGCGTACCATAGGTTTTTCTCTTAGACTCCGGGATAAGCGTATGCCCCATCAGTGTCCCTTTCTCGCCGATATAGATTGGAGAAATAATGCGGCGGCCCGGCTCAAGGTCTTTAGGGCGGGGTGGTGTGAAACCGCTGTCATGCCAGGTGATTGTTACCGGAGGCATCTTGTCTCGGGCGGGAAATTCATATTGCACTTTAAAGCTGCGTGGGTGAACATCCGGGCCGATCTCGTTGCTAACTGCCTCGAGACTGACAGGATAGGCCAATTCAAGCGTCTTAAAAACGGTCGAGAGGACATGGCAGCCCATGTCTCCAAGAGGACTTGTTCCAAAGTCTCTCCAATCGCGCCATCGCCAGGGGTGATAGGCCGGATGATACGGGCTCTCCGGAGCAGGCCCCAGCCACAAATCCCAGTCCAGACCATCCGGGACGGGGGGAGTCTCAGCAGGACGATTACCCGAAGCAGGCGGATCCCAAAACCGGGGACCCAAAACAACATGTACTTCATGAACATGGCCGATGGCACCGTCTAAAATGAATTCCTGCACCAGGCGAGCTTCTTCGGTTGCCTGCCCATGATTGCCCAATTGTGTCGCCACTTTAGCCCGGCGAGCGGCCTCGGTGATTTGTCGCGTCTCATAGACCGAGTAAGCGAGCGGTTTCTCACAATACACATGTTTGCCTTGCTTTATAGCAGCCATTGTTACAACCGCATGCGTGTGATCCGGAGTAGCAACCATTACAGCGTCCACATCTTCTCGCTCAAGCAATTCCCGAAAGTCAGCATATGCTTTACAGCCTTGATACTCTCCGACACTCCTCTGTTTTGCATAGTGCTCATCGACTAAACTCCGGGCCGGTTCGCGCCCGCCCAGCTTCCGCTCTTTGCCCTGCATCCAGTTCCACGAAATGTAACCTCCCCCCTTGCGGTTGACATCACACACGGCCACCACCTGCACTTCGTCCATATGTAAGAAGTTGAACAGATTGACATGGCCCTGTCCCCCCATGCCAATCAATGCCAGTGTGGTCTTATCACTCGGCGGAACACGACCTTTTCCGCCCAACACGATCCGGGGTACCATGGTAAACACAGTTCCGGCGGCAACTCCACCTAAGAACTTACGTCGCGAAATCCTGCCTCCAAATCCGCTCCGGTTTTTTTCATATAAATGCTTCAGCTTTCTCATGTGCTCTCACCCTTCTGAATTATTTCCCACTCTTAGCACCTACTAAGACACTGTCAATAAGTTTCTGCTCCCGTGGAACATCATAATTCACTATTATATTGCAAAAGGCTCCAGGATTACAACTTCTGCTTTCAAACGATCTTTTTAAAAACAGAAAGGGCTGTGAGTGATATTTAGCCCACAGCCCAAAGAAGATATTGTATAAATGTTACTAACTTACTACGGACAAAGCTCAAGCCAATCAGCCACCATATCCGCTAGGTCGTTCAGGTCGATTACACCATCACCGTTGTAATCTTCGCACAAAGTGATGCTACCGTCGGGAGTGAATTTGTAATCTTCCGTTTCACCAATAGCGTATTTTGCCTGAGGGCCGGAGCCGGCATTACCCTTGGCGCCTGGATTACTGCCTCTTCTCCAGGGCTGTCCTGAAAGAGTGATTCTCATCCAAATCTCCTGCCTGCCGTTCTCAGGATGCCCTGCCATGAATCCCGGCGATGTAATCTGATTTGCTCCGGGGGCCAGATTTATCAGAAGCTGATTCTGTACGGCCCATTCAGGCACAGGTCCGCTCGGACACTCAAGAGTATCGTCCCAGTCGCCGTCACGGTTCCAGTCGAGCCAGACGTTTACCCAGAGATCGACGTCAGGATTGACAACATTGACGATATAGTCAATTGTAGTTAAGCGACAATTCGGCATATTAATCGGGAAAATAACGCCGTCATCGCCTTGGTCTCGATCCGGCGTATTATTAGAAGGCCTGATATTGTTCACACCGTCCTCATCGGTGCCGGTATCGGCCTCGGTTTCACGGGTTATCTTACTGCCAAGATATGCCACTACCTGCGCGTTCAGATGAACCGGCCCGAAAGGCCCCGTACCACTGCCGTCATTGTAAACGGTCGGATAATTGGCCGGGACAGCCGGCAACGATCCTTGTGCGGGATATGCCCTCATGGCTACATGAGCATTGTTCGTGCTGTCCGGAGCATCGCCAAGGTCCGGCTTATTCTGAACCACGACCCCCTCGCAACTAATTGTCAGCAGACCAGCACCTTTCTCATTGCCATAGCCACCGACCTCAATCAAGTATCGGTCACCAGTATTAGCGGCGAAGGTTACTGCTGACTGATAAGTGTTACCGGCATCATCGTTGCATTCGATTAAATCGTCCATGGTTGGGTAGCACTCGCATCCATCATAGACGGCGAGCATCGTATCATAGCTGCTTCCGGCCAGGTTGACGGTAACGTTGCCGGTACACGTGGCGGTATAACAATACCAGATATTCGGGCTGGTCATGCAGAGGCCCGGCCCGTCGAACGTAGCGTTAACCGTGGTGAACGCCTGATTTTTAACATCGCCGACTGGTTTTGCGTTACGGCACTCATCGTTGTTGGTTGATGGAGGAGGCTGTACGCCCTCGAAACTGACAGTCAGTACTCCTTCACCGACTTCGTCGGCATCGTAACCCATAACCTCGAACAGGTAACTTCTACCGGATGTCGCCTGAAAAGTGATTTGAGACTGAAGAAAACCGCCGAAGTCATCGTTTCGGTCAATGAGGTCTTCTCTTTTCGGGTAACAATCGACGGTGTTATAAACGGCCAGCGCGGTGTCAAATTCACTGCCGAGAAGGCTGACTGTAACTTTACCGGTATTGACCGCGGTATAGCGATACCAAAGGTTTGGGCTGGTAAAATAGTGGCCCGGCCCATCGAATGTTGCGCAAATAGTGGTAAATGGTAAATCTGTTACGTTCCTGACCTGCATGGCGTTAATGCAGTCATCATTCGCCGGCTGGGTGGACTGAGCATTGCAACTGATACTCATAGTTCCCTGACCTTTAACTGAGGGATTGAATCCTCCAACTTCGATCAGGTATTGACTGTTTTTTACTACAGGGAAAGTAACCTGCGATTGTTGACCATGAAAATCGTCGTTTCTTATGATCAGGTTTTTCCGTTCCGGATAGCAACCGCACCCTTTATAGACCACGATCTTGGTATCGAAGCTGCTGCCGCGCAAACTGATGGTTGCACAGCCGGTACATGTGGCAGTATAGCAGTACCATAAGTTCGGACTTTTAATGTAATTGTCGTACCCAGGGCCGTCAAACGTAGCACGTGTTGTATCAAATGTCAGACCTGTTACATTACCGACCGGTTTTGCATTGGCACAGTTGTCATTGGGTGGAATAACTCCAACGCCTAAAGCGGTGTTTGCGGCACCAAGCAGTAATACTAATCCGCAAACCAACAATAAATTTAATCTAAACTGTTTCATAATTGAAGCCTCCCAAAAATCTGTTTTTTATCTTTCTGCCCCACATACGTCACATTTTTACTGTGGGACCATAAAAACGTTTAGAAGTCAGCTTTTAGTTTAATAACCTAAATATCAGTGCCACTCCGCAGCTCAGTTATAACGTTTTTTTTATATCGACATTTTCGGCTTAATTGTTTGTTAATGGGGACTTAGGGGCGCTAATATTTGTCAGGCCAAATCCGGCTTGCAATGAACAGGAAAACTTAATGCTAAATTTGCCGACCACACTCGAGGCGAGGCCGGCAAACTCAGCTTCAAGGAGAGGGATGTGAGTTTCTATTTTGTTTTTCGGACACTTTCCGATTCAGTTTCCATGTTTACTTTTTTCACTATTCTTAATCTTATCGGACTATTTATGCCATAATAAAGTGCCAGCATTAATACGAAATGTAACGCGTTTTTCGGATTTTTTTAGCAGGCTGGTTAAATCAAAGCAAACGTACCTTAAAACGCCATAAAGGGCGCTATCAGCAGATTTTACGACAATTAAAAATGAATATTTCTTAATAAAAATCCGGCGTCTGAGTGTAAATTAGCTGACGTAGAGCTAACTGTAAGAAAAGAAACTAGTCTTTTTGGGACATGTTGAGCAGTATGCAGGACAGGTATGAAATTCTAAATAACCGAAATGCAGACAAAGCAAATAAAAATGGGCTTATACTATCTCAATCAGTATAAGCCCCTGATTCTAAGCACGTCATCTTCTGCTAAAAATCAACTTTAACAACCAGCTTAATCACAGCTTACTGCTCTGGTCCGGGCTCGGTTTCTAAAGGATGCAGGCCAATATCGTCGAAGTACATCTTACCCATGCCGCCAGGCGGATTGGCTTTATCACCAATACCGATAGTAATCGTATTGACATCCGTCAGGTTTATGCCCTTGTCCGCAAATTCCTGCAGTGGAATGTCCCATCGCGTCCATCCATGTATCTGTGTAGCGGCTGAATCTTCATGCGTCACAACCGCAGGTGTGCCGGTGTTATTACCTATAGCAATATATATCGTCGCAGGATCGTTAACGAAATCACCGTGGAACCAAATGATCAGCGTATCGACGTCCGAAGCTGTCCAATCACGTGGAGAATCCAGTGTCAAGGTTGCTTCAGCATACTTGGCGGTAATATCATATTTGTACGGCATAGACTGTCTGCCGCCATGTACTACGGTTTGGTCGGCATAAGGAGGAAGGTCATTGCCGATCAGAGCGCCGTTTATCTCAGTATTGCTATATCCATCCATCCAATATGCGAATATCGTATTGCTTGCCGGATCTGGCGGATCAATGTCGTTGTAGGATTCCCAGTCGTCCACGACAAGATAATCGGCAGTCGTGAATGTCCAGATGTTGCCTTTGGTCGGATTGTTTTGGCTATCGACCTCATCGATACGCCAGTAATTAGTCGTATCCTGCTCAAGCAGTCCGGGATCATAGCTCTCATCGCCAAGGTTTTTGGAGCCTTTGTATTCAGCCGAGGCTGTTGTTGCGTTACGCACGACATCTTTGTCCATACCGAAATAGACCTGATGGGACTCGGCATTATCACCTGCAACCCACTTGAGAATCGTTATCTGATTTACATTCTCTGCGCCGCTATATGGATTCGGGCTGCCGACAGCACCTGGAGTTGAAAAACTCCAGATATCACCCTTTACTGTCTCAAATCCGTGAAATTCGTCCACTCGCCAGAAATAAGTTTTACCTGATTCAAGAGGACCCGGCCTATAGTTTGTCACGCCCTGTGGAGTTCCACCGACGGCATCATTAACGGTATCATAATCCTCGTCGAAAAAGACGTAATGCAATATAGCGCCGAAACCGGGCTCCCACCTAAGAACTATATTAGGATCTACAGATTCCTCTATATCAGCCGGGCTTGGATTGTATGCAGTCTTTGGCGCGATAGTAAAACTCCAGACAGGACCGTTATGCGTCGTCGTCCCATCGGCTTCGATATCTTCGATTCTCCAGTAGTATGTCGTCCCTTTAACAACACCATCCGGATAAGGATGTCCTGAAAATCCGATTGCATAATCCTTACCGGTTTGGTTAATCCTGAATGTATCGCCCGTGCCGGCCTGGACATCTTCAAAACTCTCGCCGATATACACATTATGCGAAGCACCAAAATCTCCCGGCGACCAGCTAATACTTACCCAGGTATCTCGAATTACAGCACCATCAGCGGGATTAGGACCACTGGGTTCGGGCCGATCTCCGCCTACCCAAAGATACTGGCTTTGAATAGTATCACGAGGCCTCGTTGAAGTTGACCAGGATAGCTCACAAACGGCACTTCCGCCATTTTCATAGAATTCCAGTTGAATTGGATATTTCTGTCCGGCAGTCAGGGTAATCGTTCCGCTGTCGTGGGTATTACTATGGTCGGTCCAATTATCGATAACTTGTTCGTTGTTTACCCACAATCGCACACCATCGTCCGTTTGAGTGTGGAAAGTATAGGTTGCCGTGATCGGTGCTTTAATTTCACCTGTCCACCTTACCATGAAATTATCAGCGGGTAACGTCGGATCCGGCGATCCATCCCCCCAGTTAAAATCTACCGTAGAATCCAGGCGCTTCATTAACAGAGTCTGCCACGGGTTTGCCGCATCACGTTCATAATACTCACCGATCAGACCTTCAACACCATTGGTCGAACCTGTTAGGCCAAGAATAAAAATAAAGCTAACAAAACAAATCAGTTTATTAGACATAATAATATAATCCTCCTTATATGTTTAAGATATCCTTACTTCGGCCTTTCACAAAAACCAATAACTCGGAGAAGTGGCTTACACTGAACCTTCTCAGTATAAGCCCCAAACTCCAAGCTTGTCAGCTTTGATCATCAATCGAATTTGATAACCGGCCAAATCCCTGCTTATTGCTCTAGTTCCGGCTCGTCTTCCAAAGGATGCAGGCCAATATCGTCGAAGTACATCTTACCAGCACCGCCGGGTGGATTGGCCTTGTCACCAATACCAATAGTAATTGTATTGACATCCGTCAGGTTTATGCCCTTTTCTGCAAATTCCTGCAGAGAGATATCCCATCGCGTCCAGCCGTGTATCTGGGTTGCTGCTGGATCTTCATGCGCCACAACCGCAGGTGCGCCTCCGACATTAGCTATAGCAACATATATCCCAGCAGCATCGTTGGCATAATCACCATGGAACCAAATAGTCAGCGTCTTGACGTCCGAAGCAGTCCAGTCGCGAGGAGAATCCAGCGTCAGGGTCGCCTCAGCGTACTTGCCGGTAATGTCATAAGCGTACGGCATTGACTGCCTGCCGCCATGAACTATAGTCCCCTCGGTATATGGAAGAGGCGGGTCATTGCCGACAAGAGCACCGTTTACATTGGGAGTGTTATAACCGTCAATCCAATATGCAAATATCGTATTGCTGCCCGGATTAGGCGGATCGATATTATTGTAAGACTCTATGTCGTCCACGACAAGATAATCAGCCGTAGTTAGTGTCCAGACACTACCTTTCCACGGGCTGTTCGGATTAAGGTTATTTACCTCATCGATACGCCAGTAGTAATTCGTGCCCGCCGTGAGGGGGCCTGGATCATATTGTACATCATCAAGGTTCTTGGTGCCCTTGTACTCCGGCGAAGCGGCTGTTGCATCACTCACAGCAGCTTTGTCTGTCCCGAAATAGACCTGATGCGAGCCAGCGTCTTCTGCCGCAACCCACCTTAGCATTGTTGTCTGCTTTACATTTTCGGCTTTATTATATGGATTTGGACTTCCGACGGCGCCAGGAGTAGAAAAGCTCCAGACCTCGCCCTTTAATGTCTCGAATCCGTAGAACTCGTCGATTCGCCAGTAGTATGTTTTGGCCGGATCAAGAGTGCCCGGCCTATAGGTTACAACGCCCTGTGGGATACCCATAGCGGCATCATTGACCGTGTTATAATCATCGCCGAAAAAGACGTAGTGCAATATAGCATCGAAACCCGGTTGCCATTCAAGAACTATATTCGGATCGACAGATTCGGCGCTATCAGCCGGATCCGGATTATAAGCAGTCCTCGGGGCAATCATAAAGCTCCAGACGGGCCCGCTGTGTGTCGTGGTTCCATCGGCTTCGACATCCTCGATTCTCCAGTAGTACGTCGTTCCCTTCTCAAGGCCATCCGGATAAGGAAATCCAATGAATCCAACGGCATAATCCGCATTGCTTTGGTTAACCTTAAATGTATCACCCGCGCCGGTCTGGACCTCATCGCTGTTCTCGCCAATATAGATATTATGCGAGGCCGCATAATCTCCCGGCTCCCAGCTCAGGGGAACCCAAATATCTTTTATGATAGCCCCATCAGCAGGATCAGGCTTGCGCGGGAAGGGTCTTTCCACAGACAGATACTGGCTTGGGATAATTTCCTTGGCAATACTCGGCGATTCCCAGGATAGCTGACATACGGCACCGCCGCCGTTCTCATAGTATTCCAGGATAATCTCATATTGCCGCCCTGCCGCCAGGGTAATATTACCGCTGTCCTCGGTTGTACCATGGTCGGTCCAGTTGTCAATAAGTTGCTCACCATTCACCCACAGTCGTATTCCATCGTCCGTACTGGTATAGAAAGTATAGGTCGCGGAAGCCGGCACTGTAATCATGCCTGTCCACCGTACCGTGAATCCATCTGCATTAACTAATGGATCCGGTGAGGCATCACCCCAGCTAAAATCCACTGTAGGGTCAATGCGTTCCAGGATTAATTCCCGCCAGGGATTACCTGAAGTACCGTGATAATACTCGCCCAGCAGGCCTTCTGCTCCATTGGTTACACTAACCAGGCCCAGGGCCAAAACAATTGAAATCAAAAAAATCAATTTTCTACACATAGTGATCCTCCTTAAAAAAGTTAAGATACCTGCATTTTGGTCTCATACAAAAACCATCAACTCGGAGCGGGGCTTATACCGAACCTTCTCAGCATAAGCCCCGAACTCCAAGCAAATACGATATCAGTCTACTCTACTATTTACGGTTGCACACTAACGTCGTCGAAGTACATCGTTCCAGTGCCACCTGCCTGCGAACTGCTGCCGATGCCAATAGCAATCGATGTTGCATTGGTAACATCAGCACCTCCGTCCACAAATGACTGCAGGGGGATGTTCCACTGGGTCCATTTTACGACTTGTGCCGCGGCTGAATCTGTGTTCTCCACAGCAACACCATTGATCTTGACATAAAGAGGATCAGCGGCATTTTCAGCAATACCATTAAAGTTAATCCTAAGAGTGGTACCGCCGTTCTGTGTCAAGTCTATGCCACCTAAATCCAGCTCAACTTCTGAAATCCCTAAAATGGAATTGTCATAATAGACCGGCATCGACTTTTTGCCTCTAAGGACGATAGACTCCTCCATATAAGAAGGAGAGGTTTCAATGCCCACGGCTGAGCCGGTGCCATTGCCGCCATAAGCCGGTTCACCGTCATGCTCACCATAACCAAGGCCATCTTTCCAGAACCACCATATCTCTTTATTGCCAATATCGTAGTCCTCGAAGTCGTCGATAAGGAGGTAGTCGGCGGTCGTGAAGTTCCAGATTATACCTGCCCATGGACTGTCGGTATTGAGGTCGTTAACCCCATCAACACGCCAGTAGTAAGTCGTACCCATCTCAAGTAATCCGGAATCATAAATCTCGGCACCGAGTTCCATAGAGCCTTTGTACTCAGGTGAAGCTGCATCAGCGTTTTTCACAGCTTCTTTATCAGTGCCTAAATAGAACTGGCTCGAAGCGGCCATATCACCGGTATTCCACGACATAAGCGTCGTCTGCTTCACTTCCTTCGCATTATTAGGCGGATTCGGGATATTGGCCTTAGTCGGTGGCTGCAGCGGACCGGCAGGAATTATTTGCTTCGCTATTCCCGATGAGGTCCAGTACAAATGCTGCTCCGCATTGCGGTCGAAGTCCGCGAATTCCAGTCGCAGTGTATGGACGCCGGCTTCCATGGACATCGGTAACGAAGCATATTCTGTAGGTACCCAGGACACCCAAAAGTCAATTACCTTTTCGCCATCTATCCACAGCCGGGTGCCTCCCTCACTGTTTACACTGAATGTATATGTATCCTCAACGAGAATATTAAGGTCTGCAGTCCACCGCGCCGACCAGTTATCGTTCTGCAGAGGCAAACCGGGACTATCACCTCCCCAGGTGAAGTCGACCTGTTGATCTATCTGTGTATATGCCGGTTCACCGGACAAGGTCTCGTTGGCGAAGTACTCGCCCTTCAAACCACCCCCGCCACTGGTAGCGGTGAAACTCCAGACATTGCCTATATACGTCTGACGGCCGTCGGATTCATCAACCCGCCAGTAATAGGTCTTGCCCATTTCAAGTGTAGGAAGGGCATATCTTAAAGTTACTTGTGCCGTAGCGCCGGTGGCATTGTTGACATCGTCGAAACTCTCGCCGAAGTACACATAATGTAATTTCGCACCCCAACCCGGAGTCCAGCTAAGGTCCGCCTCCAGGTCAATAAACTGACCGTTATTTGGCGGACTGGGCTTCCACGCGGTATAAGGTGGAACCGTAAAGCTCCAGACATCACCCTCGTGTTTTGTCTCTCCGTCGGCCTCAATTTCATCGACCGCCCAGTAATAAGTTGTTCCCGGAACAAGACCATCAGGAAGAGGCATACCGGGAAAACCGATAATCATGTAATTCGTAAGCGCATCCAAGTTACCGGCCAAAGCATTGGGATCTCTATTTTCCACATCGGCCCAATTATCGCTTACATATACATCATGAGAAGCTGCGCCATATCCATTTGTCCAGCCAAGAGTTGCCCAGGTTTGCTCGTAAATGGCACCATGAGCCGGAGATGGGGCAGAGGCTTTGTATAACCGAGCCAGCAACTCCACCTCGGCAATCTGCATGAAGGGTTCGGTTGCCGCGTCGCGAATCTCTGGGAACAACAACTGATAATGTGCATACGCAACGTCATTATCGAACTCGATGGGCGTTGTGTTTTTCGTACGTCGAGGCCAGCCTGTAGCTCCGTCAAAGTCCACAATGGGACCTTCGGCGATTAAGGTATACGGCCCGTCAATGCTTTCGTTGGCGCCGGATAACTCGTACTCGACGGGGTCACGGTAGTCTGCGTCGTTGGCCGTGGTAAAGCTCAGCCCGTTAACCACGGTCGGCCCCACAACTGGTGTGACTCGAAATCCTGTGGCTACTCCTCTCCCACCTCTGAAGTGCAGATATTTCGTCAATATCTGGTCATCTATGGCATTAGGCGGTATTTCATTGGGTGGCCAACCCCATGTATTGACGCTACTAGGTCCGTCGTCCGGGACGCCCACTACCGTATCGAATGGGCTCGTTACGTCGATCATCCCCTGCGACATAGCCATTGAACTCAATAGCATGGTGATCACAACAGCAACTAAAAATAACATTTTCTTACACATAAATAATGCTCCAAAAAATTTATTACCTCTGCTTTAACTAAACACAAAAACCGTTAACTTGGAGTGGGTTTTATACCAATCCAATCAGTATAAATCCCAAACACCAAACTCTATACATATTATCCTAACCTAACAGAACTGCTTTATTTTTATGGATGCAGGCCAATATCATCGAAGTACATCTTACCAGTACCGCCGGGTGGATTGGCCTTATCACCAATGCCGATGGTAATAGTATTGACATCCGTCAGGTTTATGCCATTATCTGCAATTTCCTGCAGGGGGATGTCCCACCGTGTCCATGCGTGTATCTGGATTGCGGCCGGATCTTCATGCGTCACAACCGCTAGTGTACCCGCGCTGTTAGCTATAGCAATATATATCGGAGCAGCATCGTTAACGATATTTCCGTGGAACCAAATGGTAAGCATCTTGACGTCCGACGCAGTCCAGTCCCGCGGAGATTCCAGAGTCAGGATCGCCTCGGCATACTTGCCGTTAATATCATAAACATACGGCATAGATTGTCTGCCGCCATGAACCACTTCCTGCTCTGCATAAGGAGGTAAGTCATTGCCGACAAGAGCGCCATTCGTGTTAGTTCCATAACCGTCTATCCAATATCCGAATATTGTATTGCTGCCCGGATTGGGCGGATCGATATCATTGTAGGATTCTATGTCGTCCACGACAAGATAATCGGCCGTAGTGAATGACCAGACGCCGCCTTTGTTCGTATTGTTTTGGCCATCGACCTCATCAATGCGCCAGTAGTAACTCGTGCCTCCCATGAGGGATTCGGGATCATATTGCACATCGTCAAGGTTTTTAGAGCCTTTATACTCAGGTGAAGCGGTAGTAGCGCTTCGCACGGCATCTTTATCCGTGCCGAAATAGACCTGATGCGACTCAGCGTCATCTCCCGCTACCCACCTTAGTATTGTTGTCTGTTTTACATTCTCAGCGCCACTGTATGGATTCGGGCTTCCGACGGCGCCCGGGGTCGAAAAATTCCAGACCTCGCCCTTCAGCGTTTCGACTCCGTGGAACTCATCAACCCGCCAGTAGAAAGTTTTACCCGATTCAAGTGTGCCGGGAGTATAAGTTGTAGCACCCCGTGGTATACCCACGACGGCATCATTCACGTCGTCATAATCATCGCCGAAGAAGACATAGTGCAATATCGCACCGAAACCAGGCCCCCATTCAAGGACTATATTCGGATCTACAGATTCTGCGTTATCGACTGGGCTCGGATTGTGTGCAGTTTTTGGAGTAATCGTAAAGCTCCATACAGGACCGCTGTGTATCGTGGTCCCATCAGCTTCAACATCCTCGATCCGCCAGTAGTATGTCGTACCCTTGACAACACCATCAGGATAAGGAAATCCGGGGAATCCAACAGCATAAGTCGTATCAGCTTGGGTAATCCTGAACGTATCGCCCGTGCCGGCTTCGACTTCATCGCGATTCTCACCGACATAGATAGAATGTGAGGCCGCATAATCTCCAGGCGACCAATTAAGCGTCACAGCCCTATCTCGAACTATGGCTCCATCAGCAGGATCCGGATAACGGGGATTCGGCCTTTCCCCGCCTACCCACAGATTCCGGCTTGGGACTACCTCGCGGGTGAATCCAGGACCCGACCAGAACAGCTCGCACCTGGCATCGCCGCCATTCTCATAAAGCTCCACTTTAATTTCATATCGCAGTTTGCCTGTCAACTCAATTCTGCCATTGTCACTGGTGTTCCCTTCCGCCCAATTATCAATAATCAGTTCGTTATTCACCCACAACCGAATGCCGTCATCTGACTGGGTATAAAAAGTGTAAGACCCTGGGGTCGGCACTTCAATCTCACCTGTCCACCGTACCGAGAAACCATCAGCGTTTACGGATGGATCCGGCGAACCGTCCGTCCAGTTG
>WOR8_10001750_pt1 | contig 21826 bp, 18 predicted proteins | sample DeeMarSeWOR38_10_FD_19890 | JGI IMG/M metagenome (IMG submission 19890) | reverse complement strand
GCTGCGTTCGCTTTTTGCCATATTGAAGGACAAGGGCATCCGCCTGGTGGTGGCCCAGGTCCTGGATGATGTCAGGGAAGAGAGTCGCTACAATTTCCGCCAGCTGTTCGGCGAGGACGCCTTTTACGACACGCTGGAAGATGTCATGAAGGACTACCGGCAGCAGCCGGGGGCATGAAAATAAACGGCCGTGTTAGCCCCTGCAGGTTCGGCGCCCCGGTATTGTTACGAAGATAAGATTAACGGATTCCAGATGACACCAACACCGCATGAATTCTCCATCGGCGGCGTCTACCTGCCACCCCTGCTGGTCGCTGCGTGTTTCGGCGTGTTCGCGGCTATCGTGACAGCTCGACTGCTTAATCGCTACCGGCTGTCGAGGTACTTTTTTTATCCACCGCTGGTGTTTCTGTCGCTGATGGTTATCTATGCACTAGTGATCGGGGAGTTCTTCATCGGGATATAACCTATGGTTCCATCACGAAAATATCTGCTGACGGGGATCATCGTTCTCGTCGCCGCAGTGGCAACACTATTGAAATACTGGGACTATGTCGTCAATCCGTGGACCCGCGACGGACAGGTGCGCGCCGAGGTCATCCAGATCACGCCGCGCGTGTCCGGACCGATCGTCGAACTTCCCATGGAGGACAACCAGTTCGTCAAGGCGGGCAGCCTGCTCTTCCGGATCGACCCACGCACCTTCAACGCCAGCCTGGATCAGGCCAGGGCACAGTATGACAGTGCCCGGGACAACTACGTGGCCCTGGACAAGCAGGTCGAGGCCGCCGCCGCCGAGGTCGAAGTCGCCCGCGCCGAGGTCCTGCAGGCCGAGAGCACAATAAAGGCATACAATGCCGAAATCGAAAAGGATCAGGCGGAGTACAGGCGTCAGTTGGACATGCTGGCCAAGGATGCGACGTCCCGCAAGGCCATGGAACGCGCCCGAGCGAACTACCAGGTCACGGTGGAAAAGCAAAAGGAAGCCGTGGCCGGTCTGACCCAGGCGAAGGCAACACTGGCCCAGTCGGAAGCCACCCTGGCCAAGGCAAAGGCCGATCGCGGGGCTGAGGGGGATGCCAACGCCTCCATCCGGGCAGCGAAGGCCGCGATGGAACAGGCAGAACTGAACCTCGAGTTCACCGAGGTCAGGGCACCGATGGACGGCTATGTCACCAACCTGAACCTCCGGATCGGTAGCCAGGCCGTCGCCAACCAGCCCGCGCTGGCGCTGGTGGATGTCAACAGCTACTGGATCCACGGTTTCTTCAGGGAGAATTCCATCGAGGACATCCGGCCGGGCAACACGGCGATCGTCACCCTGATGACCTACCCGGATACACCGCTGGAGGGGGTGGTCGACAGCCTGGGCTGGGGCATCGCCCAGCAGGACGGCAGTACCGGCGAGGAACTGCTACCGAGCATCAGTCCGACCTTCGAGTGGATCCGGCTCGCGCAGCGCGTACCGGTCCGCATACACCTGACTGACGTGCCGGATGACATTGAGTTGCGCGTCGGCACCACTGCCTCAGTGCTGGTGATGACCGGCGAGGATCAGGATGGAAACGTACCGGGGGTACCGAAGGCGTTACAGTGAAGATTTCTTCAGGGAACGGCCTCAGCCGCGATTATTCCTGATAATTGAATCGCGAATGAATTCGCTCCAACGGTAACGAGAAAACCAGCCAGGAATTCTTGCCATGTATGAAAACCTCGCCCTGCTGGCCGGCTTTGTGCTCCTCTACAGCACCGTGGCCGGCGCCATCGAGCGCACCTGGATCAGCGGCGCCATCGTCTTTACCGGTTTCGGACTGCTGGTCGGCCCGCTCGGGCTCGACCTGCTCACCTGGGAGACCGACCGTGAAACCATTCGCACCCTGGCCGAGGTGACGCTCGCTCTGGTGCTGTTTACGGACGCGGCCAGTGCCGACATCGGTGTGCTGAAAAAGGCGAAGGCTCTGCCGATGCGGCTGCTGCTGATCGGTCTGCCGCTGACCATCCTGCTCGGCTTCGGTATCGGAATCCTGCTGGTCGATACCCTGAACCTGTTCAGCCTCGCCCTGCTGGCCACCATGCTGGCACCGACCGATGCAGCACTCGGCAAGGCGGTGGTCACCAACGAATCGGTGCCCGACGATATCCGCCAGGGCCTCAATGTGGAGAGCGGGCTGAATGACGGTATCTGCGTGCCGGTACTGTTCGTGTTCCTGGCCCTGGCGCTGGGCCATGCCGGCGAATCGGGACCGTGGACGCTGGCTGTGAAGCTCGTCGCCGAGGAAATCGGCATCGGCCTCGCCGTGGGTGTCGGACTGACCTTCGCCGCTACCGGGCTGTTGAAGCTTGCCAGGCAGCGTGACTGGCTGACCCACACCTGGATACAGGTACCCGTGGTCGCACTGGCGCTGGCCTGTTTTGCCGTCGCCCAGACCCTGGGCGGCAGCGGTTTCATTGCGGCGTTCAGCGGCGGCCTGCTGTTCGGCATGCAGGAGAAGGACGTGCGAGACGAGTTCCTGCGGGCGGCCGAGGGCACCGGAGACACGCTGGCGCTGATCACCTGGGTGATCTTCGGTTCCGCCGTCGTTGGCCAGGCGCTGGGCAACTTCACCTGGCTGATCCTGCTCTACAGCGCGTTGAGCCTGACAATCATACGCATGCTGCCGGTCTACCTGTCGCTTGCCGGCAGCGGCATCGACACCGAGGGCAAGCTCTTCATCGGCTGGTTCGGCCCGCGCGGCCTGGCAAGCATCGTGTTCGCCGTGATCGTGGTGAGCAGCGACCTGCCTGATACCGGCCCGATTGTCATGACCGTTGTCTGCACGATCCTGATGAGCATCATCGGCCACGGTATCACGGCCAATCCCTGGGCGAAGGCCTATGGAGAGCGACGACGACTGGAGCAGCAGGATGCCGATGCAGGTGGATCAACTGGACATTAGAATCTATTGCAACCAGGGGCAGGAGCGAATTCATTCGCGATTGTGGAACTTTGCACATCAATCGCGACCAAAGTCGCTCCTGCGCTCGCCATAGCGATCACCAGCGGAGACAGACATTGTTTCTACGCTTTAATGCACATTTCTGGCAGATCATCTGGCGGGTCAGGGCCATCATTGCCTTCCTGCTTCTGTTCATTGTCGCGGGTGCATTTCTGATAGCCTCCGTTGAACAGCTGCCGCTTGGGGAGGCCATGTACTTTTCCTTCATTACCGGCCTGACCATCGGCTATGGCGATATCGCCCCGGGCACGCCGACCGGCCGCATTATCAGCATCCTGCTGGGCGTCAACGGGATCCTGTTTAGCGGACTGGTGGTTGCCGCGGCGGTACATGCGCTGGAACACGCTGTGAAGGATGTGTATGGCCACAAGTGATACCGACAGGTCCTGCACCTCGATACAGAGAGGGACTCATGAACAGGCGGACTAGACAGGTACTGCATATCACACTCCCCGGGCTGCTGGCCGTCCTCACGGCCTGCACCACGCTGGGACCGGATTATGTCACGCCCGAATCAGACGTCGAGGCGCAGTGGCTGGTGACGGATGATCCGATGCTGCAGGCCGGCATGGAGGTCAACAGCGAGTGGTGGACCCTGTTCAATGACCCCGTACTGGATCGACTCGTGCAGATGGCCTACGAGCAGAACCTGTCGCTACAGTCCGCGGGGCTTCGCATCATGCAGGCCCGGGCACAGCTGGGCATCGCCATCGGCTCGCAGTACCCACAGATCCAGGAGGCCGCCGGTGCAGTATCACGCGAGAGCCTCAGCGAGAATCTGCCCAATTTCAACCCGGCGGCCGACACCAGCTACTGGAGCGCGAATGCCGGACTCAATGCCTCCTGGGAACTGGATTTCTGGGGACGCTACCGCCGTGGAGTGGAGTCCGCCAGCGCCAGCCTTGGCTCGCAGGTCGCGGCCTATGACAACGCACTGGTCTCCCTGACCGGCGAGGTCGCCGGCACCTATATCCGGATCCGCACCCTGGAGGAACAACTCGCCGTGGCGCGTGCCAATGTCGATATACAGGAAAAGGGCTACCAGCTGGCAGATGTCAGGTTCCGAGCCGGGGCCACCAGCGCGCTTGACCCGGCCCAGGCTCTCACTCTGCTGCGCAACACCCAGTCGCAGGTTCCGTCACTGGAGAGCCAGATTCGCCAGTCGCGCAACGCACTGAGCATCCTGCTCGGCATGGCGCCCCGTGATCTCGGCGCCCTGCTCGGCGAAGGCGAGATCCCGACCGCCCCGGCGTATGTAGCCCTTGGCGTGCCGGCAGAACTGCTGCGAAGGCGACCCGATATCCGCCAGGCCGAGCTGCTGGTGGCGGCACAAAACGCCCAGATCGGCATAGCGGAAAGTCAGCTGTATCCCAGCTTCAGCCTGACCGGCTCCATCGGCTACTCCACCAGCGACACCGGTCGCAGCGACATGGGTGACATCTTCAGTTCCGAGAGTTTCGGCTATAGCTTTGGCCCGGGATTCTCCTGGCCTATCCTCAACTACGGACGGCTGAAGAATAATGTACGCATTCAGGATGCCCGGCTGGAAGAACAGATTGTCAATTACCAGAACACCGTGCTGGAGGCCGCCCGCGAGGTCGAGGACGGCCTCGCCGGCTTCCTCGGCGCGCGGGCCAGCGCCGGATATCTCACCGACAGCGTTACATCGGCCCGGCGCTCAGTGCAGCTGTCCCTGATCCAGTATCGCGAGGGGACAACGGACTTCCAGCGGGTGCTGGATTCCCAGCAAAGCCTGCTTGCCCAGCAGGACCAGTACACCAGCGCAAAGGGCAGTGTTGTGCAGAACCTCGTGTCAGTCTACCGTGCCCTTGGCGGCGGCTGGCAGATCCGTGCCGGCAACGACTTCGTATCCGAAGACCGCCAGGAGCGCATGCGCGAGCGCACCGACTGGGGCAAGCTGCTGCCGGCAGAGACATTGCCTGATGAACTGCCGGAACCACCCCCGACAGGCAGGGAGCAGCCCCTGTTCAACGGTCCCGACTGGTAAGGCGGAATTCGAGGTCCGTGCCGGGCGCGTGCACAAGAAGTTCAAGATGGATCCTCCCGGGCGGCGCGATTATCTTCGCGTGAGACCGGTTTTGGTTGTGGTGAGGGTAAATCTTTTCTCTGCAAATTATACTAGTCTGATAAAACATCGCGTATGTCAACTATTGCGGCTTCCCTGCCCTCCACACCGAGCATGGGAATGGCAACTTTTGCCAAAAGCGGGCATTCCTGAATAAGGAAACGAGAGCCAATACTAGCCAGGTCGGTATCTGTTAGATATTTCTGAATTAGGCGGCCACATAAAAAAACACCCTGCAGGAGTAGCAGGGTGAGAGGAGGAATCACATGAAAATAAGACCTTTTATCTAACTACGGTTATAACGATAGCGACTGATACCAGGGCAGTGTATTGTCCTGAGGTACAGCATCAATCCGGTTACGGCCTGCTTGGCCTAATCGGATTATCCAGATGCAAGAAAATGGTAGGCTCACAGATAGGGAAATATTAACTCAAGAGGTTATGATGAAGTGCGATGGTGTCTGGAAGGTGGAGATCGCTGCCGCGTACGGCATGGAACGCATTGCCACGGCGTTCATGAAGAATGGAGAGTATCTGGCGGCGAGTACCGGCCATTACTCTGTAGGAACCTACACGCAGGACGGTGATGATGTGGTGATATCGGCTGACGTCAAGCAGTATGACGATTTGCGCACTGTGTTTGGACTTAAAACCACACGCAAATTGCATGTCATCATCAAATGCAAGATCAAGAAAGATGTAATGAAAGGAAAAAGCAGTTTAAACGGCAAGAAGAAACACGAGGTCATGGTGAAACTTACCCGACTTGATACTCTCGGGTAATGCTTGTACGCATACGGGTGCAGGGACGTTTCAGCCCTCTGGCTCTTTGGCTCCGGGCTGCTGGGGTTGGTCGGGATAACCAAGCGCAAGAAAACATGAATACAAACGACCCCTACGTAGGCCGTTTTTAGTTTTTCGATCAATGACCGAGTTTGGCCGTACTCAGAAGTAACGATTAACCGATGCGAACGGCTACTTCTGCGGCAAAATTGCCCTACATGTGAATCCAGGGAACGGCAAGTTTTTCCGAAGACGGTCCTTAAACGGCAATTACCTGAGCGACTCACCTGCAATCTCGATCCTGACTGCCAACTGGTCGTTCGTGACATTTGATTGTTAGTTTGAAATGGGCTTTATGCTGTTTTTACTGAAGTACTTTTGTCCCATAAAACAATAAAGCCGGCTAGCAGGTTTATTCGCGATAAGGTTGTAGGGATAAATCATGTATTTCCGGATAATCAGATAGATAGAGCCAGCAGTGGTATCTGCTAACTGTTAACAAAGGTGGCAGCGATCCAGCTATTCGAGCATGTAACTCACAGAGATACTTGGGAAATACAAGCCGGGCAGGAGTCCTGGCGAACCTTTTCCGTGGACGGTGACTCAAGGTGTTATCCCGGTATTTAACATTTTTAACAGTCAGTTATGAAGCGTCGAACTGGACCTGCCCACGCAAACCCCCGGGTCAGAACCACACAGGGTGTGATGACAAGCCGCATCGATATTCGCATCGGTGATTTCTCGAAGGGATCTATTACCGGCTCGATAATATCATTGGCGTCTCATTCCGGGTTTCAGCAAAGACGGTCAGCTTCTGCTGGCCTGACCCATGGTCAATGATTGGCAGACCTTCTTAAGGTGAGTCGCTGCCGCCTTGCAGTCCATTGCCATGATGAAAGTCGATATCGAGCACGGCCACCGTAGCATAGCGAATCGGGAAATCTGCCGCGGCCGCGGTTGCGTTGAAAGAGCAGAAACCGCCAGAGGCACGCCGCTTGGCATGGTGGCGCCGGGCGGTCGCACCAGCGCATAGGCGAAATGCTGCCCTGCCAGCACCTGCTCGGCACCAGCATGCGATCCTGCCTGAGCGGCGGCAAGGCTCCCTGTTTAGGGGCGCAGCGAACAGGACACGACAGGCCTGCCACACTTTGCAAACATTACCGCAACGGGCATACTCCACGCTTGATTCTTGGCCCGGTGACTGTTCTGCCTCAGCAGTGCAGGGCTGAATACATGGCAAACTGGAGCCTGTGTATGGAAATTGAATGGACCACCTATGACCCGGGCGAATTCTATGACGAGATGATCAGTTCGCCTGGTAATCCGCGCCGCGCTGCGCGCGCCATTGCGAGTTACCTGCAGAAACTCAGTGCCAGACAGTTGGGGCGCCGTCAGAACGCAGCCGAACTTGCCATCGCAGAAATGGGCGTCACCTTTACGGTTTACAGTGAAGGTACCAACATCGACCGCACCTGGCCATTCGACATTATCCCGCGCATCATCCCGCTAAAGGAATGGTCACGTATCGAGGAAGGGTTGGAGCAGCGTGTGACCGCGCTCAACATGTTCATCCACGACCTCTATCACGAGCAGAAGGTCATCACGGACGGCATCGTGCCGAAAAAACTCATCAGCGGGTCAAAAAGCTTCCTGCCGCAGTGCATCGACGCCAGTCCGCGCTTTAACGTGTGGGCACACATCTGCGGGTCAGATCTGGTACGCGACAGGGACGGCACCCTCTATGTGCTCGAAGACAACCTGCGCGTACCGTCCGGCGTCTCCTACATGATAGAGAACCGCAGCATCACCAAGCGCGTGTTTCCGGAACTGTTCCGCAAGCACCGCATCCTGCCGGTTGATGACTATCCCGCACACCTGTTCGATATGCTGGCCTCCCTGTCGCCGCGGCCGCTGGATTATCCCGAAATCGTGGTAATGACGCCCGGCATCTATAACTCGGCTTATTTCGAGCATGCCTACCTGGCGCAGCAGATGGGAGCGGAACTGGTGGAGGGCGGCGACCTGGTGGTCGATGACGATGACTGCGTCTACATGAAGACCATCGATGGCCTGCAGCGTGTTGACGTCATCTACCGGCGGGTGAACGACGAATTTCTCGACCCGGAAGCCTTTCGTGAAGACTCGACACTGGGGGTGCGTGGTCTGTTGCGCGCCTGGCGAGCCGGCAACGTCGCGCTCGCTAACGCGCCCGGTGCCGGCGTCGCGGATGACAAGGTGATCTATACCTACGTGCCTGCCATCATCAAGTACTACCTTGACCAGGACCCGATCATTCCCAATGTCCCGTCCTGGCGTTGCGAGGACAAGGCGCAACGCGAATACGTACTCGCCAATCTCGACAAGCTGGTGGTCAAGCCCGCCAACGAGTCAGGGGGTTACGGCATGCTGGTCGGTCCGCATGCGAGCGCGGTCGAGCGCGGCAAGTTCGCCAACCTCATCAAGCGAAATCCACGCAATTACATCGCCCAGCCGACCCTGGGGCTTTCGACCGCCCCGACCATCTGCGGGCAGCATGTCGAACCTCGCCACCTCGACCTGCGGCCGTTTATCCTGCAGTCCGACCGCACCTACGTGACGGCCGGCGGCTTGACCAGAGTGGCACTGCGCAAGGGTTCACTGGTAGTCAATTCATCGCAGGGCGGCGGTAGCAAGGACACCTGGATCGTGGACACGGGAGGCAACTGAAATGTTATCGCGCGTAGCGGAACGACTGTACTGGACGGCACGTTATCTGGAACGCGCCGAAAACACGGCCCGCCTGGTCAAGGTGTTTTCCGCCATGATGCTGGACCTGCCCAACGGGGTCGGACTCAACTGGCGTCAGCTGGTGGATGTCAGCGGCGCCCATGAGTACTTTGACAGAAACTACCGCTCTTCCGGCGAGCGCAATGTCATCAAGTACATGCTTAGTGACACGAACACCCATGGATCGGTGATCTCCAGCCTGGCCATGGCGCGGGAAAACATACGCACCACCCGCGACCTGGTGCCCAGCGAGGGCTGGGAGCATGTCAACGAACTCTATCTGTTTGCCAGGAAAAAACTCACCGGCAAGACATACCTCAAGGATCGCCACGAGTTTCTGTCAGAAATCGTCATGCGCTGTCAGCAGATCACCGGGCTGCTGGCCGGAACCATGAGCCACGGCCCGGCCTATCAGTTCGTGCGCGTGGGGCGCAACCTGGAACGTGCCGACATGACCACGCGCATGATCGATGTGGGTTCGGCCACGCTGATCGCGCCCGGCGTGGAACTGGAACGCCTGGAGAATCGCCTCTGGACCTACGTGTTGCGTTCGCTGAGCGCGCACCAGATGTATCGCCAGTACGTGCGCCGTCGGATTCAGCCCGATCAGGTGCTGGCTTTTCTGCTACAGGACATGATCTTTCCACGCGCCGTTGCGCACACGCTTGGCGAGATCGCTACCTGCTTCGAAGACCATCTGCCGCACAGCGAGGAGCCCCTGCGTGCGGTATTGCGTCTGCAACGCCTGGTCGCGGAAGCCGATGCGGAAAAACTGCACGCCGGGGGGCTGCACGATTTTATCGACCTGTTGCAGCTGGAGTTCGGCAACCTGCATCAGCTGATTTCCGGCACCTGGTTCTCACTGGAGCTGGATGAAGCGGTATAACGGCAGCTTATTCTTCCGTGGCTACCGACACGGACGTCGGCTCATTCCAGTTGGCCCGTCTGAGTTCCGCAAAGGCTTCCTTGAGCTTCTCGTCCCAGGCCGCCTTGATCTCGAGCAGGTAGGGGTCATCGGCCTGCAGGATAAAATGACGATTCAGGCTTAAACTGTCTTTCGTATAAATCAGCACGTCGAGCGGCGGCCCCACTGTAGCATTGGAGCGCATGGTGGAATCCATGGATACCAGGGCTGCCAGCGTCGCTTCCTCGAGACTGGTCTCGCGCGTGATAATGCGATCCAGGACCGGTTTGCCGTACTTGATTTCACCTATCTGCTGGTAGGGATTCTCTGCAGTTGCCGTGATGAAATTGCCTTCCGGGTAGATCATGAAGATGCGGTGAGAGCCGCCGACGATCTGGCCGCCCAGGATAAAACTGGCGCTGGCATCAAAGCCGCCCCCAGCCACCGCGGTACTGTGCTTCTGCTGCTGGGATGCACTCAGCTGCCCTACGTACTCGGCGGCCTCGGTCATGTTCTCGGCCGTCATCAGGTTGGGGGTGTTGTTTTGCTTGATATCGCGCTTGATCTGGGAAATGACGGACTGTGTGGTGGCCAGATTACCGGCCGTGAGCACTACAAACGAGCGTTCGCCTTCACGACCAAAGGTGAACATCTTGCTATAGGTGCTTAAGTGGTCGATACCGGCATTGGTGCGTGAATCCGAGACAAACACCAGGCCTTCGTCAACTCTGACTGCAACACAATACGTCATATTCAACAACCTCGCGCGGCCAGCGCCGCAACCTGCTTGTATGGTAGGAACTGCTGCCCGCCGCCGTCAACACATGTTTTAGCAGTCCGCTAAGTCCTTGAAGGGATATGCATTGCGAAGCCGGACAAAACACTCTTCATCGCTGGGTATTAACTGCCGGGTTGGTGTCGTGCGTACCCTTGCCGAGACGGGTGACGCGGTTGTGATAATAAAATTCGGTTTCACAGGCATCGCGACTGCCGCTCACCGGCGCGGCGCTGCCGGCATCGGGGGTACAGAACAGCGGGATGTGACCCTCACCGGCGAACATCCCCGAGGTCGGATCGAGTCCGATCCAGCCTGCCCCCGGCAGGTAAGCCTCAACCCAAGCGTGCAGGTCAGTGAAATCCTGTGCCGGACCGGATGGCCCGTCGACGGACTGGACGTCCGCTGTCAGCTGGATCAGGTAGCCGGACACAAAACGCGCGGCGACGCCAAGATGGCGCAGAACCTGCACCAGCAACCACGCCGAATCCCGACAGGAGCCCGCGGCCTGTGCCAGCGTCTCCTCGCAACTCTGGAAGCCGGGCTCCATACGCTGCTGGTACCGGATAGCCTGTTGCAGACGGCCATTGAGGGCAACCAGAAACTCGATGGTATTTGTGCGCTCACGCGGCACCTGCGCCAGCCAGTTGCGCAGCCCTGGCCCGGCGTCCTCACGCTCCAGATAGAGCATCAGATCATGCCGCAGCTTCGCCTCGTATTCGAAGGGCCAGTACTCGGCACTTTCCTCGACAAAAAAATCGAACGGGTTGATGGCCACCATATCAGCAACCAGGTCAACATCGATGCGCAACAGCTGTGTCCTGTCCGTGAACACCACGCGCGCCTGGAAGTTACCGAAGGGGTCCTGCTGCCAGTTGATGAAATAGTTTGCCGGCTGGATTTTCAGGGAATACGACAGGATTGGCGTCCGGCAGTGCGGCGCCGGACGCAGCCGCAGAATATGCGGCCCCAGGGAAACCAGCCGGTCGAAGCGATACTCGGTCTGGTGATGGATGGCAACGCGGACAGTCATGGTACCGGCTGAATCAGCACCTGCGCCCGGCTGCCTGGCAGTGCGCTGATGTTTGAGAGCGATTTATTGCGTGAGTGAATGGTCAACGGGATGTCTGCTGCAGGGTGGTCACTGTGTGAGGCAGTATGCCTGATTTCAGCAGCTGAATGGTGAGCGATTGAATGATCGGGGACGGATGGTTTAATCGACTATCGGTAAAAATGGCATCGTTCGAGTTGCACGGGTGTATAAAATGTTTGGAAATGCGGGGAATCAGGGCCGGGGAGCAGACCTGTCCGAAACTTTTCCATGACTGGTGATTTATGGGCTTTCCCCGGTATTCATCATCGTTAACAGTCAGTTATAAATCGTCGAAATGGATTTGCCCATGCAAACTAACCGCCTGGAAGCATGCGGGGTGCGATTACATCTCGCATCGATATTCGCATCGGTTATTTTCCCAGGGTTTATCATTGGCACGTCGGGCGTTGCTTTCCAGTCGGCCCAACGGCTGGATTCACGGCAGCGGTATCATTAGTCACTGATTGAAGACACAGTACGTACCACTCAACACGATAATCGGAACGCTATAAATGGAAACACTGTCGGTCAATACCCTGATATGGGCAGGTATTCTTTTTTGTGTCAGCCAGTCAGCGATGTTTTCCGGTCTCAATCTGGCATTACTGGGCATCAGCCGTTTGCGGCTGGAAGTGGAGGTCACGGCGGGGAATCCCGCTGCTGTAAAGATCCTGGCATTGCGCAAGGATGTCAATTTTCTTCTGACGACCATTCTCTGGGGCAACGTCGGCATCAATGTATTATTGACCTTGCTGTCCAATTCCGTGATGACCGGACTGACCGCCTTCTTCTTCTCAACCATTCTTATTACGTTTGCCGGTGAAATAACGCCGCAGGCGTATTTCTCCCGCCATGCCATGCGTATGGGTTCTTTGCTGGCCCCGGTGCTGCGATTTTATCAGTTGCTGCTTTACCCGGTCGCCAAACCCAGTGCCCTGGTGCTGGACCGATGGCTGGGTGAGGAGGGTATCAGCTATTTCAGGGAGCGCGACCTGCACACCGTGATCCGCAAGCATATCGAGGCGGATGAATCGGACGTGTCTCACCTGGAGGGCATTGGCGCCATGAATTTTCTGGCACTGGACGATATCGCGGTAACCCGGGAGGGAGAACATATCGACCCGGACAGTATCATACACCTGCCGGTGGACAATGGATTACCGGTGTTCCCGACATTCGAACGCCACGCACTTGACCCGTTTTTGCTCGATATAAACAGTTCCGGCAAGAAGTGGGTGATCCTTGTTGATGAACACAACGAACCCGAACTGGTGTTGAATGCCAATGATTTTCTCCGCGATGCCTTGTTTGGCAAGGAGACATTTAATCCCTACAGCTACTGTCATCGACCCATCATCGTCAGGGATTCCAGTACCCTGCTCGGAAAAGTGCTAACGCGCTTTAGTATACATGGCGCCAGCGAAGTGAATGATGTCATCGATCATGATCTGATTCTGCTGTGGTCCGATGAAAAGCGTGTGATTACAGGTGCTGACATACTTGGTCGCCTGATGCGGGGTACGGCAGCGCAAGATATCAGGCAGTCGCGGTCAGAGCTTTCGAGGCAATAGCCGCTAGCCGGGACTTTTCGAGGGCGCGGTGGCAATCTGTGTGATGCCGCTCGCTGTTTCATCTGGCTGTTTGCCGGGATCTGCTGCACTGTTTCCTGAATGGACCGTGACCTGGGTGAAAGGTATGACCCAGCCTTCCCGGTTACATGCGTCCACGCAGGCTTGCTGTATCATCCGCTGTGCCCTGAAATAGGCCTTTGCCGCACGACCATTGAGGATCATGTATATCTGGTAGTCCAGCGAGCTGGCGCCGGCGGCTTTGAATTCTACCAGCATGTCCTCGATATCATCTTTCATACCGGCCTGCTCAAAGCGTGCGACTATCGCCTCCCGGAAGCGCTCGGGGACCGTATCAAGACAGATCGCCTGGTGCTGGTAATCAATGCCGAACGTGCTGGCAACACCAAAGCCCTCGCGCGACAGGTTGCGCACGTTCTGGGCAAGAAAGTCCCTGGTACGGATCTGCACCTTGCTGTCCCGAACCATGACCTCGACCATTTCGATCGTCTGGCGCAATACCCCTGCAAAACTGCCGTCGGCAAGCAGGATGAAATCCCCGGGCTGGCAGGGGAACCACGGTTCCTGGCCAGCGGGTCGTGAGGCGAGCGCATTCATGTCATGCAGTGGTAAACGCACAACGCCTTCTAAGGCGGGATTCTTCAATACCGCGTAGACGCTGAGTGATTCCACAATGAACGGTACGCCGTCCAGTACCAGGCGTTCTTTCTCGCGCACGGGGCCTACCCCGAGCAACAGCCGTAATTCTGCGGTGTAACGTGGCAGGGTCTGCCGTAAAGTGAGTGCGGCACCGGCCAGTGCGATCAGGGCGAGGGTGAGAAACAGCACATCACCGCGAACATAAAATACCAGCAGTATGGAGAGGACGATGATGATCGCCGTGCCGAGGCGGTAACTGTAGTAGACCAGCGGTGCCCGGGTCACACCGATGTCACGTCGGGTTCGATAGAGCCACCGCCAGTAGGCCGTGATCAGCCCCCTGGAGACCAGCCAGATGGCCACACTGATCAGTATGGCCAGCACCAGGGTCAGGCCGCGTCCATGAAGGAACTCCGTGAGCGCTTCACCGGCCGAGGTGTACCATGCGGTACTCTCCGTTTTAATGCTGGTGAGCCTGAATTGTGTTATCTCCAGCGCGCGCTGTACATCATCCCTGCGTTGTTCCCATTCAACCAGTAACTGGTCTATCGATGCGGCCGCCATTGGCGGCAATGCCTGCTGCCTGAAGTAGCGGATCGAATTAATTGCTTTGCCGATCACCTTCAGCTGGTCTTCCAGTCGCGCGGCTTCCCTGCGCAGGCTGTCTACCTGGCGCGGCTTTGCGGTCAGTTCCTTGAGCATGGAAAGCAGCGGCCTGCTAACCTGCTCGATCTCGACACGCCAGTCGATTTGTTGTTCCGGCTCATCTGTCAGAACCGAAAGGTTGAGACCACCCAGTGCGATATTCTCAAAAGCCAGTTGCAGACTCGTTATGTCCTTGTTAATGCGTTCAATCTTCTGTTCCAGTGCCTGCCTCTCGGACAAATCCTCCAGCTGTTTGAGTTGTTCCCTGAGCTCGCGTGCAGTCGTCTGTTTTGCTTCGAGGGATTGCTGGATATTCGCCAGGTTCTCGATGGAACCTGGCGACCTGGCGCTTGTTTCGTTGTCTCCCGCCAGCGCCGCCTGGCCCTGCGCAATACCCTGGCAGGGCGCACATACAAGCAGCAGGACGAGCAGTGCCATGTTCCTGAACAAGGCGGCTGCCTGGCGAGATGTGTTTTCAGTTGTAAACATGGAGTGCTGCTTGCAGTACTGATCAGGTGTCGCTTTAGTTGTCCGCTGGCCCGTGCAAACCTGTTTCACAGCAGCGTGGAGAACAGGGTCGCCAGCCCGAGAAAACTGAAGAAACCGACGATGTCGGTCGCCGTCGTGAGTATGATTGAGGCGGACTGTGCAGGATCCTGGCCAAGGCGCGTCAAAAGCAACGGAATAGCGGCTCCGGAAAGACCTGCCAGAGCCATCGAAATAACCATCGCGACGCCGATGACCACGGCGAGGCCGACTGACTTGCTCCATAACAGGACACCCAGTCCCGTTACGATGGCGATGGCGAAGCCATTGAGCGCGCCGGCCAGTACCTCTTTCATCAGCACGCGTTGCCAGTGGCGTAGCTGGATCTCCCGCAGCGCCAGACCACGCATGATGACGGCGAGTGCCTGCGCGCCTGTGTTTCCTGACTGGCCGGCGACAACCGGTAACAGCACCGCCAGCGCCGTGAATTGCGCAATGGTGTTCTCGAACAAGCCGACGACAGCCGCCGCGAGGAAGGCTGTCAGCAGGTTGATGTTGAGCCAGGGGAGGCGTTTGCGCATCGCGGACAGGGGCGATGACAGCGCGCGTTCGTCGCGGCTGACACCGACCATGGCCTGCAGATCGGTTGACGCTTCTTCCTGCGTGGCCTTGATGACGGTGGACTGGCGTATGACGCCGAGCAGTCGGTCGTCAATATCGACCACCGGAAGCAGGCGCAGGTGGTAGCGCGTGAAAAGACTGATAATTTCTTCCCGTGGTGTCGTTGCAGTGACGCGAACCGGTGTGGTGATATGCAGCAGTGACTCCAGGCGAGCCCCGGGATCTGCCTGGACGAGGTCTGCCAGGTCCATCAGTCCAAGCAACTTGCCGTTGTCATCCGTGACCACGAGCACCGCTGTCTCGCGTGATGGAAACCGTCGCAGGCGGTTCAGCACCTGTTTTACGGTCAGGCGGGCGGGGATGGTGGGGGCGCGCGGCTGCATCAGGCGACCTGCGCTGGCTTCCGGGTAGGACATCAGCTCGAGCAGTTCCCTTGCCAGTCCTGCATCCAGATTATCCAGCTGTTTTTCGCGGTCGCCCGGGGACAGGCTGCCGAGCAGCAGTGCAGCCTGGACCGGATCCATGGCAGCAATAATCTTGCGCACGAGTTCCGGTTGCAGCTGTTGCAACACTGTCGTCGCCAGTGCTGTAGACAGGCGCCGCAGGATGTTTGCGTCCCTTTCCACTGTCTGTGTCTGCAGTAGCTCAACGAGTTCGGGGACGGGTGCCGATTCAAGCGCCTCGGTTGATTCCTGAGGAAACTCGTCAATAAAGGCATCAGCCAGCGCGTGCGTGAGGGCGCGCAGGTCAGTCACGGGGACCTCTGTGTGTCAGGGATGTGCCGGTTGATATCAGTGTGGCCAGCAGGTGCCCCGCCGTGATGGCAAACAATCCACCGACGGCTGCGAAGGTTTCCAGGCCATTGCTGACGGCGTCTGCATGAAAGGTCGCTTCCTGGAATCGACGCATGCTTTTCTGACGGATGACGCCGAGCAGAATGTTATTCTCGTCGGTGACAGGTAACGCATGGTACTCCTGCCAGTACGGGCTGTTGAATACGGTCAGTATCGACTGTGACGGCGAAAGGCTGATTATGTGCCTGTGCATTATCTCGCTGACATGTGCGGCTGGCGCTGCACTGATTAGTTCATGCAGCGTCATCACACCCGTTAACTGGCCCGCTGTATTGGCAGCATAGACATAAAACTTCATGCCGCGCCGGATCTGCTTGATACGCTTCACCGCCTCCCGAACGGACAGTTCCTCCGGTACGCTTGCCAGCGGCGCTTCCATGAGAGAGCCGGCTGTACCTTCGGGATAGGGAAGCAGTCGCCTTATCGATGCCGCCTGATCCGGTCGCAATGCACTCAGTAACGACTCGCGTGTATCCCGGCCGAGCTGACGTAACAGCATAATCTGGAGATCGGGGAGCAACTGGCTGAATAACTGCCCTGCCGCCCGTGGTTCAATGGCGCTGAGGCAGCTTGCGGCAAAACCCGGCGAGAAATGCTCGATGACGTTTTTTGCCGTGAGCGGATTTGCGACCGACAGGTATTGCGCGGCGCTTTCTACGGGAAAGTCCTCGAGTACGCGTGCTGCAGCGGCGGGCTGGCTTCTCAAAAAGGTTGCGCCGAGACGGGAATGCGGGTTCATGCGGTACCGTTGCCGGAGAGATGCACCGATTCCTGGTCACTGAAGCGCTTTGCCGGGATCAGCGTCTGTCCGTCGTGTGTCTCCAGGACCACGTTCGCCCGGGTGATACGAAGTATTTTTCCCTCAATATCCCCAATCCGTATGCTGTCACCCGGACTGTATGTCTGTGCGATCGATTGCGCGGCCAGCAGGTTTTCGATCGTGGTCTTCGCCCCCAGGGAGAAGGCCAGTGCGATCGCCCCGAACATAACCCCGAAGAGTATGGCGACCAGGGCGACCAGCAGGGTGTTGTCCATACCGATCTGTCCTGCTGCGACAGAAAAAACGATCAGCAGCACCAGTATCTGGCCCAGATGTCCAAGGATGTCACCCTGCTCGATACCCAGGCTGGTGCTGCTGCGCCGGATGACAGCACGTGTGACCTCGGCAAGCCACAGGCCGATGAACAATATCAGCAGCCCGGCGAACAGGCTCGGGAGGTAGGCAGTGACACCGCTGAGCAGGCGCGAAATGACCTTCAGTTCGAGCACCTCGGAGGCCGCCAGTACGAAGAACAGCAGCACTACCCAGAACACGATTCGGCTGGCAACCGTGGGTGCTGCACTGTAGGCGCGCGGTTGCTGTACGCGGGTGTCCATTGGCCGGGTGTGCGCGAGTCGAACAACCGTCTTTTCGGCAAGCTTCTCTGTCAGGTAGCGTAACAGACGCGCAACACCCCAACCGACCAGCAGCAGGACGACGGCCCCCAGAACTGCCGGCAAATATTCGAGGATCTGTATGGCGACCCGGCTGACGGACTCGGTCAGGGTGGTGGTCCACTCCTGGATTTCCAGGATCGGGTTCTGATTTTCCATAACCCGGCAATCATAGGAGGTAAACAATATGGCCGCAACATGGCTGGCTATGGACTTATCGCGTACGGGTTATTTAATGTGGTCACCGGCCTTGCGACATGATGTGAATAATTCCGAGTACGCTGAAGTCAGGGAGAAACTGCAGGGCGCCCTCAGGACAGTTTCCCCTCACGTAAAAAGAATTATCCTGCCGGGTCAGCCCCCCGTCTTCGGGATGCCGCACCGCATTGCAGCAGGACCTCCAGTCCGGGGTCATGCGCCACCCCCCCGGAGTCTGTTTGACGCCAAGGCATCGAAAGCAAGGAAACTGCCATTCGAAATTGCTGCGAATTACGACACGGTTACCCATGCCGACCCGGGCAGATTGCTTCTGCAGTTCCGGTAAATACCCCGTGCTCAGGGAGGGATCGGTCGCTGCCGGGACTCGTGCCAGCCTTCCTTCACGGCAGCGCACGATTTACGAAAACGCACTTTTCCAGGATGCTTGACTGAAACGGGTTCCGCTAACTGTCGCCAGCAGTGGCGGCAATCATGTCGATGGCGCACTTCACTGCATATTGCAGGCTGCCGGGATCTGCACGGCCTGTACCGGCAAGCTCGTATGCCGTGCCATGGTCGACCGAGGTGCGGATGATCGGCAGGCCAAGCGTGATGTTGACGGCCCGGCCAAATCCCATGTGCTTGAGTACCGGCAGGCCCTGGTCGTGATACATGGCCAGTACGGCATCCGTGTGCTGCAACCGGTCGCGGGTAAAAACGGTATCGGCGGGTAGCGGGCCGGCCAGGTCGAAACCCTCGCCGCGCAGCCTGTCAAGCAGCGGGATCATGACGTCGCGCTCCTCACTGCCGAGGTGGCCGCCCTCGCCGGCATGCGGATTGAGTCCGCAGACCGTGATGCGAGGCTGCGCGATGGCGAAGTTCCGTCGCAGTGCGCCATGCAGTATCCGCAGTACACGTTCCAGCAGCGGTGCCGTGATCAGGTCGCTGACATCACGCAGCGGCACATGGGTCGTTGCCAGTGCGACCCGCAGGCCCTCGGTTGCCAGCATCATGACAACATCGTCAGCGCCGGTGGCTGCTGCCAGGTATTCCGTGTGCCCGCTGAAGGGGATGCCTGCCTCGTTGATCTGCGCCTTGTTGACAGGCCCGGTCACCATGGCGGCAAGGCTGCCGTCCCGGCAGCCGGCTACGGCCCGGTCAAGGGTCTCCAGGACGTAGCGCGCATTGGCGGTGTCGGGTTGTCCGCATGTCGCGGCTGCCTGCAGGGGCACAGGCAGGATGCACAGTTCGCCGGCAGCGGTCGGTGCCGGCGGTGTGGCGGGATCAAGCAGCCGCCAGCTGAACGGCAGTTGCAATGTCCTGGCCCGGGCCTGCATCAGTTCCGGGTCGCAGATCGCGACCAGTTCCACCGGCCGCGCTTGCTGTGCCAGCATCAGGCACAGGTCGGGGCCGATGCCAGACGGGTCGCCGGGGGTCAGCGCGATGCGCAGGGCTGTCTCAGGACTCAAGCCGGTATTCGACGTAGGATTCATCGCGCAGGCGGCGCAGCCAGAGAAAGGTTTCCTCGTCTGCCTTGCGTGCGCGGATCATCTGGCGCGCCCGGGAGCGCTTGAATTCCTCGGTGCTGTCGTAGTCACGCCGGTCCAGTACCTGGATAAGGTGCCAGCCGAACTGGGTCTTGACCGGTGCACTGACTTCGCCCGGCTGCAGTGCATCCATGGCCTCCTCGAAGGGCGGCACAAGTTCGCCGGGGCTGACCCAGCCGAGGTCGCCACCCCTGGCGGCCGACAGCGTGTCCTGCGAGTTCGAGCGCGCCAGCGAGGCAAAGTCATCACCACCGCGGATGCGCTGCTCGAGCTGCTCGAGGCGAATGAGGTTTTCGGCGTCGCTGTGAATGGCGTCCTCTTTCAGCAGGATGTGCCGCGCATGCGTTTGCCGGACGATGGCGCGTTCTCCGCCGCGCTGCTCGACCAGCTTGATGATGTGAAAGCCACCGGGGCTGCGCAGCAGGCTGGATATGTCGCCAGGTCGCATGCTTTCCAGTGGATCGACAAACAGGGTCGGCATCTGGCCGATGCCGCGCCAGCCGATGTCGCCGCCATCCAGTGCCGTGGTGCCATCTGACGTGGCGATGGCGGTCTGGGAGAAATCGGCGCCGTTCTGCAGGCTGGTCAGCACTTCTTCCGCACGCCGCTGCGCCGCATCGATCTCATCCGGGCTGGCTGCCTCGGGTACCGCGATCAGGATGTGCGCGAGGTGGTACTCGACGTTGTCCTCGTCCAGGGATTTCAGGCTGACAAGCAGGTTGTCTATCTCCTGGTCGCTGACCTTCAGCCGGCTGCCGACCATCTGCTGTCGCAGCTGCTTGATGGTCATCTCCTTGCGCAGGTCATCGCGGAAATCGCTGTAGCTGAAGCCGTCGCGCTGCAGGATGTCGCGGAATTCGCTCAGCGTCATATTGTTTTCGCGAGCCAGCTCCTGCAGCTTGTTGTTGAGCATGCTGTCGTCGATGCGGATGCCGTTTCGTTCAGCCAGCTGCAACTGCAGGTGTTCCATGATCAGGCGTTCCAGCACCTGTTTCTCGAGCACGCCGCGGGGCGGCAGCTCGGTCTCCTTGGCCTCTAGCTGGCGCATGACCTGGCCCATGCTCTGCTGCAGTTCGCTCGATACGATGATGTCTTCATTGACGATGGCGACCACCCGGTTGAGCATGAGCGGACCGGCGGGCGGGGCGGTCTCCTGCCTGGTCTGTCCCGTGACCGGTTCGCCGGTGCCGGGCTTGAACAGCGCGGCGTCGCCCGACGACGGCCCGACTCCGATACCGAAGTCTTCGAAATCGGTGGGTTCGGCGAATACGCTGGCCGCCGACAGGGCCAGCAGCGCGAGTGTGATGAGGAACTTCATGTACTTCATACCGTTAGTAGGATTCCTGGTAGCCAAGGATACCACGTTCCAGCAGGCTATCGACCTGGTTGCCGAGGCTGGTCAGGCCCTTCAGTTCGACCTGCAGGAAGATCGCGGTGTTGCGATCACCGTCCTCGTCGTTGACGTAGCTGCGGCCAACGAGCTGGACATTCCAGCAGCAGCTTTCGTAGCCGACGCCGGCCAGACCTTCCAGTGTCTGGTCATCGTCCAGCGAGTAGTTCCAGCGGCCTATGACATGCCAGGTATCGGTAAGCGGCCACAGGAACGAGACGTCGGTCTGCTGGAGGATGTCTCGCCGGTAACGGTACGACAGGTTGATCAGCTTGCGGTCGTGCACCCGGTACTGCAGCAGGGCGTCGTAGCGGCTGGTGTGCGTTTCGCCGGGATCCCAGTGGATTTCGCTGCCGGCGTTCCAGTGCGTGCCCAGCGCCACCTTGACCTCGCCGAGGATGTCGGAACTGTCGTCCGTTTGCACGACTTCGCCGGGCAGGGCGACCTTGCGGTCCCGGAAATAGAACAGGTTGCCAAGGCTGGCGCTGACGCGCTGTACGCCGGTGGCGGGGTCCAGAATCCGGCTGGTCAGGGCCATGGCCAGCTGGTTGGCATCGCCCATCCGGTCGGGGCCGGTGAAGCGGTTCTCGGGAAACAGCTGCCATAAATTGAAGTCATAGTCGCCGGTATCGAACACTGGCAGGTCATCCTGGCCCCTGTTCGGCACCAGCAGGTAGAACAGGCGCGGCTCGAGTGTCTGCACGTAGTCGGCCTGGCCAAAGCGGAACTGGCGGTCGAAGAAGGCGCCGCTGTCGACACTGAACACGGGTGTGGTCCGGTTCGGGTGCTCCTCATCGCCGGGGTCGGTATCGTCCAGTCGGTAGAGTGTCGATCGCAGGCTGGCCGATGGCTCCACAAACCAGGCGGCGGAGTGCATGGGCAGGGTGATGCGCGGCTGCAGGTCAACGCGCGTGCCGGTGACGCTGTTGTCGCGGTCGAATTCCGACAGCTCGGAGTCAAGGCTGAAGCGCATGCCCAGCAGCTTTTGCCTTGGCGCCGCGTTGAAGCGCAGCCGTGGCA
>WOR8_10001923_pt1 | contig 21830 bp, 11 predicted proteins | sample DeeMarSeWOR38_10_FD_19890 | JGI IMG/M metagenome (IMG submission 19890) | reverse complement strand
AAATTTTTCTGAAGCCGGAATGGGGGCCGGGAGACTGGAAGACAAAATTAATGCCTTTTTATGAACAGGGCAAACGCATGTTGGGCGCCACGCTTTGCCCCTCAGTTGGCCGTGCTGATGAAATTTTAGCTGAAATTGGTAAAGAAATTCGTGGAGAAGACACATTTCATATCAACGAGGTCGGCGTTTTCTTTGGTGAACCGGAAAAAACAGTTCCAGATCCTTATTTTAACGGAGACGGGCCGGAAAGAACGGGCTGCAGCTTTTGTGGAGCCTGTATGATTGGATGTCCGATTGGGGCTAAAAATACGTTAGACAAAAATTACCTTTATCTAGCAGAAAGCAAATACGGCGTAGAGATCATTCCTGAAACTGAAGTTACAGGCGTACGTCCTACAGAAGCGGGGTATGAAGTTTTCGCCAAAAGATCCACCGGATTTCGACATCCCAAGAAGACGATGTTCGCCCGTGGCGTGGTATTTAGCGGTGGGGTCCTGGGAACAATAAAATTGCTTTTTGAATGTAAGACCACAGGATTGCTCCCCAACATATCGAAGAATTTAGGACATTCAGTTCGAACCAACTCTGAAGCGCTTCTTACCATAACGGCAAAGGACCGCAAAGCAGATTATTCAGATCATATTGCCATAACGTCAGGTATTTACCCGGATCAGAAAACGCACATAGAGGTTGTTCGGTATAACAAGGGTTCGGATGTGATGGGAAGCCTAGTGACAATACTGACCGGTGGAGGCGGACGGATACCCCGCGTGATTCGATTCTTCGGTAATATTTTGAGGCATCCATGGGCGTTTTTAAAATCGTTTTGGATATTCGGATGGGGGGCTCGAACACCCATCTTATTGGTCATGCAGAGCGCAGAAAACAAATTTCAATTTAATTATAAACGCCGCTGGTGGCGCCTTGGTAAAAAAACGATAAACTCTGAAATCTCTCCGAATAGCCCAAAAATTCCTTCGTATATCCCCATCGCCAATCAGGTAGCAAAGCGAATGGGTGAAAAGATTAACGGTCAGCCGATGAGCGCATGGACGGAAGTCCTTTTTGATACCAATGTCCCTGTCAATTTAGGCGTAAATCCCTCGCTTACGATTACGGCCATAGCAGAATATATCATGTCTCAAATTCCCGAAAAATCGGGGAGTTCATAAAATATAAATATCCGCAGATTGGGCAGATTTTCACAGATTCTTTCTTTAACTTAAACATCCAAATATTATGTCCGGCTTGAACATTTTTACCAGCAACAAACTTGAAATTCTCGCCGAGAAGTTAGCCCAACTCATCAAAACCTCTGGGCCACCTGCGCTTGCTCCTGAAATTATCGTCATCCAGAGCACCGGCATGGCGCGATGGATATCTTTAGAGCTTGCCAAGCACAACAGCATTTGCGCCAATATTCGATTCCCATTCCCCAACTCCTTTTTGGAAGAAATCGCTAAACAGGCACTGCCGGATTTTCAGGAGCCGGCGTCTTTTGACCCGGATCGAATGACTTTTAAAATTATGAAAGTTATTCCGGAATGCTCCCGGCTGCCCGGATTCGAACGTCTCAAAGCTTATCTGGCTGAAGATGCTGCCCATCTCAAGCGCTTGCAGCTTTCAAGCAAATTGGCCGATATATTCGATCAGTACCAGGTGTTCCGCCCGGAGATGATATTACGATGGGAACAGGGCAAACAAGGCGCGGACGAAGCGAATCCCGAGGATAATTGGCAGGCATGGCTCTGGCGAAAACTGATTCAGGGTGAGGAAAATCGGCACCGGGCCAGGCTGCAGCGTGACTTGATAAATAAATTAAGCTCTGAAACGACTCCGTTTAAGGAGCTGCCCAAACGCGTATTTATCTTCGGCATATCCTATCTGCCGCTTTTTCATATTGAAGCTTTTGTTGCCCTGTCACACCTGGTTGAATTGAATTTATTTCTGCTGAATCCCTGTCGCGAATACTGGGGCGACATCATTTCTGAAAAGCAAATGCAGCGTATTAAGCGGAAATACCCGCGGTCGGCGGATATCAAAGCAGAATTACACCTGGAAGAAGGCAATCGTTTGCTGGCATCCATGGGGACTCATGGCAAAGATTTTTTTACGGTGATCAGCGGCTTCGATTTTGAAATGCATGAACTCTGCCAGGATCCGGAATGCACCGATCTGCTTTCCTGTATTCAATCTGACATTTTGAATCTTAGAGATCGCAAGGCAGCGCAAGACAGTGTGGCGGATCAGAGCGTTCCGCTGACATCGCCGGCAGCGGTATTGCGGATAGACAATTCTGACACTTCGATTCAAATTCACAGCTGCCACAGCCCGATGCGTGAGATTCAAGTATTGCACGATAGCCTGCTGGCCATGTTTGATGAAGATCCACCGCTGCTGCCGAAAGATATTGTGGTGATGGCGCCGGACATTGAACTGTATGCGCCTTACATCCAGGCCGTGTTTGCCACCCAGCCGGATGAGCGCCTCAGAATTCCCTATTGCATTGCAGATCAAAGCGCTCGGAGCCAGAGCCGCCTGATTGACGGTTTTTTTTCATTTCTGGATTTGAAAGGATCCAGATTCAGTGCCGCCCGGGTGATGCGATTACTAGAATCACCCGGCGTTAAAGAAAAATTCGGATTAAATCAAACGGACACTGAAAACATCGAACGCTGGATTCGCGATACCCGCATCCGCTGGGGAATCGATGGTGCCCATCGTCAACAAATGGGACTTCCGGCGGTTTCTGAAAATACCTGGTCTGCTGGAATCAAACGACTTTTATTGGGTTACGCCATGCCGGGGAATAATCACCTGATGTTTAACGGCATATTGCCTTACGATGAGGTTGAAGGAAATGAAATTCACAGTTTCGGGAAATTTCTGACCTTTATGTATACGGTATTACGATATGCAGAGGAACTGACACGACCGAAACAACTGCAGCAGTGGGGTGGGTTGTTGAAGCGTTTGCTCGCTGATTTATTCCTCCCGGGGGAAGAGACGGAAGCTGAGATACAAAATTTGCGAACTGTTTTTGACGACCTGGGCAATCGACAAGCGCAAAGCGCCTTTGATGAAAAAATCGAATTTGAGTCGATTCGGTTTTATATGGATCGGCGTCTGGAAAAACTTAGCTTCGGATCCGGCTTTATGACCGGTGGGGTCACCTTTTGTGCCATGCTGCCCATGCGCAGTATTCCCTTTAACGTTATTTGCCTGCTGGGCATGAATTCAGATGTGTTTCCACGCAAAGCGCAACCGCTGACCTTCGACCTGGTTGCCAAACACCCGCGACCCGGTGATCGCTCCCGCAGAGATGATGATAAATACTTATTTCTGGAATCGATTATTTCAGCGCGCAACAAACTATATATCAGCTACGTTGGGCAGAGCATTCAGGATAACAGCCGCATCCCGCCGTCGGTTCTGGTCAGTGAATTGCTGGACACCATTGAAAAAGGATTTGAACTGCCCGGAAAAAATATTCTGGAGCATCTGGTCACCGTTCACCGGCTGCAAGCATTTTCGCCGCAATATTTCCAAAAAGATAGCGGGCTTTTTAGTTATTCAGAAGAAAACCGAGAAGCAGCGGCATATTTAGACAAAAACGAAACAGTGCCCCCATTGATCAGCGGCGCCCTGCTGCTGACCCCGCCTGAAAAAGAAGAACTGCATTTGCTTGATATTGAAACGCTTATCCGGTTTTTCAGTAATCCGATACGATTTATGCTGCAGCAACGACTTGGCATTTATCTGGAAGAGACAGCGGGCCTGGTGGATAGACGCGAAGATTTTGAATTAAATTCTTTAGAGCAATATTGGGTCGGGCAAAACCTGGTGAATGCCAGAATGGAAGGCCGGGATTTAAAAAATTACCGGCCGGTGCAGATCGCCATGGGGCAGCTTCCGCATGGGAATGTCGGTACTTTTTATTATAATGAATTGAGCCATGATGTCGAGCGCTTTGTCAGCAAAATAGAATCATTGAAGGATAAAAAAATTGCCGGGCCGCTGGAGGCGCGAATCGAAATGGGTGAATGCGTTCTGCAGGCCCGTCTACCGGAAATATACGATTGTGGCCTGCTGCATGCCCGATATGCCAAACAGCGGGCTCAGGATTTGTTAAGCGCTTGGATTTATCACTTGGTATTTTGTGAGGCAGCACCAAAAGCGCTGCCCCCCAAAAGCGTTATCATATTTAAAAATGCAGCCTTGCAGTTCAAATCGGTTGACCAGCACACGAAAATTTTGATGGATTTATTAAAACTGTTCAAAGCTGGATTGGAAAAGCCGCTGCATTTTTTTCCGGGTTCTTCATGGGAATACGTCCAGCAAGAGCAGTTGAAAAGCAAATCGAAAAAAACGGCGCTAATGCAGGCACGCAAAAAATGGCAGGGCAGTGGTGACTATGCCCGGGGAGAGTCAGACGACCCCTATTATAATATCTGTTTTAAAATGAGCGACCCGCTTGATCGGGCCTTTGAGGATGTTTCTAAAGCGGTGTTTGGCCCTTTACTGGCGAGCATTACACAAATGGATCTATAGGTCCGAAACATGAAGGAGAAAAAAATGGCAATGGTGGTTCAAATGCACGAGGGTGTGGCGATTAATAAATTTAAATTGGACAAGCCTGTGCTGCGAATTGGCCGCGATCCGGACAGCGATATTTTTATTGATAACACGGTGGTCAGCACCGAACATGCCGTTATCAGAGCTGAAGACGATCCGGAATCCGACGGCGGACCGGAATTTTATATCGAAGATCTAAAGAGCACCAACAGCACCTTTGTAAATGGCGAAAAAATTACCCGCCATAAACTCAGGCACGATGACATGATCCGGGTCGGATGGAATACGTTCAAGTTTATCGATGAAGCCGAAGGAGATCTGAATAAAACCGCCAAAATCCGCAAAAGCTGGATTCCGGGAGTGTATTATACGGAAGACGATTGAATAGCGCATCGATCTGAGAAGACCATACATGTGTTTGGCCTAATTGAAAGTCTAGACTGTTTAATTGGTTCGATTCGTTTAATTGGTTTCGTCAGACAAACGAAATAAACAAATTAAACCAATCAAACCAATTCACCTAATAAAACGGTATTTTTTGATATTTAGACTAGAAATAATTGACTAGCTAAAAATTTTAACAAGATTGGATAACTGGCACCCATGGATATCTCTTCACTTTTACAAGCGATCCTCGACCCGCAGCTGAACCGCTCCGCATGGGTTCAGCAAATCATCAAACCGGGAGATGTTTTTCGTCTAAAGGTGATCGATGTAAAAGACGACCATCGTGCCCTGGTTGATCTTGGAAAATTTCGTGCGCTGGCTGAAATCAAATTTCCGGTTAAAGCCGGTGCCGATCTGCTCGTAAAAGTAACCGGAACCGAAGGACAATTGCGTCTCCAACTGATCGATTCGGAATCCCGGGCGGCTGCCGCGATCAAAAATGGTTCCGGTCAGCTGAAAATCCTCTCTTTTGAGCTGTTTGACCGAATTCAATCCGATATCAGGCAGGCGGTTCATCAAATTTTAAAACTTCCGCAAAACCAGCTGCCACCGGAACATATCCGCCGGGCTCTGGCAACCCTGGATGCTCATTTTGAATCGATTGATGTGAACCGGAACATGGAAAAGTGGCTTCCGCTGCTTAAATCCAGGCTCGAAGACGCCGGTTTGTTTTTTGAAAAGAAACTTGCGGACATCGTGCGCCAATTGGTCGATCGCCCGGAGTCTGATTTGGCCAGAGAATTGATCCGTTCTCCGGAAATTAAAAAAATCCTGACGCAGGATTTAAAGCCCAGCCTTTTCATGCTCAAAGAATATCTGGAAACCTCGGATTCAATTTCCAAATTCCTTGGCGCCAAAAGCCTTTCCAGTTTCAAAGGCACCCTTGACATGCTGCTGGCCGACATCAGCAACCAGCAATCCCGCGCCATTAACAGACATGAATTGGCGGATCCTTTCCAGGTGTTTTCCTTTGTGCTCCCGTTAAAGGAGGATCAGAAAAAAGCCCAGTTGAAATTGTACTGCCCGAAGAAAAAACAGAACGGTTCCCGCGCCGGGTTTAAGATTTCGCTTTTACTGGAAATGGATCGAATCGGAGAGATCCGAACCGATTTTTTTCTGATGAAAAAAGATCTATCCATTACCTTCTTTGTTAAAGATGAAGTCAGCAAAAAACAGTTTGAGAATCACTTTGAAGAGATCAATGCGCCATTAAACTCGTTATTTGACTATTTGGTTTTAAAGGCAGTGGTTTCTGAAAGGAAAATTCAAGCGTTCCATCACGAGGATTTAGGCCTCGGCGCTGATCGGCAGATCGATCTGAGGATATAATGCCTAAAAAGAAATCCAAAGCCGTTGCACTCAAATATGAAACAGAAAAAGATTCGGCACCCAGAGTGGTGGCCAAGGGCAGAGACGTTATCGCCCAAAAAATTATCGAGACGGCCAAGGTCCATAATGTTCCCCTGTATGAAGATAAAAATCTGGTGCAGGTGCTGGAAGCGCTCGATCTGGATACGGAAATCCCTCCCGAGCTCTACCGCGCCGTGGCGGAGGTACTGGCGTTTATTTATCGACTGAACGGAAAAATTAAAACTTAAGGTTCAAGGATTCAAGCAGAGATCGGCTGTTTAATAGGTTTGATTGGTTTAATTCGTTCAATTGGTTTGGTTTATGCCAACCAATTAAACCAATGAAACAAATAAAACGAATCAAACAAATCTTTGAGCCTCGGAACCTGAAAGGGGAACCCTGAACCTTGAGATATATAGCACCTAAAGGGTACATTTAACTTGAAACCACTCGATCTAGTGAACACCCCCTTAGAAGGCATCAACCTGATTGAGGCCAGTGCCGGTACCGGTAAAACTTATGCCATTGAGGGATTGTTCCTGAGGCTGATTCTGGAAAAACAGCTGCGGGTGGATCAGATCCTGGTCGTGACCTTTACCAAAGCGGCCACCGAAGAGCTCAGGGATCGGATCCGGGGCAAACTGCTGCAAGCCGATAAATGGTTTACGGCAGGAACCAGCAAAGACCGTCTGCTGGCCGATTTGCTGCAGCGCCACAAAGATCATGCGGCAGCTGTGGATTTGATCCATGATGCGCTGGTTGAATTTGATAAAGCGCCCATTTTTACAATTCACGGATTCTGCGCACGTATCCTGTATGAACATGCATTCGAAACCGCCAATTTGTTCGACAGCGAACTGATTTCCGACCAGAGCGAACTGGTGCGGGATGTGGCTGAAGATTTCTGGCGAAATCATTTTTACGATGCTCCCCCGGAATTCATTCGCTATTTTGCGGAAAAAATTAAGAGCCCCGCCTATTTCAGGAGGCTGCTGAACAAAATCGGAGCCGCGGAATACAAAATTATACCGCAGATTGAAAAACCGCCTTTTAAAACGCTCTCTGCTTTCCGCGAAGCTTTTCAACGGCTAAAAGACCAGTGGCCCACAACACGCACTGCCGTTATGGAAACCCTGCGTGACCCCGCATTGAGCGGCACCTATTACGGCAGCCTGAAGCCGGCTGAAAACGACCCGGCAACGACCAGAAGAGACCTGAAGATATTATCCATGAGCGAGGCGATGGATGAATACGCAGCCCCCAACAGCGCAGGTTTTCCGCTGTTTAAAAACTTCGAGAATTTTACCGCCCCAAAAATAACAAAGGCCACCCGCAAAAATGAATCACCGCCTTCCCATGAATTTTTTAAAACCTGTGATGAGGTATATCGCCGAGCAGATGCCTTGCAAGCCGAGCTGGAAAATTACGTTGTCTACCTTAAAACACAGCTGTTTAACGATGCGCCTGCAGCCCTGAAGAAGAGAAAGTCGGAAAAAAACATTCAATTTTTCGATGATTTGCTCATTCTGGTAAAGCAGGCACTGGCCGACAAAAAGAGCAACCCCCTTGCAGCCGCCATCCGTCAGAAGTATAAAGCCGCTCTGGTGGACGAATTTCAAGATACCGACGACGTGCAGTACGAAATCTTCTCCCGGTTATTTTCGGCAGAAGACAGTCTGCTGTTTATGATCGGTGACCCCAAGCAGGCCATTTACAGCTTTCGGGGGGCAGACATTTTTTCCTACCTGAAGGCGGCCCGGCATGCCCAAGAGAAATTTACCCTCACCAAAAACTGGCGCTCCAACCCGCACCTGATCACCGCCGTCAACACCCTGTTTTCAAATTTGAAAACGCCTTTTCTTTTTGAAGAGATCCCCTTTGAAAATGCCAGTCCCGGAATTCAAGACTCAAATGCGCCGCAAGAAAAAGAAATACCCCTAACGATATGGTATCTGGATTCACGGGTACACGCGGATGGAATTAAACCTGTCAATAAAACCGAAGCGGTAAGGCTGATCGCCGCAGCGGTGGCGGAAGAGATTTGTCGAATCGTAACCGCAAAAGCCGCCCGGTGGCAGCCGGGTGATATCGCAGTGCTGGTGCGAACCAACCGGCAGGCCCAGCAGGTCAAAGAACGCTTGGCTGCCAGAGGCTTGCCTTCGGTTCTCTACAGCACCGGTAACATTTTTGATTCTCATGAGGCCATGCAGATCGAAAAAATTCTACTCAGCATCTCAGAGCCGGACAACCCGGGATATCTCAAAGCGGCCCTGGCGCTGGACATGATGGGCGCCGGGGGAGAAGACTTGCTTTCCGAGAGGCTGGACGTTCAGCAGTGGGAACATCGACTGGCAAGCTTCCGGGAATATTTTCAGATGTGGCAACGATCCGGGTTTATCCGGATGTTCCAAATGGTATTGAGTCGGGAGAAAATCCGGCGGCGTCTTCTGTCCTTTCCGGATGGGGAGCGACAGTTAACCAACGTGCTTCACCTGGCAGAGATCATCCATCAGGAATCCACCCGGCTAAATTTGGGCATGCGCGGAATTTTAAAGTGGCTGGCGGAACAGCGGGACCCGCTAGCGCCGCGTCTCGAAGAACATCAACTCCGGTTGGAAAGTGATGAAGACGCCATCAAAATTGTGACCATTCATAAAAGCAAGGGTCTTGAATATCCGGTGGTGTTTTGCCCCTATGGCTGGGAAGGGTCATTGGTAAGGGATCCTGAAATTATTTTCCATCAACAGGGCAAAGACGATAACGGCCAGCGCCTGACACTGGATCTGGGCTCCGATTCCCGTGACTTAAATCTGATTCAGGCCCAGAATGAGCTGCTGGCCGAAAATATCCGCCTGTTATATGTCGCCTTAACCCGCGCAAAATCAAAATGCTACCTGGCATGGGGCAACATCAACTCCGCCGAATCTTCGGCGCTGGCGTATCTGCTGCATACCGCCGGGGGCCCGCAAATCGATGATCGCTCAGAAGATATTGTCGGTGAACTGCAAAAACAGGTGAGGCGTAAATCGGATGCAGATCGTATCGCTGAATTAGATCGACTGGTTAAAAAATCAGAGGGGAGTATCGAGGTAACGACAGTCCCTGCGTCTTCGGGCTGTAATTTTTTTGAACAGCCGGAGGCTACAGGTCCAATGATCGCTCGCGAATTTCAGGGTAATATCGATCATACCTGGCAGGTTTCAAGTTACTCCTCGCTGGTATCCAGGCGTATTATCGATATTGATCAGCCCGACCGCGATGCCCTGGGCGACCTTTTCCGACACCTGGATGGCACAACCGAAGATGGGATCGATTCCAGGGAGCCCCGCAAGCATGACAATATTTATGGCTTTCCCAGAGGTACGCGTGCCGGCAATTTTTTCCACGATATACTCGAGCATCTGGATTATACCGACTATTCGGCTCAAGCTTTACGTGAGACGGTTCGACGCGGACTGCAAGCCTACGGTTTTGACAACACCTGGCAGGATATCGTTTGCGAGACGATTGCCCATGTTCTGACGGTTTCTTTAAGTCCGGCTCAACCGGACCTGGCGCTATCTTCAATTTCATTCGAGCAGCGGGTCAATGAGATGGAGTTTTATTTCCCGTTAAATCGAATTACGCCTCAAAAGCTGCAGTCCGTTTTCAAAAAACACAGCAGTTTTGACAGCGGAGCGAAATTGCCGGAGCGGATCGGAAAGTTCGCTTTCCATCCAATCACCGGCTTTATGAAAGGATACATGGATCTGGTTTTCAGGCACCAGAGCCGGTTTTATCTGGTGGATTGGAAATCCAACTATCTCGGCCCAACCATTGACAGCTATCACCAGACAGCACTGCAGGCTGTGATGCAGCAACATTTTTACATCCTGCAGTACCACCTTTATGTGCTGGCGCTAAGTCAATATTTGCGGATGCGCAATTCTGGTTTTCGTTACGCATCCGATTTTGGCGGCGTTTTTTATTTATTTGTCCGGGGAATCGATTGCCAGCAGGGCCCGGAATATGGTGTTTATTTTGATCTCCCTAAGCCCTCACTGATAAATGCTTTGGGCAAAGCGTTGATTCCGAGCTTTTCTAAAGTTTAAGTAATACATAAATAAAAAATATTAACTTCTTATTATTACGTAATAAATTTGAATTAAAAAAATTGAAATCCAAATGATCGATCAAAATACAATAAAAAGCCTTCTGCAAAAAGGTCTATTATGCGAAATCGATATTCATTTTGCAAAATTTATCACTGACTTTTCAGCGGATCAGGATCCGGATATATTTTTGGCGGCTGCCCTGGTCAGCCATGCAACCGGCAACGGTGATATCTGTTTTGATCTTGAAACCGCCGCCGGCAATCCGCTGACCGACAAACACCAGGCCCCGATATCGATTCTGTGCCCGAAACTCCGGGTCTGGCTGGAGAAACTGAAGAACAGTCCGGCTCTTGGCCGCCCCGGTCAAATTCGCCCGTTAATTCTGGATGAGAAAAACCGACTCTATCTCTACCGGTACTGGGATTATGAAAATTCCCTTTCAAAATCGATTAAGAAAAGGGCTCACAGCCCGGTGGCAGGCCTGGATTTCAAACAACTCAAGATTACCCTGGATCGGTTGTTTCCCGACTCTGGGCCGAAGGAAACGAACTGGCAAAAAATTGCGGCTGCGGTTGCCAGCCTGAAACATTTTAGCGTTATCACGGGAGGGCCCGGTACTGGAAAAACCTTTACCGTCACCAAAGTTTTGGCGCTGCTGCTGGAACAGGTGTCTGGCCAAAAGCTTCAAATTTATCTGGCTGCGCCAACCGGCAAAGCCGCCGCCCGGTTAAAAGAAGCCGTTGAACTGGCCAAACGCCAGATCAATTGCGACGAATCAATTAAAGCCGCAATCCCTTCGGAAGCATTCACCATCCACCGCATGCTCAAGCCCATGACCGGCTCACCGTATTTCCGTCATAATCGAGAGAATCCCTTGATGGCGGATGTGGTGGTGGTTGATGAAGCCTCAATGGTCGACCTGGCCTTAATGGCCAAACTACTCGCGGCCATCCCTGAAAAAGCGCGTCTGATCTTAATCGGGGACAAGGACCAATTGGCATCCGTGGAGGCAGGTTCTGTTTTAGGTGATATCTGCGCCCGAAATGTGATGCATGGTTTTTCAGCGCCGGTTATGAATCGCATCAAAGAACTCACCGGTGAAGACCTTGAACATCGGATTCAAACGACGGATGCCCAATCAGGGCTGCAGGACGCCATTGTCGTGTTGCAAAAAAGCTACCGCTTTGCCGTCGGCAGCGGTATCGGCGCTTTAAGTCGCGCAGTCAACCGTGCGGACCCGGAAGCGGCATTCCAAATGCTGGCCGATAAAAATGACAAATCCATCACCTGGCAAGACCTCAAAGCAGACAAAGACCTGTTTGAAAACCTGTCCCGCCAAATTGTATCCGGTTATCAATCCTATCTGAAAACCGGTGACCCGGCTGCAACACTAAAGCGCCTGCAGCGCTTTAAAATCCTGTGTGCTTTAAATATCGGCCCGCTGGGTGTTCATGCCATCAATAAACTTGCGGAACAAGTATTGCGCCGGCAGAACCTGATACCATCAGATCCGATGACAGAAAATCCATGGTATGCCGGACGACCGGTTTTAATCACTCGCAATCACTACCCGCTGGGACTGTTCAATGGCGATATCGGCGTCACCCTGCCGGATGCTGAAGCCGGTGACGACCAATTGGCTGTTTTTTTTGCAGGTGATAGCGGAGAAGTACGCCGTTTCAAGCCGTATCAGATTCCGGAACACACGACGGTTTATGCCATGACGGTTCATAAAAGCCAGGGCTCCGAATTCGATGAAGTGCTTTTCATACTGCCGGACAAAGATTTTCCTATCTTAACTCGCGAACTGATCTACACGGCCCTGACCCGTGCCCGTAAAAAAATTACCATCTGGGGAACCCGCTCGATCATCCGCAATGCAATTGCCCGCCAAATCGAGCGCACCTCCGGCCTGCGAGACGCATTGTGGGGCGTTTGATGACATATGTCAGAAAAAACAGACGTTAGAGGTCAGACGGCAAATGACAGTTATAAATGATTGCGGTTTGCAGAAAGTGGAGAAACAGGAGCGGTTCTCCATTTCCCAAATCGAGCCCTATTTCTCAACTGATTTTCCATTCCTGCGAACATTCTATATTTCCGAGTTCCTCTGTTTGAAACCTCAAAAAGAGGGGAGGGGCGTTATGGCAGAAAAGGGTTTTAAACGCAAACTCGCTGCCATCCTAAGTGCTGATGTCATCGAATATAGCCGGCTTATGCGAGATGATGAAGAGGCCACTGTGCGTGATTTAGCAACCCACCGAGTCTTGCTCACCGAAATTATCCAACAACATCATGGCCGAGTTGTAGATTCTCCCGGTGATAACATATTAGCCGAGTTTGCCAGTGTAGTAGATGCGGTAAAGAGTGCCATAAAAATTCAAGCTGAAATTAGCAAAAGCAACACAGACATCCCAGTAGAACGCCGAATGGAGTTTCGCATTGGCATCAACCTTGGCGATGTAATTGAAGAAGATGAGCGAATTTATGGAGATGGAATCAATATTGCCGCTCGAGTGGAAGGACTGGCATCTTCCGGAGGAATATCCATTTCCGGAACCGTATATGAACATATTAAAGATAAGCTATCGTTAGGATACCATTATTTAGGCGAACAAGATGTAAAAAATATTCCTGAGCCGGTTCGGGTTTATCGAATATTAACCCAGCCCGAAGATGCCGGTAAGATGATCGAAGTGAAAAAGCCTAAAGCAAGCAAACTGCGCTATGCAGCCTTCGGTGTTCTTGCTTTAATTGTTCTGGTGGCCAGTGCGTTCGTTATTTGGAACAGTTATTTCCGCATTCAAATCGAACCTGCCGCTGTAGAGAAAATGGCGTTTCCCCTTCCGGACAAACCATCTATAGCAGTTCTCCCCTTCGACAACTTGAGCGGTGATCCGGAGCAGGGGTTTCTTGGCGATGGAATAGCCGAGAGCATCATTACAGCTCTTTCCCAGGATCCAGAACTGTTTATCATTGCACGCAATTCAACATTTAGTTACAAGGGCAAGCCCGTCAAGATCCAGAAGGTCGCAGAGGATTTGGGGGTACAGTATGTTCTGGAAGGCAGTGTTCAGAAGTCAGGTGACCGGATAAGGATTACCGCACAGTTAGTCGATGCCATATCCGGCCATCATCTTTGGGCTGAGCAATACGACAAGAATCTGGAAGACCTTTTTGCTTTGCAGGATGAGATTATCATAAAGATACTAACTGCGTTGCGAGTGAAGCTCACGTCACATGGGGAGCAAGCTCGCCAGGCTGCTATAGGCACTGACAATCTAAAGGCCTGGTTAAAATTTTTAAAAGCTCGTGAACACCTTTTACGCTGGAATAGAGACGACAACGTCACGGCGCGGAAAGTGCTGGAGGAAGTAATTGCGTTGGATCCGAACTGGTCGTATGCTTACAGCACACTTGCTTGGACTTATTTAAATGAAATTTACTTTAACCCGTCGAAATCTCCCAAGAAGTCTATCGGACAGGCCCTAGAATTGGTGCAACAAGCTCTCGGATTAGATGACACCTTGTCTTTTACCATTGAAACATTAGGCTATATCTATATGCAGACAGGGCAATTTGAGAAAGCCATTGCCGAATATGAGCGGGCCATTAATCTCAACCCCAATTTGCCTGACGTTCTTGCGCGTTCGGCAATTCCTCTGACTTATATAGGCAGGCTGGAGGAATCCATTGCGTCCTTTGAGAAGGCGATACGTCTCAACCCTATCCCTCCGGGTTGGTATCTCCGCAACCTCGCTCGTTCCTACTGCATGGTAGGGCGATATGAGGATTCGATCTCGACTTATAAAGGAGCGCTTGATCGTTCGCCGAATGATCTTTACGCCCAAGCCGGCCTTACGGCAACGTATAGTATAGCGGGGCGCCTGAACGAGGCCCGTGCGCAGGCTGCAGAAGTTCTCAGGCTGCAACCAAAGTTTTCAACAGGGCGTTATGCAGAGAAATTCCCATTTAAAGATAAAGCCGAAACAGACCGATTAATTGCTGCTCTGCGCAATGCTGGTTTGCCTGAATAAACAACATGAGGCAAAGAGTCTCTCCTCATGAATCGTCGTTTTCAACCATGAATGGTCCTCCTGGAACCATGAATTGTCGTTTTCAAACATGAGCTGTCATGGACTATTCTGCTGCATGGACCAGTTTAACTTAAGGGGCAAATATCCAATGACTGCTGTTTCAAACGGAAACACAAAGCGTACCCGGAAGTAGCAGGCAATAAGCGATGGTCCACAACATGGGTAAAATCAAATGGTCAATGGAAACTTATCTTTTATCATCGTGAGTTGATTGAAACTCATCCCTAACCACAGATGATTTCTGAAAAAGTTGTGAAATTTTCGCATATCTGTACTTTCGGTAATTTTTAGGTTATCTCATCTGTAATTTGCGATATTTAATATTTTAGATTTCACCCGATGCATGTCAATCGAATAAAATTATGAAAAAAAAAGCAACATATAGAGTACTTATATTGGACGATTCGGAAGAAATTCGATCTTTGCTATACCACTTTTTCAATAAAAGAGGATATGAAGTTTTTTCTTTTCCGAATCCCGCCGTCTGTCCTATATCTCACGAAAAAACATGTCCCTGCCCAACTGGAGTAGCCTGTTCTGATTTCATTTTATCGGACTTAAACATGCCCGTTCAACAAGGTATAGATTTCTTGGAAGGGCAAATACGTAAGGGGTGTAAGTGCAAAAATATGGCCTTGATGTCTGGAGATTTTACCGAAAATGATGTTGAAAGAGCAAAATCTATTGGATTAATGATTTTCAGAAAGCCTTTGGGTATTGCAGAAATTTTAAAATGGATAGAAAGCATAGAAAAAACGATTGATTTTGATAGAAAATTATCAGATTGGTTTCTTGGAAAATAAGTACGATATCCCAAGTTAAGATTTTTCTTTGATACTCTCGTCAAAAGTTGCCGTCGCACAGGGACATTGGACCCTGAGTCAAAAAGCAGTCGTGTGTAAAATAAAAACTGTACGCAACCAACCACCGATTGTCAGAACCTATTTCCTGAAAATCTTCAGTTACGCTGCAACGTTCGCAAAATAAGGAAATTACGTCCGGCGGGTGCAGGATACTGATTCGGCCAGGACGGCATGAATTTCGTCCAAAAGGCTGCAGTTTCGCATGCATTGGGGAAATAGCGGTCTGTAGTGACACTTCAGGCAGGGGCTCTTTACGAGGGTGCCGATTTCAAAATCGAATTGATAGTTTATTTTTTTGGTCATGGGTTCCATTTTCTGTATTACGATCCTTGGCAGCATCAGCGTTCAATCGATGCAGCGGCTATGAAACACACAAAAGAAGCGGTTTCATAGCATAAGCCGGAGCGCTGCACAAGCTAAAAATTAAGCTCGAGTGTTGCTTGATAGTTTATAATACAAAATCTCATAATTATGTAATAAACTTTGTTCCTTCGCGTGAGGTTATTTTTTTCTTTTACGCTTCACGACTCAAAAAATTTTGATACTGAACCATTTTGGCAAATGCGCCCACCGCGCGTTCCGGTGTTGGGAAAAATACAGCTTTGAAAGTACGCTTTTTATGCGGGTATACGGTCTGGTGTTTTTCATCGGGCAGCATACTGACCCCATAAACCGGTTTATTATATTTTTCCATTAAATCAATGATCTGGGCGATATAATCTTTTTCGAATTTTTTAAATTCCCGGCGAAGTTGTTTGATAAATTCGGGGGAATAGTTGGAGTCGGCCTTTAACACGGAGGCCGCGTGGCTTTTCAGCGCCTGGCTGCGTCCAATGATTCCCAGGTTGATCACCGCGTCACAACCGTCCCATTTCAACAGCAATTCCAAAACGGTCCTGGGTATAGTTGAATCACGTTCCCCCACGAGATCAATCGGGTTGGACCGGCTCCAATAAGGCGGCAGAATTTTATCGATTTCTTTGACAATCTCCGAAGAAAGCCGGGTGACATCCAGGCCGAATTGGGAGCAGAGATCAGCGGTAACCACGCCCCAGCCGCCGCCCAGGGTCATTATGGCGGCGCGATTTCCCTGCGGCAGGGGCAGAGATGAAAAAGCGGCTCCCAGATCCAGCAGCGCCATGGGCTGATCGACTTTAACGATACCGGACTGGTGGCAAACGGCATCAAAAACCCGAGAGTCGGAGGTCAGGGCTCCGGTGTGACTGGCTGCGGCGCGCTTGCCCGCCTGGCTCTGGCCGCCTTTGAGAAGCACAATCGGCTTTTTCTTACTAACCCGGCGCGCCCCTTCAAAGAATCGCCGTCCGTTCTTGACGCTTTCCATATATAAAACAGCCGTTTGGGTTAAGGTATCGACCTCAAGCCCATCCAGATAATCTTCGATACACATCATGGCCTCATTGCCTGATCCGCAAAACCCCCGGATTCCGATGCCCTGCTGTTCCGCAAACGCCAGCAGTTGGACGCCCATATTTCCGGATTGAGAGACCATGGTGGTCGATCCGGCCGGGGGTTTAGCCGGAAAACCGGTGCAGTAAAAATTGATATGTGGATTGCAGATACCCATGGTGTTAGGGCCCAGGATTAAAATTCCGGCTTTGCGTGCGGCCCGCACCAGTTTGGCCTCCATTTTTTTGCCTTCCTTCCCTGTTTCGCCAAAACCGGAGGTAATCAACAGCATGTAGCCGATGCCCTTTTCTTTCAGCTGGGGTATCAGGTCCAACACGCCGGTCGCCGGAATGGTCACCACCGCCAGGTCAACCGGTTCAGGGATATCGCAAACCGTTTGATAGGTTTTGCGGCCTGCAATGGTGTCTGTGTTTGGATTCACCAAAAATATCTCTCCTTCATACCCGCCGCTGATCGTATTTACCATAAGCCGATGCCCCCATTTGCCCATATGGGCCGAGGCACCGATAAATGCGATGGATTTGGGATAAAATATGGCGCCAATGGCATCCGGAGAAACCGGGGGAGGGTGGGGTCCGACGCTGCGCGCTTCGACCCCAGGCACCACCAGCGCGTCTACCGCCAGAAGATGGCCATCAGATGATGCCAACAGGGGATTGATATCGATCTCGGCGATTTCCGGAAGCTCTACACCAATGCGGGAAAGCCCCTGGAGTGTTTGAATGATTTGCCGGCGATGAATCGCTTCTTCGCCGCGATATTCCCCCAGAAGTGCTTTTGCTCTGATTTCGGTCAGCATATCCGCCGCATCGGTTTCGCTGACGGGTGCCAGGCGAAAGGCAACATCTGCCAACGCTTCAGTAAAAACGCCACCAATACCGAACATGACCACCGGTCCAAATTGAGGGTCGCGAAACAAGCCTGCGACCAGTTCCCTTTTACCCTGAATTTGGGGCTGAATCACAAAACCATCGAGATCGTCTCCAGCCGATGCGATTATGGCGTCCACGGCCTTTTCAACCGCTTGCGAGGTGTTCAGGTTCAGATGCACCAGTCCCCGCTCAGTTTTATGCGCCAGTTCGGCACCCAGTCCCTTTACCACTACCGGATAACCGAACCTGTCGGCAGCAACGACAGCCTCTTGCGCGTTGGATGCTGCCGTTTCCGGTACAACCGGCACGCCGAATTCCTTGAGAAGTGCTTTGGCCTCGGCCTCGTTGATGCTGGTTTTCGTTTTGTTGCGGATAGCGTCCACCAGTTCTTTTACACGCATTTGCGATCTCCGTAATTTGATACCGATTAACTCATTCAAATATTCAAATAATTTTAATACTTTATTTTTAGACATGAATAAAGACAAAAAAGAATGCCAACAGATATACCCGGAAAAAAGGATTGGTCAAGAACAATAAATCACAATTCGAGTTTCCTTGCGAAGCGGTTTGTGGTATTCATATAAGTGTTTAATTTTTAATTGATTATTTGAATAACTAGAAGTGGTTTCAAAGCCTCAGATCAGGTTCAAGAGCAAGGCGCAGGCTGATCGAGAAAGCGCAGCATACATGGGTATGTGAGCAATTGTCGGAGGCCTGCAACGCAGCCATTGGACCTTAGATGGGGTTTTGAGACCACTTCTACAGAAAGGAAACAAATATGCGGGTCGGAATCGGATATGACATTCACCGACTGGTAGAGGGGCGTCCGCTGATATTGGGCGGGGTGCCGGTTGTGTATGAAAAAGGCTTGCTGGGTCATTCGGATGCCGATGTTCTGGTTCACGCCATCTGTGATGCCATCCTGGGAGCAGCCGGTTTGGGTGATATTGGAATGCATTTTCCGGATAACGACCCCCAATACAAAGATATATCCAGTCTAGAACTGCTGTCGAAGACCTGCCGGATGATGGCTGCAAAAGGGTTCCGCATTGTTAACCTGGATACCATTATCTTTGCCCAAGCACCCAAGTTGGGATCTCAGCGGCATGACATGCAACAAATGATTGCGAAAACCATGAATGTCGCAGCGGAACAAGTCAATATCAAGGCAACCACCACGGAAGGTTTAGGGGTAATCGGAAAAGGGGAAGGGATCGGCGCCATGTGTGTCGCCCTGCTTGAATAAAAACCGGCAAAGGGTTTGACAAGAAGCGACTGCCGTTTATGTTTTGACCTGTAAAGAAAGTCGCTTCGATCAGTCGTTAGGCATTTTAATTATTTTTCCGTTATTCCAGCATTCCATTATTCCTGCATTCCTAGCAGGTATTCGAAAACCGGTTTATAAAAAACGATATGATTTCAATGTATTCTATTCGTACCAGATATTATGACCTCGTTTAATCTCGTATCCAGTTTCGAACCGACCGGCGACCAGCCCCAGGCGATTGAGACCTTGAGTCGTTTTATAACGACAGGGCGCCGCAGCAATGTTCTGCTTGGGGTTACCGGTTCGGGCAAGACATTTACCATCGCCCACGTGATCGCCCGGGTCGACAAGCCGACGCTCGTGCTGGCGCCGAATAAAACCTTGGCCGCCCAGCTTTACAATGAATTCAAGCAGCTGTTTCCCGACAATGCCGTTGAATATTTTGTAAGCTATTATGATTATTACCAGCCCGAAGCCTATATTCCATCCACCGATACCTATATCCAGAAGGATTCATCTATTAATGACATGATTGACAAACTGCGTCATTCCGCTACCCGGTCGGTATTGTCGCGCAGAGATATTGTCGTCGTAGCCAGCGTTTCATGTATTTTCGGGTTGGGCGCGCCCGAAGATTACCTTGCCATGCGGGTGGATGTCGAAACGGGTGCTGAGCTCGGCCGGGATAAGCTCTTGTATGCGCTGGTTTCGATGCACTATGAGCGCAACGATGTTGATTTCCACCGGGGAGTATTCCGGGTGCGTGGTGATCGAGTAGAGATTTTTCCGGCCTATGAAGAAGACGTCGCCATTCGAATCGATTTTTTCGGGGATCAGGTTGAAGTCATTGCGTTGATCAATGCCCTGAGAGGAAAAGTGCTCAAACGCATGAAACGGGCCACCATTTTTCCGGCCAGTCATTATGTTACGTCAAGAGTGACACGTAAACACGCCAGCGAGACCATAACAGCAGAGCTTAAAAGCCGCATTGCCTATTTTCGAAATGAAAACAAATTAATCGAGGCCCAACGCATTGAAGAACGGACCCATTTCGATTTGGAAATGATGCAGGAGCTCGGTTACTGCCATGGAATTGAAAATTATTCCCGGCATCTGACCGGGCGAAAACCCGGCGAACCTCCACCGACCCTCTTAAGTTATTTTCCAGAAGACTATCTGTTGGTGATCGACGAAAGCCATATTGCCGTTCCGCAGCTTCGGGGTATGTATCGGGGAGACCGGTCTCGCAAAAAGACCCTGGTTGAATACGGATTTCGCCTGCCTTCCGCACTGGATAACCGTCCACTTAAATTTGAGGAATCTCAGGCGCGCATATCCCAGGTCATATATGTATCCGCCACCCCGGCGGATTATGAGCTTTCGGAAGCAAAAGATTCTTTAGTCGAACTCATTGTTCGGCCCACCGGGTTGGTTGACCCGGAAGTGGAAGTGCGCAGTGCACAAAATCAGGTGGATGATCTTTATGAAGAAATTTTACGCCGCCAAAAACGCCACGAGCGGGTTTTGGTAACGACACTCACGAAGCGGATGGCTGAAGATCTCACCGAATACTATTCTGACCTGGGTATTCGCGTCCGCTATCTGCATTCAGACATCAATACGCTCGAGCGCATGGATATTATTCAGGATCTTCGGCGGGGTAAATTTGATGTGCTGGTTGGCATTAATCTGCTGCGGGAAGGGTTGGATATCCCTGAAGTTTCACTGGTGGCGATACTGGATGCAGACAAAGAAGGATTTTTACGGTCAACGCGCTCTCTGATCCAGACCTTCGGGCGGGCGGCCAGAAACGTCCATGGAGCGGTTCTGTTATATGCGGACACGGTCACCCGTTCCATGCGACAGGCGATGGACGAAACCCGGAGGCGCCGCAAAATTCAGGACGCTTATAATCAAGAACATAACATCACCCCCGAAACGATTCGCAAAGAAGTGACTCAAATTTTTGATTTCGGACAAAAAGTTGAGGCAGCGTCTGCCGATGAAGTGGCCGAAGATTTGACTCCATACAAATCACTGGACGATGTAGATGAAGTGATAAAATCCCTGGATTCTGAAATGAAGAAAGCGGCCAAGGCTCTGGAGTTTGAGCGCGCGGCCGACCTTCGTGATCAAATTAAACGGCTGAAGAAGCTGATTGTTTTTGAAGTCTGAAACTAAGTGGCACCAGAAAAGCTGTTATTCCTGTTCTATTTTTTAAGACTCATAAAACAAGTGTACTAAAGTGAGAAGTGATCTAAAGTGGCTAAAGTTGAGGAATTCGGTCATCTATAGAATAAACGATGACGCCAGGCGACACAGTAACTTTAGGCACTTTAGCTCATTTTAGTCATTTTAGGCACTCACGAACTTTTTGAACATGAAGCTATTAACCGAACATAAAACACCGTCTTTGAGTGTCGAAGAAAAATTATCCCGCACGGGGCATGAACCCGGTGTTTATCTGCTTAAAGATGAAAATAATGTGATCATCTACATCGGTAAAGCACTGGATCTTAGAAAACGGTTGGCCGCCTATTTTAAAAATTCAGGTCATACCGATATGAAGACCGGTGTCCTGGTGCACAAAATTTTTGATTTTGACACCATTATCACCGCTAACGAAAAAGAGGCGCTGATCCTGGAATCCAATCTGATCAAGCGTCATCGACCCCGTTACAATGTGGTGTTAAAAGACGACAAGCGCTATCCATCTTTGCGATTGGATCTCAACGAAAAATATCCCGGGTTTTCCATCGTGCGCAAAATCGGCCAAGACGATGCCATGTACTTTGGTCCCTTTGCTTCGGCACAAGCAGTCCGCGAAACCCTCA
>WOR8_10001749_pt1 | contig 21831 bp, 23 predicted proteins | sample DeeMarSeWOR38_10_FD_19890 | JGI IMG/M metagenome (IMG submission 19890) | reverse complement strand
ATGGATCCGAAATACCGAGCGAGACCAGCTCTGACCCTTCGGAGTGGTCGTACGTCTGCACCCAGAACCTTCCCCTGGACACTGGAATCCCGCACTCGTCCGTGTCGTAGCTCTCCCAGGGCAGCGAGTACACGAGCTCCGCCCGGGGCTCGTCGGTAGCCAGGTCGTGCAGCAGATACAGCGCGCAGGTGAAGGTGCTCATCATTGCCGTCGTGCTGTCGGCGAGCAGGCGGACTTCCGCCGGGTCCCGGTGCTCCGTCCCGCGCGGTCCTTCGGGAAGCGGCACCGTGCGGAGCAGAGCGAGATCGGACAATCGCCAGACCTGGAACGAGGTCCCGACGTGCACCGCATGCATGTCGGATGTAGTGCTCACCGCGCGGCCGATTGCCGGAATCGGAGTGACGCTGTAGGCGCGTAGCTCCGGATCGACGGGGTCCGCCGCGTCGGACACGCGTACGACCGTGCCGTCCGGCGAGAACTCGACCAGGCCGCCCGCGACCTCGTTCCCTTCCCCCTTGGTCTGGAAGGTCGCGAGCACGTTGCCGCCGGGTAGCCGTTCGAAGGTGTGCGGATAGGTGTATTCGCCGACGTTCCGGAACGCCCCGGCAACGGCAGGGGCCAGCGGGTCCGACAGGTCGATGAGAAACGACGCGCCGCCCGCGAACGCGTTGACGAACAGCGTGTCGCCTTCCGGCATCACATGTTCCGAATGATGCGCCCCGCCCTTCAGCCCGACGGGCACGCTGGCCCGGATCTCCCCATAGTGCGGGCTGCCGGGATCGACATCGATCACCGCCAGGAAGTCGCTGTCCTCCTCGTTCTCGGCGCCCGCCCAGACGTACAGGTAGGAGCTGGGCATTCGCGGGGCGCCGCGGAACGCTCCGGACTCGAGGAAGCTGACCGTCTGATCGGCCACTCCCGGGTCGTTCATGATGAAGGTGTGGCTCGACGGCACCACGAGGAAGTCGTCCGCGCCTTCCACCATCGCACGTCGCACCCCGACCTTGCCGTCATCCGGCCCCGGAATCAGCCACGAACCGATCGGATTGAGGCTCGCGTTGCCCGTGATGATCCCGAGGTCGAAGCTGACGGGCGGAAGTTCGTGCGCGATGCCGGTCGGGTCGGTTCCCAGCCTCGCGCCCGCCGGGCCGAGCAAGGCCTGAAGCCGGGGAGAGTCGGAGAAGGCATCCACGATCTCGCTGCCCTGGTTCGGCGGGCTGAGCATCACGACCCGACCCCTGTGGGGCTCGGGCCGCTCGGCGAGATAGCTCCGCACCAGCACCCCTCCCATGGAGTGGGTGACGAAGTGCACTTCGGCCTCCTGTCCCGCGCAGCAGCGCCGCAGCTCGTCGCCCAGCCGCGCCGCGAGCTCCTCGATCGGCTCCGTGCGCGATGGATACCCGAAGTTGACCACCCGGTACCCGGCTTCTTCGATGCGCGCGGCGAGCAGGGCCATGGAAGCGGGAGTCCTGCCCAGGCCATGCACCAGGACGACCGTCTCGGCGTCGGGCGGGGGTTCGGATCCACAAGCCACGGCGGCCGCCATCAGGACCAGTGCGGAGAGCCGGCTCCGCCCCGGGCGCAGGACGGAACCTCGCTGTCGGGCCCGACGGTTCACTGGTACTTGATCGCGTAGTAGATGACGTAGAACCAGGACAGCGCGCCGTGCAGGATCGCCCACAGGATCGACTTGTTGGCGCTCCACGAGATCGCGATGGCGAGCGCGGTTCCGAAACCGATGCCCGCCTTGACGGCCCCCTCCGAGCTTCCCCGGCTCTTCTGACCCGTATCGACCACCGCTGCCTCCTTTGCCGTTGTATCGCCGGATTCCGCGGCCCTTTCCGCTACGCCACGAATCGGCGAACCAGCAGCCAGGCGAGCGGCAGTCCCGCGATGATCGTATACACCGGGCCGGCCAGGCCGAGACGGCCGGCCCGGTGCGCCGCGCGGCAGTCGTACAACCCGATCAGCACGACCACCAGGCTGACGATCCCGGGAACGAGCAGCACCGGTGCCGCCGCCCACGCGCCCCAGCCGTCGAATTGGTCGATGTACAGCTCGGTGGCGGCGAGCGTCACCAGCGGCAGCCAGCAGAGCCAGCGGAGATTGACCAACGCAGGAACCCTCCCTCGAATCGGCCGTGACGTATCCTAGATCGTCAGGGTGAATCCGCCATCGGGCGTGACCGTGGTTCCGGTAATGTAGCTCGCCCGATCCGAGCAGAGATAGACGATCGTGTCCGCGATCTCCTCGGCCCTCCCCTTGCGACCGAGGTGGACGCCTCCGCCGACGATCGAATCATAGATTTCGTCGCCGATCACCTGTCTGAGCCTCTGGTGCATAGGCGTATCGATGATGCCGGGACAGACGATGTTGACGCGGATCCCCTGCGGAGCCAGCTCGGCCGACACGCTCGTCGTGAGCCCGATCTGGCCGTGCTTGGAGGCCACGTAGGCTGCGCCCCCGCCGAAGCCGAGGAACGAGTTTACCGACCCGACGTTCACGATCGCCCCGCCATTCTCTGCTTCCAGCATCGCCGCGGCCTCGTACTTCAGGCACAGAAACGTCCCCTTCAGGTTGATGTCGAGAACGCGGTCCCACAGTTCCTCCGAGAACTCCGAGATCCCCTGGAATTCTCCCTCGATCCCCGCATTGTTCACCGCGAAGTCGAGCCGCCCGAACACCTCGACGGCGTGTGCCACCATCCGGCGCACGTCGGCGGCTACCGACACGTCGGTGCGGACAAAGGTCGCCTCTCCTCCGCGGGCCGCGATTTCGGAGGCCAGCTGCTCGAGTTCCGCCTCGCGGCGGGCCGCCAGCGCGACCCGAGCCCCACTCGCCGCGAAGGCGAGCGCCGTCGCGCGCCCGATTCCACTGCTTGCGCCGGTCACGAGGGCCACCTTTCCTGCCATTTCAGACATGTGCGTTCTCCGTGCGGGGGAATCGAGTCAGCGGCGCTCCGCCGATCGTCGAATCGACTGGATGGTCTCATCGAGCTGCTGCAGGAACCGGGAGCGATCGCGCCTGTCCATCGGCGGCGGACCGCCGGAGGCCTCGCCGCTCAGTCTCAGTTCCGCCATCAGTTCACGAGTCGCCAGCGCGGCTCCGATGTTCTCCTCGGTAAACGGTCGTCCGGTCGGACCGACCACCTTCGCGCCTGCCTGCAGGCAGCGGCTCGCGAGCGGAATGTCCGCCGTGATCACGATGTCTTCCGGGCCTGCCCGTTCCGCGATCCAGTCGTCTGCCGCATCGAAACCGTCCGTCACGACCTCGACCCGGAAGTTCGGTTCGGCGGGGGTTCGAAGCCACGAGTTCGCGACCAGCGTCACCTCGAGACCGTATCGCCTCGCCACCCGGAAGGTCTCGGCCTTGACCGGACACGCATCGGCATCCACGAAGATGTGCATCAGGTGGCGGGACCGAACTCGTTGATGTCCACCGCGAAGTCGATCCCGTCCGTGATCAGCAGTCCCGTCTCCGAGAACTCGTAGCGCAGGTTCGCCGGCTCGACCCCGCTCGGCAGGACGTTGACGATGTTTCCTGCGTCCGTCAGCGCGAACACCCGCGTCCTGCGCTCCGATCTGCGGATGAACTCGTTCGTGCCGCGGTTGAATACGAACACCCAGCCCTCGGCCCGAACCAGGTCGTTCGCGGCAGCCGTGACACGGCCGGTGAAATGCCGTCTGACATCTCCGTCGAACAGCCGGCGCGTGATGATGTGCACGGGCTCGCCGACTTCGAGCACAGAGTTTCCCACGCTTCTCTCCTTCGATTGAGACCCGCTTCCGTCATGCTCGGCAGGAAGTCTCAGCGGGATACCGGCTCCTGTCCGAACAGCCTCCACGTCCAGGGTCCGACGACAGCGCCCAGGACGAGGAACGAGAGGAGCGACGAATATCGAATATCGATTATACGCATAGCCCTATTGTCATTTCTGACAACTATTTCCGAGTCGCGGTCCAGTACGACAGGAAGTCGCGCCCGAGCGAGTGCGTCGTGCCCTCCAGCCGACCCTCGCGGAGGACGCCGGAGTGATTGTAGGGTCCCGACCCATCGGCTGTGACGAAAGCGAACCGTACCGCGCCCCAGTCCACGTTGAGCCGGCCCTCGGTGACCGGCGTCCCGTAGAACGAGCCCTCGAAACCGTTGCCCTCGATGGATCTGACCACGAATTCCTGCAGGTACGGCTCGGCGTCCGGACTCGGCCGGAGGTCGACCTGCCAGATCCCTACCAGCTCCTCCGGTCCGGGACCGGAACTCCAGCGCGAGGCTGTCGCCGTGCCCACCGCGAGAACCAGCACCGTCGCGGTGAGTCCCCCGAATCCTGGTGCTCGCCGCAATTGCCTTCACCCCTTTTGGCGCGTTCCGTTGGTTTCAAGGTCCTATCCTCATCGGGATGCGGCCTCGGGGGCAAGGGCTCAACGAATGGCCCGTTTCCGGTGTAGATGATGCAGGCAGCCCGTGGCCGGCCCGACGGGCGCACGGATCCGCCGTCCGACCCGCGCCGTCTGCACGAGCTCAAACAGGAGAATCACGGGATGCGCCTCGCACATCTGCCGACCCACCGGAGCCTCCGCGTCGCTCTGCTCCCGGCGCTGTTCGTCCTGCTCCCCGGTCCCCTTCTGTCGCAGCACGCGACGCAGAGAGTTCCGGCGGAGCAATGGATGCGATACGCCGACCCCGTCGAAGCCGGCTTCGACGCGGCGAAGCTGGACGCGGCGCGAGCCGCCTGGGAATCGCTTCCCTCCTCCGCCTTTCTGATCGTCTCGGACGGGGCCATCGTCGACGCGTGGGGCGACGTGGGCCGGCGGTTCATGTGCCACTCGGTCCGCAAGAGCTTTCTGTCGGGCCTGTACGGGATCTACTGGGACCGGGGAGACATCGAGCTGAACAAGACGCTCGCGGACCTCGGACTGGACGACGAGCCCGACCCGCTGCTCGCGTCGGAAAAGCAGGCCCGGATCCTGGACCTGCTGAAGGCGCGGTCCGGCGTGTTTCACCCGGCCGCCTATGCGGGACGTACGGACTCCCGTCCGCGCGGGAGCGAGGGACCCGGCCGCTATTTCGCTTACAACAACTGGGACTTCAATACCCTGGCCGCGATCCTGACCCGGGAGACGGGCGACGACACCTTCGAGGCGTTCGACCGCTACTTCGGCCGGCCGCTGCAGATGGAGGACTGGCGGCTGTCGGACGGCTACTACCACTACGAGCGGGACAAGTCGAAGTACCCGGCCTACCCCTTCCGGATGTCCGCCCGGGATGCCGCGCGCTACGGTCTCCTGTTCGCGCGGAACGGCGCATGGGGCGACGAGCGGATCCTCTCCGAGCACTGGGTGCGCCGCAGCTCGGCGCTGTATTCGATCGACGGAGAGCGGGAGACGGCGACCATGGGCTACGGTTTCATGTGGTGGGTGTTTCTCGATCCGCGGTTCGAAGAATACGGGGCGTACGCGGCGCTCGGGGTCGGCAACCAGATGATCGCCGTGTTCCCCGACCTGGATATCGTGATGGTGAACCGGGCCGACACCTACGTCGGCGAGGGCACACCACCCGCCGCGCTTCAGGACCTGATGGCCCGCGTGCTGGATGCCAGGGTCGGCGATCGGGCGGAACGACCGCGGCTGGAGCCGCTGGAGGTCGACCCGGATCCCGGCGCGACTTCGGTGCCGGCGGCCCGGCTCCAGGAGTTCGTGGGCGAGTTCGCCATGCCGCCGGCTCCGCTCGGGCTGCCGGCGTGGACCTCCGTGTCGCTCCGGGCGGGCGACGGGCACCTGGTGAAGACCTCTCCGGTGAGCGGCACCTTCGAGCTCTACCTGCAGTCCGACGGCTCGCTGGTGGAAGAGGACAGCCACCGGAGGTTCTTCCCCATCCGCGACTCCGCAGGCCGCGTGGCAGGCATCGCCGATCGGGAGTCGGTCGCCCTGGCGGCCGTCGTGGCCGCATCGGATGACGACCGGTCGAAGGCCGACGCCCTGATGGCGGTCGTGGAGGACGAGGAGAACATCCAGGTCCCGGTAGCGGGCGCGGCGATCGACCTGCTGGCGGGGGATGTCGAGGCGGCGGAAGCCGGAATCCGCCGGCTGGCGTCGGAGGTGGATCCGAGGCGCGTCGAAGCGGAGGTCAACACCATCGGCTACGCGCTGCTCCAGTCCGACCGGACCGCACACGCGCGGGAGCTGTTCGCCCTCAACACCCGGGTCTTCCCGGAGGCGTTCAACACCTGGGACAGCTACGGAGAGGCGTTGGCGGAGCTCGGAGAATTCGAAGCCGCGATCGCGGCCTACGAACGTTCGCTCGAGCTCAACCCGGAGAACGGGAACGCCGCAGAGATGATCGCCCGCATTCGAGATCTCGAACCGTAGGCGGTCCTCGGCTCAAGCCTCCGGCTCGTCGAGCTCCGACACCAGGACGTTGCTCGCCAGGTCGTCGTGAAGCCGGGCGAGCAGACTGTCGTCCGGCAGCTTGCCGATCGCCTTTTCCATCTTCCGGAACGCCCGCTCGCTCGGAAACGCCAGGTGGGCGACGGGATCCCCCGGTGACACGGCCGGCAGCGTGGTCATGCTGAGGACGATCCCGTCCCGCGGCGCAACGATCGTATTCAGATTGTGTCCGGCCAGGCTGGTCGTCGTGGCGAGCGGCTGGTCGTGGACCACCGTGTCGCCCGGGTGCACGTGGAACTTCAGGAATCCGCCTTTCTCGGCGCGCATCCACTTCGTCTCCTCGGCCACGACCCGGAACTCCGGCTCGACGATCTCCCCTTCGATCATCTCCAGCCCGACCAGGACGTTCCGGATCCCGCGAAGCGCGTACTCGACCACGGATGGCTCCACCTTCCACACCTCGCCGGCCTCCAGCAGCACGGTCGCGCACCCGGCCTTGACCGCCGAACGGCGCAGACTGCCGACCGGTCCGGGCGAGTTGATGATCAGTTCCGCGCCGAACAGCGTCGCCAGACGCGCCGTGGCCTCCTGCTCCATGTCGGCCCGCGAGTTCGGATAATTCGTGCGCCGGACCGCGGCCGTATGAAGGTCGATGCCGTAGTCGCATCGCGTGACGATATGGTCGAACACCGCGTGCGCGAGTCGGCTCGTGAGCCTGCCCCGGCGCAGGCCCGGGAACGACCGATTCAGATCCCGCCGGTCCGGCGAGTACCGGGACAGCTGCTCGAACGCCAGGATGTTGATCACCGGCACGAGCACGAGGCTGCCGGCCAGCAGTTCGAACGGGCGCTCCTGGATGATGTGACGGATGGTTCCGGTGCCGTTGATCTCGTCTCCGTGCACCGCGGCTGCGATGAACACGGAGGGACCCGGCTTCTTTCCGCGCCACACGTGCACGGGGACCCGCACCGAGGTTCCCGCATAGCTCTTGCTGACCGTCAGGTTCAGGTCGGCTGTCTCGCCGGGCTTCACTTTCCTCCCCGGCCACGCGCCGACGTCCTTCTTCTTCCGCGGGCCCATCAGGACTCGTCCTCCGCCGTTCCGATCGATGTGTCCAGCGGCCGCGTCCTCGGCCGTCTTCGCCACCGCCGCGCCGGCACCAGGTCACGCATCGCCTCCAGCTTCCCGAAGCACAACAGCCGGTCGTCCTGCTCCAGCAGGCGGGTGCCCCGCGGGTTCGGGATGACCGTGTGTCCCCGATGCAGCGTCAGGACGACGATATCCCGATCCCGCAGCCCGGACTCCTGGATCGCCTTGCCGGCGAGGATCGAATTCTCGCCGAGGTGGAGCTCCGCCACGCCGTAGCTCGCGCTGACCGACAGTCGCTGGCGCACATCCAGTTCCGGAAAGCTGACCTGGCCCGCGACGAAGTCCATGATCGCGCCGGCGATATCCAGCTTCGTGGCGGTTTCGATCCCTTCCAGTCCGGGCGACGAATTCACCTCCATCACCTGGGGGCCATCCCTGCCCTCCAGCATGTCCACGCCAGCGACCTTGAGCCCGAGAATCTGGGCGGACCGAATCGCGGTGTCCGCGAACGCGGGATCGAGATCCATCGCCTCCGCGAGTCCTCCCCGGTGCATGTTGCTGCGGAAGTCGCCTCCCTGGGCCACGCGCCGCATCGCCGCGACGACCCGATCGCCGACGACGAACGCCCGCACGTCCCTGCCGGCGCTCTCCCCCACGAACTTCTGGATCAGGACATTCTGTTTCGTGCTCTGCAGCGTCTCGATGATGGCCTCCGCGATCTTCACCGAGTCGGCGAGGATCACGCCCACACCCTGGGTTCCCTCGAGCAGTTTGATGATCACCGGCGCTCCGCCCACCCGTTCGATCGCGGGCAGCACGTCCTGCTTGCGCCGCACGAACGCGGTGTGCGGAAGCCCGATCTCGTGGCGACTGAGGATCTGGAGGGCGCGCAGCTTGTCGCGGGAGTTGGCGATTCCGTTCGACGAGGCGGGCGTGTAGACGTCCAGCTGTTCGAACTGACGGACGACCGCCGTGCCGAAGCTCGTGATCGACGCGCCGATCCGCGGGATGATCGCGTCGTAGGGTTCCAGCCGTTTCGAGGCGTAGTAGAGGTCCGGGCCATCCTCCTCCACCTCGATCGCGAACTTCAGCGTATCGAGCACCCGGTGCTCGAAGCCGCGCGCCTCGGCCGCCTCCACCAGGCGCCGGGTACTGTAGCAACCCGGGGACCGGGAGAGAATCGCGAGTTTCATCCTGCGGATCGCCTGCTCATCTGCCTGTCCTTCTCACCTTTCGAGTCCTCTTGCCGGCGCAATACGAGCGGCCCGGGTCCACGACGAAACGATGACGGATCGCCTGCCTGCCAAGCAGCATCCGGAATCCCATGGCATCCCGTCGCGTCAGCGTCAACTCAATGGGCCAGCGGCGGCCGTGCAGGGAGATCTCGGTCTCGACCACGGGTCGCAGCTCCGACCTGCCGCCGGAGTCGCGTACCCGTCGTCGGGCCGTGAGGGGAAGCTCCGCCGGAATCTCGGGGTGCGCCCGGCGTTGCTCCGGGTGGATCATGAACTCGACGATGACGATTCCGTCGCGGACCGTCTCCACCAGATCGAAGGCATGCAGCGAAGAGGTCCGGGCGCCGGTGTCCACCTTCACCTTGATGAAGTCGATGCCCAGATCCGGAAGCGCCGCCCATTCCCGCCACCCGATGACGGGAAGCGTGACCTGTTCCCCGGACTGCCGGTCGATTCGGGACATGCGGAACTCCCAGAGAGCGCAAGACCGTCGGACTGTGGTCGAACTCGCTTCATGATAGCCGGATTCGAGCACCCGCGAACAGGCGGGCGCGTTTCTCAGGTCGCCTTGACGGCCGTCCGGATCCCGGCTGCGTCTCCGAGCCGCTCAGCGAGCTGCCGGGGCGGAGCGTTCGCAACGTGTCAGTGCGGGAGCCACCGGGCCTCGGATACGAGGCAGATGCCGCCGAAGCGTCGCAGCAGCGGCCGGAGCGCTGCCGTCACCTCGTCCAGCCTCTCCGGCGGACAGGTGGTGAGGATGTAATTGTTGTTCGAGACGCCCGTGATGTCGTCGCCGAGCTGCGCACCACGCTCCCCCGAGCCGGAAACGCCCCGGATCAGCGTATAGCCCTCGAGCCCGAGTCCCTTGAGCACCTCGATCACGCGACGGGCATGGGGCGCGTCGACTACGATCTCGATCCTCTGAACGGTCTGCAAAGTCACCTCCAGAGCGCCGTAATGACGGCATAATAGAGCGGAATCCCGAGCGCGATGTTGAAGGGGAACGTGAGCGCCAGGGACATCGGCAGGTAGAGGCTGGGATTCGCCTTCGGCAGCGCGACCCGCATCGCAGCAGGTACGGCAATATAGCTGGCGCTGGCGCACAGCACCGTGAACAGAAGCGCGTCTCCGACCGTCAGCCGCATCGCCGCCGAGGCTCCGACGGCACCGGTCGCGGCGAGCAGCGGCACCACCAGGGCGAACGCCCCGAGGAACGCACCGGAGGCGCGCAGAGCGTCGAGTCTGCGTGCGGCGATCAGCCCCATGTCGAGCAGGAACAGACAGAGCACCCCTCGGAAGGGATCGTAGGCGAACGGCTTGACCGCCTCCCAGCCCCGTTCCCCGGTCACCAGCCCGACGAGAAGACTGCCGATCAGGAGAAACACCGGTCCGTTGAGGACCGCCTCGCGAAGCAGGGGGCCGATGCCGCGCTCGGTGCCGTCGGCTCCGGCAGCGCCTCCGCCGTTCGCCCCGGTACCGTACCGTCGCGCGAGCAGAACGCCGACCAGGATCGCGGGCGACTCCATCAGCGCCATCGCGGCCACCATGTGCCCACCGTACGCCTCGCCCAGCTGTTCGAGGAAGCTCACGGCGGTGATGAAGGTGACCGCGCTGATCGATCCGTACGTGGCGCCGATGGCGGCGGCATCGTCGACGCCCACCCTTCGCCGCAGGACCGCGAAGGCGAGCACGGGCATCAGGGCGCTCGCCAGAACGCCGGCCCCGAGCGGCAGCAGCGTCGAGGGCTGAAACCCGCTCCGCGCGAGCTCCACCCCGCCATGCATCCCGATCGCGAACAGGAGATACACGGAGAGCCCTCGCGTTACCGGCTGCGGGATGTCCAGGTCGGACTTCAGCAGCGTCGCCGCCATCCCGAGGAAGAAGAGCAGGATCGGCGGCGTGAGCAGGTTGCCGAGGATCAGGGAGACGTCCAATTCAGTCTTTTCCCGCCGGCGCGAGAATCCGGGCCGCGGTCTCCCGCGCCCGAAGCACGCGTTCCCGTGCCTCTCCCGTCGTCCGGGCGACCGCCGTCAGGTGCCCCATCTTCCGTCCGGGCAGCGCCCGGTCCTTCCCGTACAGGTGCAGCGCCACGCCCGGAACCGCGAGCGCCGCGGCCCAGTCGGGCGCACCCTCCCGCCACAGGTCCCCGAGCAGGTTGGTCATCGCGCCCGGCGCCAACGCTTCGCACGTACCGAGGGGCAGTCCGCAGACCGCACGCACCTGCTGCTCGAACTGGCTGCACACGTGGGCGTCGATGGTGAGGTGCCCAGAATTGTGCGGGCGGGGCGCGACTTCGTTCACCACCAGCTCGCCGTCCGGCAGCAGGAACATCTCCACGCAGATCACACCGACGACCTCCCACGCCTCGAGGAGTGTGCGCGCGATCTCTCGCGCCCGCTCCGCGACGGCGGAAGGAAGCTCGGCCGGAGACACCGTCAGGTCGAGGATGTGGTCCACGTGGACGTTCTCGAACGGCTCGTACAGGGCGACGGACCCGTCCAGGCCCCGCGCTCCCACGACTGAAATCTCCCGTTCGAACGGGGCGACGGCCTCGAGCACGCAGGGCCCTCGACCGAGGGTGTCCCACGCGGACCGGGCCTCTGTGGAGCTCTCGCCCCGGACCTGGCCCTTTCCGTCGTAGCCCCAGGCCGCCGTCTTGAGGATCGCCGGCAGCCCGACATGCCGGATCGCTCGGGCGAGCGAATCGCTCGTGCCGATCATCGCATGGCGGACCACGGGTACGCCGGCGGCGACGAGAGCGTCTTTCTCGCGCTGCCGGTGCTGCGTGGCATGGAGCAGTGACCCGGCCGGACGCACGGGCGCGCGCTCCGCCGCCGCGGCCGCGGTCGCGGCGGGAACGTTCTCGAACTCGAACGTGACGACCGATACGCCCGAGGCGAACCGCCGGACCGCGTCGAGGTCCTCGTAGGGCGCGCGCACCTCCTCGTAGGCGATCTGCCCCGCCGGCGTGTCATCATCGGGGGCGAAGACCGTGACGCGGTAGCCCATCCGCCGGGCCGCCAGCGTGAACATGCGCCCCAGCTGACCACCCCCGAGGACGCCCAGGGTGGCCCCGGGGAGGATCGGCGCCGTCAATCGAGCACCGACGAGAGCGCGGCCGCCGCCTGCTCCTCACGAAAGCGGCGCAGGCGAGCGCGAAGCTCCGGATCGGTGGTGGCGAGCATGCCCACGGCGAGCAAAGCGGCGTTCTTCGCTCCGGCGTCCCCGATCGCGAGCGTCCCCACCGGGATCCCCGCGGGCATCTGCACGATGCTGAGGAGGGAGGCGACGCCCCGGAGAACGCGGCTCTCGACCGGCACGCCCAGCACGGGCACCGTCGTGTGGCTGGCCACCATGCCCGGCAGGTGAGCGGCGCCTCCCGCCCCCGCGATGATCGCGCGAATGCCCCGCTCCTCCGCCCCCCGGGCATACTCGGCCATCGCGTCGGGCGTGCGGTGCGCGGAGACTACCCGGCGCTCGTGCGGCACGCCGAACGACTCCAGTGTCTCGGCCGCGTGCCGCAACGTCGGCCAGTCCGAAGCGCTTCCCATGATGATCCCCACGAGGGGCGTGTGGCTCCCTGTCACGTATCGATGCTCCTGTGCGGCTGGCGATCTTTAAACGCGAACTGTATTATAGGAAACATATTTCGTGCGTCAAGGAGAAACGTCGATGCCGGCACGCGTGCAGTCGAAAGCAAGATCGGGGGCATGGACCTTCCTGAGCAACCACGGCCACGTTCTCGTCGCCCTCTCCCGCGATCCCCGGGCCCGTCTCCGCGATCTGGCGCAGGCCGTGGGCATCACGGAACGGGCCGTGCTCCTCATCCTCGCCGACCTGGAGGCGGAAGGGATCCTCGAGCGGATCCGGGAAGGACGCCGGAACCGCTACCGGCTCAACCTCGACGCCCCGCTCCGGCATCCCCTCGAGGAGCACCGCTCGGTCGGCGAGCTCGTGGCGATGGTGAAGGGGCGCCAGCCGACCCGAGGATGACGAGCCGGGTCCGGCCCGGCCATCGGACTGTCCTTGGTTCGCGGCGGATCAGAGGATGTTCCGCAGCCGCCGGCCCACCCAGCGCTGGAAGCTCGAGTAGGGCGGCAGCAGCTCCTCGAGCCGCTCCACGTCGTCCAACCAGACGGTACGGGACGACACGTACAGGAAGTCGATCCAGCCGATCAGGGCCCATGGGCCCGAGATCACGGCCAGCGCCTCTCCGTCCAGCGCCGCGCCGCGCCAGTCCTTGTTCAGCGAGCCGACGGAGAAGTACAGCACCGCGTCGTCCCGCAGGTCGGAAGGGAGGTCGTCGAACGCTTCGAGGAGGGGCAGCTCGGCGACCACGCGCGGGTCCCGGACCAGGGGATCGACCGCGACATCCCGGGTCAGGCTGCGGGAAGCATCGCGAATGTCCTCCCGGAACCGACGGACGACCCGCGCCTCGCGGGCGAGCGCCGCGAGTGCCTCGCGCGATGCGAAGAACTGCGTCTTGCGGTGCAGCTTCGGTGCTCGGCGCTCTTCCTCCATAAGGAACCGGGGCGGCTCGAATCCGGCGCTCTCGAGGGAGTCGGCGACCCCCTCCAGGTCGTCGAAGAAGCTGTCGGGAAGCGGATACTCCCCCCGGAGCATCGGATTCTGTCGAATTCCCTCGGCGGCCTCCCGCATCAGGGCCGGCACGTCGGCGATGCCCGACTGCCGCGCGTAGAGGCCCACGTGAAGCCTTCCACCCACCTCCTCGATCGCACCCTGCAGTACACGGCGGATCACGACCGTCTGGGCGTACAGCTCCTGCGTGCGCGACAGCGTCATGGGGGCGGCGCTCGGCGCGTTCTCCGCGGCGGGCGCCATGACGTACACGTGGCACCCGCGGAACGCGGCCGCCACCAGCTGCCCCGTCCACAGGAAGCTCGTCCAGATCGAATCGGGGACGTAGATCACGCTGCCGGGCGGCATCAGGTCGTACAGCATCATCTGCAGGACCGTCGCCTCCTTCATCTGGAAGCCGACCGAGTTCTGCACCTGCAGCAGCCGGGCGGTGGCGCCGGCCGCCTCGAGCGCGGCGACCCGGGCCGCGTAGTCGGCCGGATACGGCTCCGCCCTCAGAGGCGGCGGAATCTCCTCCGGTTCGAAGCCGTTCGACAGCAGCAGCTCGCGGGCGGCCGTCTTGAGTCGTACCAGGGCCGGTCCCTGAATCAGCAGCGCCCGGTCCTCCCAGGTAGCGCTCATGTAGTGCTCACCGACCCCGACCCCCGTGTACATCGCGGTACCGCGGCCCGGGTCCCGCTCCGTCACATCCCGGAAGGCGATCTTGCGATGATCACGGATCAGGTTATCGCCGGCGAACGGCAGTCCGAGGAGCTTCGTCGTCCGGAAGGTCATGTCGCTCGGGTGCGTGACGTTCACGTGTACCCGGACGATGCTCTCGATCCACCGGGCGCCGCCGCGCTCGCGGGCCTCGGCCTGCAGACGGGACGAGCCGGCCACGGCGGCTCTGAGGCTGTCCTGCCAGGCCTCGAGCACTTCCTGCATCCGCTCTGTCTCCACCAGCTCCCGGGCCGCCTGCGGGCTCTCGCTCGCGTCTCCCCCGGGCGCGGGCAGCTTCACTTTCGCGGTCAGGGGTCGCTCGAGGAGCGACATCCAGAGCCTCCCGCCGTTCGCCTCGTAGTAGTTCTGGTCGAAGAACAGCAGATACACGGGCAGCCGGCCGGTCCGGTCGTAATCACGCACGCGCGCCGTAAGCGCCGCCAGGTACCCCTGGACCGACTGATGGAAGCCGACAATGTCGGTTCTTCCCTCCGGTGTCCGACCGCGGAAGTCGTGAATCCACAGCACGTGATAGTCTTCGGCGGCGTGGATCTGGTTGGTCAGCTCGAGCTGGAACTGCTGCCCCGCGATGTACACGGCCGCGTTGCCCCCGACGAAGCCATCTCCGATCGCCCGCTCGATGATCGCATCGATCTCCGGCCGGGTATCGTGCTGTTCGGGCCTGAGCACCAGTTGCATCGGAAGCCATGTCCCGCGCGTGTCCCCCCTTCCCCGCTCGAGAATCCAGGCCCTCACCTCGTCCAGCGATGCGAACCACCCGTCGTATGCACCGAGCACCGCATCCCGTCGCTCCGGCGCCAACATCGCGGGCCCGGAGATCCAGGCGAGGAAGCGCTCACGGGCCGCCTCGCCGAGGCCGTACAGCCCGTCGGGATCCTTGTACTGCGCCATCAGGCGGTTGTACGGCAGGAACACCTCGTCGAGCACCATCGCCCGAGCGCTGTCGGCGACCACGGGCCCGAGCGAAGCGTCGGCGGCCGCCCACCCGAACAGTCGGTCCATCTCCCGCAGGTACACGGCCCGGTCACCGGGAGCGGAGTGGCCCTTCGGCGAAAAGGCGTCGCCCACTTTCAGTTCCTCGCGGAAGCGGGTGTAGATCGTGTCCGCCCGCGCGAGCGATTCCTCGTAGCTGCCGCCCTCGGTCCACGAAATCGGGAACCCCCACAGGCCCAGGCGCATCGCGTAGTCGCGAACACCCTGGAGGATCGCCGCGCCCTCGTCCGCGTCGGACAGCGGCAAGGGCTCGACCTCAGCCGGGGGCTCCGGCAGGCGAACTTCCGTGCGGCGAGGACGGGTCTTTCCCATCCAGGGCTGGCCGAGCGGCATGGTGAATCCGAGCTGCACCGTCTGATCGCGCGCCGGTACCCAGTCCACCCGGAACTGTCCGCCATGACCGAACAGGCCACCGCGTATGGGGGGGAAGATGACCGACATGAAGAACTGCGCCCGATCGACCCGCAAATTCCAGTCGATCCCGAATTGCGTGAACAGGATCGGCATCGCCATCGCGGCGCGGAAGCCGCCATCGACGCCCGAGATCGGGGACCCGGCGCCGCCCACATAGCCCTCGAGTGCCAGCGTCGGACCGCCGGTGAGCGGGTTCATCAGCGGGCGCTGGACGCCGAGCAACGCCGTGCCGCCGACCGCGGTCTCGGCGGACATCTCGTTGAGGGAAAAAGAGGCTCCCGTGTAGGGCCACCAACGTGCGGGCTGGCCCATGGATACGACGGGCTCCTGGGCGCAGGCGGGGACCGGGCCGAGCGGAGACAGGAGCAGGAGGCCGGCCAGCGCCAACAGCCGAGCCCGGTCCCCGGATCGGGTGCGGGCGCTGCGGGTCAGGAGAACGATCTCGTCCCGCCTACTGGCATTCGGTCGACGGAACGGTCTCGAGCGTCGCGACCCTGCCGTCGATGGTCGCCACGAGGACGCAGTGGCTGCGGGCCGCGTTCCACCAGGTCGTGTAGGACACCTCCATCTCCTTGTAGCCGCCGGCATTCCGGTAGCCGTAGTCGGCCATCTCGGTATCCAGGCTGCTCGCCCGCATGCCGATCATGTTGTTGAGGTCCGGCGAGCTCGTGGACCCACCGGTCGACGAGCCTCCGCAACCGACCGCGACCATCGTGAACATCGCGATCACGGCAGCGCGCTTCATTCTTCCCTCCAGGTCGGTGGGTAGAGTCGGCCGGAGGACCCGGACCGACCGGCCCGGCGAGCCGGGTGGCGGCGGAATCGTAACCCGGGAACGGTGCGTGTCAAGATCCTCAGCTTCCGACGGCTTCGCCCGCGACCTATGTTTCCGGCCGTGTCGCCGGCACGTGGAGCTGGATCAGCGGGCCGCGGCACTCGCTGGCAGACGGTGACCGTTTCCGAACGTGAACCCTGATCCGACATCCCCGGAGATCCGCTATGATCCCGTCTCTGCTCTGCGCGGCGATGCTCGCCCCGCCGGCTCCGACTTCCCCTCCCTCCGGTCCGATCCCGTACACTCCGTCCTCGTCTGTCGCGACCGTCCCCGACACCAGCATTGCCCACACGCTGCGCATGCTGACGGAATCGGGGCACAACCCGTACCTGAGCGCGCCCGACTATCCGGACTACGTGGACGAGATGGCCGGCCTTTACGCTCCTGCCGGATTCGAGCTCCTGTGGTTCGACGGCACCCGGCCGAAACCGCAGGCCCGGGCTCTGATCGACGTCCTCTCGGAAGCGCATCTGCACGGCCTCGATCCGGAGGCCTACGACGCTGCGCGGTACCGGGAATTCCTCGCTTCCCTCGGCGAGGGCAACGCCCCGCACCCCACCGAGTTCGCGCTCATCGATGGAGGGCTCAGCGTCGGGTTCCTGCGCTACCTATCGGATCTTCACATCGGCCGGGTCGATCCGGCCAATCTCCACTTCGGGTTCAACATCGAGCAGAAGAAGCTGGACCTCGCCTCGATCGTGTCCGACGCGGTCGCGAAGAACGAGGTGCGTGGGGCGGCAGCGCGGGTCGAGCCGGCGTTTCCCCAGTACCGACGGATGCTGCAGGTTCTCGCGGAGTACCGGCGGTTGGCTGAACTGTCGCTGCCGCTCGTGCCCGAGACCGACACCGTGCATCCCGGCGATGCGTACGTCGGAACCGGGGAGCTAGCCGAGCTTCTCGTGGCCCTCGGCGACCTGCCGACCGGCACCGCGGGGAACGGCGCGACCTACGACGGAGAGCTGGTGGCAGGCGTCGAGCGCTTCCAGTCGAGACACGGGCTGGAAGCCGACGGGATTCTCGGGAAGGCCACGTTCGCGCATCTCAACACCCCAATCGCGGATCGGGTGGAACAGATCGAGCTGGCGCTCGAGAGACTCCGGTGGCTGCCCGCCGTCAAAGATGAACCGTGGATCCTCGTGAACATTCCGGCGTTCGAGCTCTGGGTGCTGGACCCGGAGCATCCCGACCATCGCATCGCCCTCGACATGCGGGTCATCGTGGGCAAGGCCCTCAACAAGCAGACGCCGGCGTTCCGTGGAGACATGCACTACGTGGTGATGAGCCCGTACTGGAACATTCCCTACGGCATCGCGGTGAACGAGATCCTGCCGAGGGCGACCCGGGACCCCGAGTACATCTCGTCGCGCGGTCTCCAGATCGTCCGGGAGTTCACGTGGGACTCCCCGCCGCTCCCGGCCACGCCCGAGAACCTGGCCGCCATCCGCTCCGGTCGACTCAAGGTCCGGCAGATGCCGGGGCCCGGAAACGCGCTCGGACGAGCCAAGTTCATCTTTCCGAACGCGGACAACGTGTACCTGCACGACACGCCGGCGCACGAGCTGTTCTCGCGCACCCGTCGTGACTTCAGCCACGGCTGCATCCGTCTCGAGCGGCCGCAGGAATTAGCCGAGTGGGTGCTGCGCGACCAGGAAGCCTGGAGCCCCGAGAGCATCGGCCGGGCGATGAGCGCGGAGGCGCCGACCCGCGCGGACCTCGAGACTCCCTTACCGGTGATCCTGTTCTATACCACCGTGATGTCGGACGAATCCCAGCCGCATTTCTTCGACGACATCTACGGCCACGATCGGGTTCTCGAGGCGGCGCTCCAGCACGGCCATCCGTATCCCTCCTGATCGGGAGGGCGGCGCGACGCGCCCGGGCGGCGGTCGCAGACCGTCGCGGAGGCTTCACGAGTCGGGGATTTCTTCGATCGGAAAGGAAAACGATGAATCGCACCTGCAGGATCACCTTTCGTGCGTTTCTGCTGCTCTACGTGCTCGCGCTCGTCCTCCTCGTGATCGGCACCTTCGGTCTGTTCGGAGCGGATCGGGACCCGCTGGCCGGGGTGTTCCTGGTCCCGCTGGGCCTGCCGTGGAATCTGCTGACCACCGGAGCGCCCGAAGCCATGCTTCCGTGGCTCGGGGCGGGCGCGCCGCTGGTGAACCTGTTCCTGATCTGGCTGGTGTGTCGCCGCATCGGAGCGCGCTGAGATCCTCGGCGTCCGGGGCCCGGGGCTCGCTTGACCCGGGCTCCGGACACCGGCCGACGCGTTTCCGCCCGGTCAGCCCCCGTAGATTACGCCGTCCGGGATCTCGTAGCGCTCCTCGCCGATCCGCACGATCGACAGATCGGCCTCCTTGCTCGCCGAGAACTCGCCCGGGTCCGCCTGGCTGACATCGGCGCTGATCGCCGTGCCGTTCTGGAAGAAGATGTTCCGCTGCCGGCCGTCCGGTTTCGTCACCGTCACGATCCCGCCACCGTTCCCTTCCCGCTTCACCCCGAACTCGCAGGATCCGGTCGGCTGTCCACCGCCCATCGAGCAGGTGATCAGGCCCGTCGCGTGGTATTCGGTTCCCGGCACCAGAGCATCGCCGGCCAGCGCGGCGTTCGGGGAGCCCGTGATGATCATCTCGAGCCGGTAGTTCGCCGTCTCGTTCCGCCGGGCGGCGTTCCGCATCAGGTAGACACGGACCGTGTAGTCTCCCGCGGCGGGGAGCGTGCCCTCGTACTGATTGCCGGAGGTCGAACCGGCGAACATGGCCACGCTCGTCTCGCCCGGCGCCAGGATGTTGAAGTAGTTCGAGGAATTGTCCGTCGCCAGGCTGACGTTCATGTACTGGCCCGCGCCGGCGCCGAGCAGGTAGTCCACGGTCTCGTACCCCTGGATCGTCTCCTCGACCGTGGCGCTGGTCGCGCCGCGGGCGAAGTGGACCCGCTCGGTCCGGATGTCGCCCTGGGCGGTGGCGATGGCGGGCAGGGACAGAAACAGCCCCGCCGTGAGCAGCGAGGCGCGGGCGATGCTACGGGACATATGATCTCTCTCCGGGTGTGCGTTTCCGCGGCTGGACGCGAACATACCAGCCGATCAGACACTTGTATCGCGTCCCCCGGAAGGCTTGTCAAACCCCGCGGCGCTGCTCCAGGTTGAGGCGTCGAGCCATGCCCGACCCGAACATCAGATGGGAGACGTACATGCAGGAGACCACCGGAATGATCATCGGCGGGATCGCCGGAATCCTGATCGCCGCGGGGATCGGCCTCGCCATCGGCGTCGTCGCGAAGCTGCTGATGCCCGGGAAGGACCCGGGTGGATGGTTCGCTACCATCCTGCTCGGGATCGCCGGCTCGTGGATCGGCGGTTTCGCCGCATCTCTCCTGGGCCTGAGCGGGCTCGTGCCGGGCCTGATCGCCGCGGTGCTCGGCGCCATGCTCCTGCTGGCGCTGTACAGGATCTTCAAGAAGGCGTGAAGCGCAGCCGCTGAAGTCGAATTTTCGGGCGACGCCTCCGCGACGGTGAGTAGGACGATCGTCCAATATCGCGACCGATCGGCTCTCGCGTATCCTCCGCCTTTCGGCACGAGCCGGGAGCTTCAGCAATCGAGGAGGAACAGAACCTGACGCTCATCGACGAGATCCTGAACGGCATCGGGTCGGACGGCATGGACACGCTCGGCCGGTCGCTCGGGCTGGATGCCCAGACCACATCCAGGGCGCTCGGCGCGGCGCTGCCGATGCTGCTGGCCAGCCTGTCTCGCAATGCCGCGAGCCCCGAGGGATCCGCGGCCCTCATGTCCGCGATCGACCGCAATCACGACGGCAGCGTGTTCGACGACATCGGCGGCTACCTCGCCCGAGCGGGAGCCGGCGGCGACGGGGAGAAGATCCTGGCCCACGCGCTCGGAAGCCAGCGGCAGCCGGCGGCGCGCGCGATCGGCGGGGCGAGCGGGATCGACACGGCCAGGGCGATGCACCTGCTGGCCATGGCCGCGCCGCTCGTGCTCGGTGCGCTCGGCAGGGCACGGCAGCAGGGACAGCTGAGGCCGGACCACCTGGGCTCGTACCTGGACTCAGAAACCCGCGCCCTGCATCAGCGCTCCTCCGGGGCCATGGAGATGATCTCGAAGGTCCTCGACGCCGACCACGACGGCAGCGTGTTCGACGAGATCTCGCAGATGGGCGCCCAGCTGTTCAACGCCCTGCAGAAGTAGGCGGATTCGGTTCGAGCGAGGTGGGGGCGCGTTCACGATCGAACCGCCCCCGCTTCCCGCATGTCGTCCGATCAGAAGGGCAGGTCGTCGTCTCCGGGCGGCGGAACGTCGAGATCCGGAGGTGTCCCGGGCGACGGGGCGGCGGTCCCGGCCTCCGGCTCGCGCTCGACCCTCCACGCCTTGACGTCGGTGTACCAGCGCCCGTTGTACTCCCGGCTGCGGATGTCGATGTGCGCCGAAAGCTTCTCGCCCTCCGTGACCGCGAATTTCTCGATGTCGTCGCCCCACTGCACGAGGCAGATCTTGGAAGGGTAGGTCCCCTCCGTCTCGAGGATGAATTCCTGCTTCCGCCAGGGGCCGTTGCGGCCCTCGCCGGACTGCTCCTCGAGAATCTCCACGACACGTCCGGTGACCTTCAGATCCACGATCGCCTTCCCTTCCCTGTCTCTTCTATTCGGCCGGTTCGAGCGGAATCGCGGCCTCGTACGAAAGATTTCCCGTAAGCACTTCCGTGCCCTGCGGAACCGACTCGGCCGGCAGTCGCTCGCGCTCCACGTAGCGGGTTCCGTCGAAGGTGTGCTTCACGATCGACGGCGGCGCCCCTCCGCCGGACTCGCGGCGATAGATGACGCTCCAGCCGGCCGTCCGTTCACCCGACACCATCACCGGCAGCCGGCTGATCGGAAAGTCGTTGACCAGCGAGTAGCCCTCTTCGGGCGACTTCAGGAGCAGGAGATTGCAGCCGCCCGTGCCGCAGAAGAACGAACCGAGCAGGTACACGAAGACCTCGTCGCGACCGTCTCCGTCGAGGTCGACGCGCCCGTACACGTAGCGTCCCGGACCGACGCCCCCCTCCACCCCGACCACCTCGCGCGTGTAGTCGGGCAGGGCTCGCAGGATCGCGGACTCGAGCTCCGCGTCGGGCTCCGTCCGGAGGGCGATGCCGCCCGTCGGCTCCCAGGCCAGGATCCCGCCGTCCGCCATCAGGCTCAGATACAGATTGCCGTCCCGAAGCAGGTATCCCCGCACGTAGGGCAGCTGCGTCGACAGCTCGCCGGCGAGGCTGGACGCCCCGCACTCGGCCGCAGTTGCCGCCAGCGGGCCGAACTCGAACCGACCATTGGTCGGGTCTGAACTCGGCTCGGCGGTCCAGGGGCCGGTCGCGCGGTTGCAGTCCAGCCGAAGCGAGGCGCCGCCGTCCGCGTCGAGGCGCAGGGTGTAGCGAGTCGCATCCTCGGGACGCTTCGTACCGATTGCGTCGTCCATCGACTGGATCTCCACGAGCCGCCATTCCGTTCCGGCCAGCAGGCTCGGTGATCCACCCGAGTGCTCGGGAGACACTACCTTCCCCTCCG
>WOR8_10002626_pt1 | contig 21835 bp, 18 predicted proteins | sample DeeMarSeWOR38_10_FD_19890 | JGI IMG/M metagenome (IMG submission 19890) | reverse complement strand
AACATCTTTATGAATGAGATCCTAGAAGAGGAGGACCTTCCCCTCTGTTATACAGCCTACACGCCCTGTTTTCGCTCTGAAGCGGGTTCTTATGGCAAAGACACCCGGGGGCTCATCCGCCAGCATCAGTTTAATAAGGTGGAACTGGTTAAATTCACTACTCCTGAGCATTCTTATGATGAGTTGGAAAGTTTGTTGCTCGATGCCGAGGAGGTTCTCCAGAAGTTAGAACTTCCTTACCAGGTGGTGACTCTGTGCACTGGAGATTTGGGCTTTTCTGCTGCCAAGACATATGACATCGAGGTCTGGATACCGGGTCAGCAAGCTTTTAGGGAAATCTCTTCTTGCAGCAACTTCGGAGACTTTCAGGCGAGGCGAGCCAATATTCGCTATCGTCCCAAAGGAAAGAAAAAAATCGCTTATCCCTATACACTTAATGGGTCCGGACTTGCTGTGGGTCGCACCTTGGTTGCCATCATAGAGAATTGGCAGCAAGAGGATGGCAGCGTGGTGATTCCTCCCCCTCTGCGAAATTACATGGGTGGAGTCGATATTATCGCACCGCGAGGCTGATTTTTCTGCACCGAAACCAATAAGGAGGATCTTCCATGACCAGGCGTAAACTCATCGCCGCAGTCGCTGCTGCCGAGGGTATAACCATTAAAGAGGCGGAGATGGCGGTCAAAACTGTGTTTGGTAGTATGGAGCAAGCACTTGCTGATGAGGATCGGATCGAGATCCGCGGTTTTGGTAGCTTCCAGGTGAGATCCTATCAAAGTTATCAGGGCCGCAATCCCCGGACAGGCGAGAGTATCCAAGTAAATAATAAGAAGCTTCCCTTTTTCAAGGTTGGCAAGGAACTAAAAGAACGAGTCAACAAAGGATAAGCCCCGTTATTAAATAGCGATTAACTTTCCCCACAATGGGTTTAAAGATTCAAGAGATCTGGGATATGAGATGTGAGAATCAAATTCAGGAATTTAGGGATTGAGGAATCCAGGGATTTTTCGAGACCAGGCTCAATTCCTTAATCCCTTAATTCGCAATTTCTCAATGTCTAGATGACATATCGCACATCGATTGTTCCTTTGTGTTCCTTGTGGTTGGGTTAGCTCGTCGCTAAACCTATAAAGATCGGATCTGTGTAAATGGGCTTGAGGCTTGTATCCAAGCGAAAAAGTCGATTTTGGCTCCTCTTGGTAGTCGCAATTGGACTGGGCTTTGGTGCGGCCTTCTTTTTGGGAAAACTATTTTTCCCCAGAACCGAATCAGTCAGCCCCTCTTCTCGGGTGCGCAACTCAATCCCAGTTAGAGAGGCCATAACCCGAAAAGTCCACCTTTATTTTGCCAACCAAAAAGGGAATTATCTCCAGGCGGAGGAGAGAAAGATAGTGGCTGAGGACACCATTTCAGCCATGGAGGCTATAATAACTGCTCTTATGGAGGGGCCGGATGACCCCAAACTTGTTTCTACCATCCCACCAGGGTCGCGATTGCTCCATATATTTGTCACAGATGACGGGACTGCCTATTTAGATTTCAGCTCAGAACTCTCCAGTCTTCATCCTGGTGGGGTAACGGCGGAAAGGCTCACCTTGTATGCAATTGTAAACTCACTCGTTCTAAATCTGGAACAAGTTGAACGGGTGCAATTGCTCTTTGAAGGTCAGCCAGCATCAACCTTGTGCGGTCACTTGGACATTCGTCAAGCCAAAACGGCTAACCTCCTGATCGTTCGTTAAGAGGAGGGGGTCTTGCTCCTCTGGAATGATGGAATGTTGGAATGTTGGAAGATTGGCTCAGTATGATAAAAAACAAGTCACTGGATTAATTAGGTCCCAATTGCCCATTATTCCATTATTCCACCATTCCAGTATTCCGAGAGAGCTGTATAAACAGTAGATCTTTCTCAAAACCCCTTATGAACGAAGGCGTGCAAGAGCGCTGAAAAGTTAGACTCTATGTCAGAACGAAAACGATTACAGAGAACTCGGAACATCGGCATTATAGCGCACATAGATGCTGGTAAGACCACGGTCACCGAGCGTATTCTCTTCTATACCGGCAAATCTCATAAAATGGGGGAAGTCCACGACGGCGAAGCGGTCATGGACTGGATGGAGCAGGAGCAAGAACGGGGTATAACTATTACCTCCGCGGTTACTACCTGTTTGTGGCGAGATAACGAACTCCACCTAATTGACACGCCCGGTCATGTGGACTTCACCATTGAAGTTGAGCGATCGCTTCGAGTTCTAGATGGTGCCATTGGAGTTTTTTGTGCTGTTGGAGGGGTAGAACCACAATCTGAGACGGTTTGGCACCAAGCTGACAAATATCGGGTTCCCAAGATCGCTTTCATAAACAAAATGGACCGACTGGGGGCAGATTTTTCGGGTGCGGTTGCTCAGATGCGGGATAAGCTCGGGGCCCGGCCCCTTGTTTTGCAGATTCCCATGGGCGCAGAAGCGGACTTCGTCGGGGTCATCGATTTGCTCAGGATGGAGGCAGTGATCTGGGATGACTCCACCCTCGGCCTCGCTTACGAATTCACAGCTATTCCCTTGGAATACGAGGAACAGGCAAAAACAAATCGGACAGAACTCCTCGAATCTCTGGCAGAGGTTGATGATACCATAATGGAAAAATATTTGGCCGATGAGGTTCTTGAGCCGGAAGATCTCCTGCCGGTAATTCGTCAGGCCACTCTAAAGCTGCAAATGGTTCCAGTCCTTTGCGGTAGTGCCCTGAAAAACAAGGGTATCCAGCTGCTGTTGGATGCGATTGTTGATTTCCTTCCGAGCCCCTTGGATGTTCCAGCGGTAGTGGGAAATCACCCTGAGACCGGAGAAAAACAAACCCGCGCCAGCAGTGACAAGGAACCTTTTGCCGGACTTGCCTTCAAAATTCAAATGGATCAGGGACGGAAACTCACCTATGTAAGGGTATATTCAGGCACAGTGTCTGCGGGAGCCGAAGTCTACAATGTCAACCGCAAGCAGAAAGAGAAGGTCGCGCGGATTTTTCAAATGCATGCAAACAAGAGGGAAAGACTTGCCAAAGTTGGCGCTGGCGAAATCGTAGCCATGGTTGGTCTAAAGTCAACTACCACTGGGGATACAATTTGTGCGCCAAATCGTCCTATTTTGCTGGAACACATCGAGTTCTATGAACCGGTCATTTCTATTGCCATGGAGCCTCGCACTCGCGCCGATGAGGACAAGACTCTCCAGTCCCTGGAGAAGCTGGCTGAAGAAGACCCCACTTTCCATTTTCGCCAAGATCCAGACACCGGCCAGACCATTATCTCAGGAATGGGTGAACTCCACCTGGATATCCTGGTTAACAGGCTGCTCCGAGAATACGCCGTCCAGGTTAATGTGGGAAAGCCTCAGGTGGTCTATCGTGAGACCATCACTAAAGCTGCTGAGGCCGAATCCAGTTTTGACCGAGAGATTGCTGGGGTCCTTCACTACGCCCAGGTTGAACTGCATTTGGAGCCAAGGCCCAGGGGCAAGGGCAACCACTTCCGCGACCTGGTTAGGGATGGCTCCTTAGCGAAGTCCTTAATCCCGGCGGTGGAGGAAGGGGTGATGGAATCATTGGAAAGTGGTGTAATCGCAGGGTATCCAGTGGTGGATGTAGATGTGGCAGTAATCGGTGGGATCTACAAAGAACAGACCGCCAGTGAACTCGCCTTTAAGGTGGCTGCATCAACCGCCCTCCAGGAAGGTTGCAGAAAGGCGCAACCTCAGCTGCTCGAGCCCATAATGTCGGTTGAAATTATTGTTCCCGAAGAATTCACCGGTGAAGTCATCAATGACCTCAAATCCACGCCACCGTGGCCCTTTCTCAGATGTTTGGCTACTCAACTGCATTGCGCTCGGCCAGTCAGGGGCGCGCCACTTTCACTATGCAATTTTCCCACTTCGACTCTTTGGTGGAGAAGAAGGAACTTTTCTTTTAATTTCACCTATTATCAACGGCTTTTACTATTTTCTCGCCGTTCTTCTTTAATCTCTCCTTTCACCTGCTGCAGTTGTTTTTCGATAGCCTCTTTGCGGTTGGGACTATCAGCATAGCGCAAAGCTTCCATGAAATGAAACTGTGCATTCTTTAAAGATCCCTCCCGCCGGTAATGAATGCCGAACTGATAGTGTGCTTCCGCCAGTTGATTCAACCTACCGTAGGCTAGTCCGAGGTAGTAGTGGATGGAGGGCAATCTATCATTAACCCTTGCTGCCCTTGCCAGATTTTTGCTCGCTTCGGCCACTTTACCCTGCTCCAATTGGGTGCGGCCCAAGACATATAGGGCCATAGCTTGATCCGGTTCCAGAATGAGCGCCGAAGACACCACTGAACTAGCTTTATCAAATTCTCCCATCTGAAAGTAAGTCTCTCCTAGTTCTACCAAGATGGGAACTAGATCCGGACGAAGATTTATGGCCATTTTAAAGGAATCGACAGATTCAGGCATCATCCTTTGCCGCCTTTGTAGCAGACCCATCCCATAGTGGGCCATCGCCTTAGTTTCAGGTCTTTCAAGCCAGTCGCGAAACTTGGCTGAGGCCTCCGCGGGGTTTTCGTAACCACCATAGAGTTTAGTCTGCATCAATAGGAAGGCATCAAAGTGAGCACTACCTTTAGCGGCTTGGGAAGACTTGGGCCGTGTCTCCACTATTGAGGCCAGGTAAGCGACACGTTCAGGTACTCCCGGGTGGGTGGTGAGATAGGTAGGTATATGCCCACCAGCTTTCCAGCTGTCCTGGCCCATTTTTTTCATGATAGTTACAAAATCCTCACCATGATAGTCAGCTGCTTCCAGATAGCGAAGCCCCTTGCGGTCCGCTTCCTCTTCATCCTGGCGGCTGTAATTCAGCATTGCCGAGGTGGCGCCCGCCTGACTACCCGCAATAACCGCCGCCCCAGCCTCCCCACCCACGAGGATTCCGGCCAAAAGGCCACCGAGAGCAGCTATGTTCAGTTTTTGCGCCCTGGCCACACGCTGGGCAATATGCCGGGACTGGACGTGGGCAATCTCGTGACCCAGGATCGCCGCCAATTCTCCTTCATCGTCCATAATCTCTATGAGGCCGCGGTTGATAAATACGTGCCCTGCCGGGGCCGCGAAGGCGTTGAGGGCGCTACTGTCCACCACGTAAAAATGATAAGGGAAGGTATGAACCTCTAGGTGAGCCACTATGGTCTCCCCCACCCTGCTTACATAACTAACCACTTCCGGGTCCTCAACCAACCTGAGCTGCTGCAAGACTGCATGGAGAAACTTCTCTCCAAGCTTCTTTTCATCCTCAATTGAGAAATCAGCACCTGCCTCACCAGGCAACCACCCGATTGCGAGCACGAATATCATTAAAAAAACCAATGCTTTCCACCGATGTCTTGCTAGCATAGTATAATCTCGTCTTTAGTTATCTCTGCCAAATTCATTTACCGGCAATTTTATTGTAGTACCTTCCCCCCACATGGGGGATCTTGGTTTGAGCCATAAGGCTTTTAGCATAGAGCGTGGAGCAGAGAGCAAGGAGCCAGCTAGCAGCTGACAGCAGGCAGCTCGCGGCGTGCGGCAATGATTCTTTTTTGAAAGGATATTTCTTCCTGCCAGCTGCCAGTTGCCCGCTGCTAGCTGATACTTTCATTAATCTGAGGCCCCTGTCTCCGAGAATTCTATCTGGCGGGCCTCCCACCAAAGTCCCTCAAGATCATAAAATGCCCTCATGGGCTGGTAAAAAATGTGGACTATCACATCATTGAGATCGAGGAGCACCCAATGACCTTCCATGAGACCCTCCACCCCCATGGGCTTGACCCTTCGTTGAGCCAGGGCTGCTTCAATGTGCTCGGCAAGGGCTTGGACGTGCCGAGTGGAACGGCCGGAACAGATGACAAAATAGTCAGTGTAACCTACAACTTCACCTACTTCACAGATCAAGGGTCTCTCCGCTTTGTGGGCAGCCGCCACCTCAGCGCATAACACCGCTTTTTCTAGACCGCCTATCTCCTCGACTTTCTTTGAAATTCGATGTTTCATAAGCCGTGCAGGAATTTAGGGATTTAGGGATTCAAGGATGAAGGAATTAAATGGCCAAGAGATTACTATCTGCTTGGTTTTTTGTGATTGCCAATTCCTCAATTGTTCGCGCTCGCTGCGCTCCGCTCAGCCCCCACCCCTCCAGGGCGGGGCCCCGGTTTCCCTAATTCCTTAATTCCTCAATTTTTCTGCCCCTGTGATCTCGGTGGTTCAATCCTTTGCGGTTTTTTCGCTTTTGCCGTCAGCTATATTATTACTTATATAGACCTTTCTGGCGAATGTAGTGTTCCACCTTTTCTGGCACCAAGTAACGCACCGAATGGCTACTGGCCAGAAGATTTCTAATATTGGAAGAAGAGATATCCAAGAGAGTTATCTCCCTATAATAGACTACGTATTGATTCGGATGGACATACCCCTGAATATGAGAGTCAAAAAAATAACTATCCCCAACCTGGGTCTTGAGCATTGCATCCAGGGATTCCGGGGCAAACCCAGGCCTGGCAACGACAACAAAGTGGCAGAGGTTGAAGAGCTCACGGTAATTCTTCCAGGTGGGTAGTTCCAAAAATGCATCTATGCCCAGGACAAAGTAGAGCTCCTCATCTCCGCCACATTGGCTTGACAGTTGCGTCAGTGTTTCCACCGAGTAGGACTTACCTGGACGTTGATGTTCCAGGTCAGACAGGACAAATAGGGGGTTCCCGTTAACAGCTAGTTCCAACATTCGCCACCGATGCTCAAAGGAAACCAGACCTAGGGCACTTTTGTGCGGAGGTTTTGCCGCAGGCATGAAAATTACCTGCTTTAACTGCAGAGATTCCGCCACTTCCTCAGCCGCCCGCAAGTGCCCAAGGTGAACCGGATTAAAGGTTCCCCCCATAATTCCGATACCCAAGGTCCTGTCCCCCATTTAATACTAGGCACAATCCAGCTGGCAGCAGACAGCTGGCAACTGGCAGATTTCTTGAATCTCCATAGGTTATTATACTGCTGCCTGCTGTACGCTGCTTGCTGCCTGCTGGGCAAAGGCGCTAGGCGCCTTGCCCCTCTGAGTCTAATTCGATTTTTTCACTCAAGACAAAATTGTCTCGGTGAATTACTTCGTCAGAGTGCTTGTATCCTAGAATCTCCTCTATGCGATGGCTGCGCACACCCATTATTTTTTCTATTTCGTCTGCCCCATAGTTCACCAGACCAATTCCGATCACTTCATCCTCCCTGCTCAAGCAGCGCACTGGAGCTCCCACTTCAAACCTCCCTCTTACCGCGACGATACCGGTGGACAAAAGGCTTTTGCCTAGTAGCTTCAATGCTTTCGTCGCCCCCGCATCCAGAATCACTTCCCCTTGGGGTTTTAGAGTATGGGCAATCCACTGCTTTTTGCTGGGAAGACGCCGTTCGGCTGGCAAGAAGAGAGTGCCCACCTCCTCGCCATCAAAAATTTGTTTAAGAATATATCGATTTCTACCATTGCCAATTATCATCGGCACCCCTGCAGCGGTAACTTTTTTGGCTGCCATTAGCTTACTGAGCATACCACCAGTGCCGAGCCCTCCCGGACGATCTCCAGCAAAACCCTCAACCTCTCTGTCGATACGGTGTACAATGGGGATTATTTTTGCCTCCCGGTTTGCCCGCGGATCTGAGTCGTAGAGACCGTCCATGTCTGTCAAAGCCACTAACAAGTCGGCCTCGATTAGTTGGGCCATAAGGGCCGAGAGGTTATCATTGTCTCCAAACTTGATTTCATCCACCACCACCGTGTCATTTTCGTTGACCACAGGAATTATCCCCCATTCCAAAAGGGTTTGTAAGGTGTGGCGGGCATTTAAGTAGCGCCGACGATTGGTCAGATCATCACTGGTGAGTAGAATCTGGGCAACTTTAAGATCGTAATGGCTGAAGGCCTCCTCGTATGCTTGAATTAGGCTGCCCTGACCCACAGCAGCAGCAGCTTGCTTTTGGGGGATGGTCTTCGGCATTCCCCTCAAACCCACCTTGCGAATACCCGAAGCGATTGCCCCCGAAGAAACAATCACCACTTGCCGACCTTGTTCCCGCAACATGGAAACCTCGTCGCAAAGCCGGTTGATAACACCCAGATCAAGGCCTCGCCTACCTGCAAGTACAGAGCTTCCAACCTTGATCACGATCCTTTGGGCCGGGCCTGCCACTTTTTTGCGTTCAGGAGAAATCACCAGCTTGAATCCGCCTCGGTAGAGCTAATGTAGAAAGTTAAACCAATAGGACTATGAGATCCTCCAGAATCTAATTCTATCACGATTGATCCTCTGTGCTCTCAGTATCTTCTCTAGTAACAAACACTTTTTCTCTTGTCTCCTGGCGCAATCTGACAAGATGCTCTGCCGCTGCCCAGATCAACTCCTGGGTTCCCTCACCGGTCACCGCGGAAATAGGATGCACTGGGACCCCTAGTCGATGAAATGCTTCTCGCAGTTCTTCCAGAGGTCCCCGCTCCAGGAGCAAGTCTATCTTGTTCAGGGCCACTATCTGAGGCTTGCCAAGGAGTTCAGAGCTGAAGTGAGCCAGTTCGTCATTCACTTTGCGGTAGTCATCTAAAGCAGTTTCAACACCGTGGTCACAGGTAGATACATCCACAAGGTGTATCAATACAAGGGTCCGTTCAATATGGCGAAGAAACTTGATTCCGAGCCCAGCCCCACGGTGAGCACCTTGGATGAGACCTGGAATGTCAGCAACCACCATAGATTCGCCCAGGTCTAAGCGAACAACTCCCAAATTTGGTGTAAGGGTAGTAAAAGGATAATCTGCAATTTTTGGGCGCGCCGAGGATATGCGAGAAATGAGAGTAGATTTGCCGGCATTGGGAAGACCTATTAGCCCCACATCGGCCAGGAGCTTCAGTTCCAGCTTAATATTTCGCTCCTCACCTCCTTTGCCGGGTTGGGCAATACGGGGGGCCCGGCGAGTCGAAGTGGCAAAGTGCATATTGCCCTTGCCGCCCTGACCGCCTCTGGCAACTATCACGAAGTCGTCTTCTTGGGTGAGGTCCCCAAGCAACTCCCCGGTGTCGCCATCCCTCACCTCGGTGCCCACTGGCACCTCAAGAATGAAGGGTTCACCATTTCTGCCAGTCTGCTGTTTGCCGCGGCCATGACCACCTCGGGCCGCTTTGAAGTGACGTTGGAAATGAAAATCGAGGAGGGTTTGCTTGACACTTGTGGCTTTGATTACCACATCACCGCCCTTGCCCCCATCTCCACCGTCCGGACCGCCTTTGGGAACGTATTTTTCGCGGCGAAAACTCACACAACCACTGCCGCCGTCACCGGCCCGGACGTGGATTCTGACCTCGTCAACAAAACGCATGGTTAGCGGTGATGGGTTACCTTAGAAGTATTGTTCGTCCTGGGGCTCAAGAAAATCTATCGACTAGTGGCCATACGGCAAATCCGACTGGACACTAACTCAGGCTATAAACGCTTACCTTTTGACGGCTTTTGCCCTTCCTTTCAAAACGCACAACCCCGTCGATCTTGGCAAAGAGAGTGTAATCTTTACCCATCCCCACGTTTTGTCCAGGATGAAACTTCGTGCCCACCTGACGCACCAGAATATTTCCGGCCCGGACAGATTGGCCCCCAAAACGCTTGACGCCTCGGCGTTGGGAAGCACTGTCCCTACCGTTTCGTGAGCTTCCTCCAGCCTTCTTGTGTGCCATGGACAGTTACCTCATTAGATAAAGCAATAAAATTTTAGGCTTCTATGTTCTCTATAGCCAGTTCAGTGAACCACTGCCTATGTCCTTGCTTCCGGCGATAGCGCTTGCGACGTTTGTATTTGAACACCACTATTTTTCGCCGCCGCCCGTGACCCGTAACCAGAGCCGTCACTTTCGCTTGGGCCAGGTCGGCTGGTTCGACTTGAATATTCTTACCGTCGCTCAGCAGCAAGACATCGTCCAAGGTTATTTTATCGCCCACCTGGACGTCCAATTTCTCGACGCGCAGAACGTCACCGGTACTCACCTTGTACTGCTTGCCTCCAGATTTCACCACTGCGTACATTAACTAATCCTCCAGAAAGACAAAAGATTAAAATAGATTAATCGAGTTCTTTTGTCAAGCAATTCTCGCAAGCAAGGGATTGGAGTAATGGAGTGATGGAGTAATGAAAAATCCGATCTCAAACTCTTTTTATTTTCATCAATACTCCAATACTCCACTGCTCCAACACTCCAGTAGAGATCAAAAAATACTAACAGTCGAGGACAGGCACAGTCTCCTGATACTAGGAAATAGTATAAATATCATATTGCTCTAGGTGAAGGCTCTGATCTGCTTGCACCGTAATCCGCGCCTGGAGCTTCTTCTCCAACTCCTCAAGTCGATGGCGCTCCTCGTCGTAAAGGAGATGCACAACTTCAGGGTGTGCGGTCACCATGACACTTCGCCCGAAAAGTGCCTCGTGATCTCGCTCTATCTCATGAAATATCTCATAACACATGGTGGTCGTGGATTTGAGGTAGCCCTCACCATCGCAATAAAAGCAAGGTTCCCTTAATACTCGGGTTATACTCTCCTTAGTCCGTTTGCGGGTCATCTCGATTAGGCCAAGCTCTGACATTTTCAGGATGTTGGTTTTGCTTTTGTCCTTTCTTAGGGCGTCTTTGAGAGTGTTGAATACTTTTTCCCTGTTGGCCTCCTTTTCCATATCTATGAAATCGATAATAATGATCCCCCCGAGATTGCGCAGGCGCAACTGGTAGGCAATCTCTTTAACCGCTTCGAGGTTGGTCTTGAGGATGGTCTCTTCCAAATTTCGCTTCCCCACGTAACGGCCCGTATTGACATCAATGGCAGTGAGTGCCTCTGTCATTTCTATTACGATGTAGCCCCCGGATTTTAGCCACACTTTCTTACCCAAAGCCCGTTGGAGTTCCAATTCAATTCCATAGGCATCACAGATGGGTTCAGATCCCTCGTAGAGCTTTACATCGGCTGCTAAACTAGGCATGAAAGTCTCAACAAACTTCACAATCTTTTCGTACTCTTCTTGGGAATCAACGATTAGCTTGTCCACTTCTTGGGTAAACAAATCCCTCACTGCCCTGAGAATGATATCCGGCTCTTGGTAAAGGCGGCTCGGCACTTGACCTTGTTCGTTGTTTTTTTGAATCGTTTGCCATAGCCTTAACATAAAATCCATTTCTGCCTTTATCTTGTCATTCTCCACCCCCTCAGCTGCGGTACGGGCGATAAAACCGTACTTTGGAGGTTTTATCTGTAACAGGAGTTCACGTAACCGGGACCGTTCGCTTTCATCTTCAATTCGCCTTGATATTCCTACATGGTCCATTGTTGGCATGAGCACGAGATGACGTCCCGGGATGGAGATATGTGAAGTAATTCGCGCCCCCTTGCTACCCAAGGGTTCTTTCGCCACCTGAACCAGGACTTCCTGCCCTTCCTGTAGCCGATCTTCTATATGCATCTCCATCGGCCAAATTCCTTCGGCTTCCTCCCGATGTAGTTCAGCCTCTTCCAGGTTCTCCTCGTTGCCGGCCATCATCTTTTCTAGATCTTCAACGTTGTCGTACAAGTCGCTCACATACAGAAATGCTGCTTTATCTAAACCGATATCCACGAAAGCTGCCTGCATTCCGGGGAGCACCCGTACGACTCTCCCTTTATAAATATTGCCGGCAATGCTGCGCTCGCCTGAACGTTCTATGTAAAGCTCAGAGACCGTGCCATTTTCTATGAGTGCAACCCGCGTCTCATAATGCGTGACATTGATGATCAAATCAGTGGACACAGTATCATCCTTCCATGGCAATCTTCACAATGCTAGCGTCCAATATTTCTTCTTTGGACAGATCAAATATGTGCATCAACAGGTCCCGGACTCGAATATTATCATTTCGGCCTTGAGTGAAGGTGAATCGAATACTGCAGGAATCCAAGGACTCGAGACTGAGGAGTCGTTCTGACAACTGGATGACACTCTCGCCTCTTTTGGATCTCTGCCTCAGGGGACCTAGGGAGTTACTCTGGAACCGGTGGAACCCCTCTAGGGGCCAAACACCACTCTTTAAGTTAGCTTCGTATGTAACCACTCTAGGAGTCATTTGTCTAGTATCTTTATCTTCCGCGGCTACCTCCAGTATTTCCAAGCCGGACGGCAGCTTTGAATTCAACCGTCTGCCAATCTCTGAGGGAAGCAAGGGCTGATGCAATATCAATCTCATCTCCTCTGCGTGACTCTCTAGGCCAAGTGGCAGTGCATCCCCAAAGGATACTTTAGGCGATGGGTGATATCCTTGAGTATAGGCCAGTGGCAGGTTCGCTCGTCGCATCGCCCGCTGGAAGGCTGTTGCCATCTCTAGATGACTCAGGAAGCGTCCCCTTCCAGACTTTGAAAATACTAGCCGGTAGCCATAGCTCTCGTCCTTGCTTTCTTCAGGACTTATGCTCCCACCCTGTTCTGGCACCTCTTGGAGGTGCAGTTCCATCCGGACTGTTTTGTGATCACAGACGCCACAATCATTGCAGCCCTGAGTCCTGCAATCGGAGGTGAATTCTTCACTCAGGGCTCGTTCATATTCCTCCCAAAGGTAGGCCTTGTTTACACCGCAATCCAGATGCGACCAGGGAAGAACCTCAGCAAAATCTCTCGACCTTTGCCCGCATGTCAAGGGATCAATCCCTGCCGCCGCAAAGGCCTGCTGCCAGAGATCAACCCGCAACTGGTCACTCCAGCCGTCGAAACGGCAACCTAACTCCTGAGCCCTCAGGATTACTTCTGCCAACCGCCGGTCACCCCTCGAGAACACGCCCTCCAGGACACTCTGCCACGGTTTGTGCCACTTGAAATGCAATCCTTTTTTTCGTAAATGTTGCTTGAAAAAAGCTAGATTTTCTTCAATCTCCTCGAGACTAAGCTGCGCTTCCCACTGAAAGGGAGTGTGCGGCTTCGGGACAAAGGTAGAGACACTGACATGCAATCGTCGAAGCGGTCTTTGTCTGGCCGCCTCTTGCCAAACTTTCATGGTAAGATCTACCAATGCCCAACGGTCTTGAGATCTTTCAGTGGGCAAACCCATCATGAAATAGAGCTTAATGAGCGGCCAGCCGGCGGAATAAACCCTTCGCACCCCATCCAGCAGGTCGCTTTCAGTTATAGTTTTGTTGATGACACGACGTAGACGCTCACTACCCGCTTCCGGTGCCAGGGTGAAGCCGGTCTTGCGCACTTGCTTGATCGCTTCAATCATCTTGTCATCGAGGGTTCCCACTCTAAGACTTGGCAAAGAGATGGCCACCTGTCCGTTCCGGTGATGACGCATAAGGGTCTGGAGCAACCCTTGAATGTTGCCGTAATCGCCCGCACTAAGGGCCAAAAGAGACAATTCATCATGACCTGTGCTGGCAAGACCTTCCTCTGCAGCCCCTAAAATCTCCCCGGGCGATCTTTCTCGCACTGGCCTGTAGAGGAAGCCGGCTTGACAAAAACGACAGCCCCGGGTGCAGCCCCGAGCCAGTTCCAGACTGAGCCTGTCATGAATAATTCGGGTACAAGGAACCAAGGGACGACTAGGTTGTTGACTCGACTCCAGGCTTGAGACAATCCGTTTTCGCACCTTTGGTTTAGCAGGAAAGGTGGGTCTTATTTCGGCGATACGGTCTCTGCTATCGTATAATGGCTCAAAGAACTGGGGCACGTAGATACCTTCAATCCCAGAGAGGGGTTGCAGAAGATCCAGCCTCTCCCCCCCCTGCCTTTTCCACTCTTTAACGAGCGTGGCGATCTCCAGGATGACTTCCTCTCCATCTCCAAGAACTAATGCGTCAAAAAAAGGTGCCACTGGTTCTGGATTGAAGGCATTGGGACCACCAGCTATAATTAAGGGCGACTCCCTCCCCCGAGATGCTGAAAGCTTAGGAATACCCCCCAGTTCAAGCATGGTGAGCACATTGGTGTAGCTCAACTCATATTGGAGACTGAAACCCACCACATCAAAGAGGTCGAGTGGGGTGGCCGATTCCAGGCTGACCAGGGGTTTACCACTAGCCCGAAGCCTAGCTTCCATATCAGACCAGGGGGCAAAAACTCGCTCAGCCCCTATCCAGTCTTGCTGGTTGAGAATGTTGTATAGCAATAAAATCCCGAGGTGAGACATACCCACCTCGTAAACGTCAGGAAAGGCAAGCGCCAGCCGCACCTTACTATTGGCCCAATCCTTTCGCGGCACATTGATCTCGTTACCTAAGTAGCGACTAGGTCTTTGAATTGTAGAGATGAGGTTATCGATCATTAGGTCTTGCTCTTTACAGAATTGCCCCCCAGGAATCAGTCCCCAAAATATCCCAAAAAGAAAAGCCTTTCAACATTTCGGATCTCGGATTGCGGATTGCGGATTTCGGATTTGATGTTTCAGAATTATATTCTGTAGTTGAAATCCACAATCCGCAATCTCAAATCTAAAATGGAAAGGGCGCTTCCCGGAACTCCGCTTCCGGTCAGCGCCCCGTAGTTAAACCCAACTTTCAATGTTGGTGATATAGGCTATCAGGAATATATTGGACAGATCGTATCTAATGCACCTGAATCATTCAGCCCTGTAGGTACCATCAAGTAATGGACGCACTGGTTTCCCATGGTCTTCGTAAGGATTCGAGTCTACAACTCGGAGCGTTTCGATTTCAGCCACTCCTTAAAGCCGCTGGGTTTTTCAGTGGTTTCCTCTTTTTCTATAACTGGTTCGCTGGCACCTTCGGTTTCACTTTCCTTTGTTACACTCTCGCCGGCTTCGGCAGCTGGTTCAACCGCAACTTCAGTCTCCCCTTGTTTTCCCTCCTCTTTAGGAGCTACAACTACTTCGGCTGGTTTTTCTTCCGGGGTGGCAGCGGCCTCAGGTTCCTCAGTTATTGTTTCCGACGGTGGGGCGGTCTCAGCTTCCTCGGCTGGTGCCGGAGGCGGAAGGAGTCCCAATGTTTTTTCCATAGTTTCTACTTTGGCCTCCAACATGGCTCTGTCTGCTAATCCAGTTTTAAGCGCTTCCTGATAAATAGGCAGTGCCTTCTGATAAGCCTTTTGCAAACCCAATTCGGCCATGGCAACGCGTTGTTGGGCTAAGTTGAAACGCATAGCGGCCAGACCCTCTTCTGCCTTACCGTTCCCGTCCATAAAATTTTCTGCCCTATCTAGGAGCAGGCTGATCATGCTCATGTCTGCCTTATCACCTTTGGCAGTTTCTCCAGTCACTTGGTCCATATAGAAAGCAAAGATGGCTTTATAGACAGCGGCCTTGCCCGTGTAGAGCTTGTTGGTCAAAGCGCTTACGTCACTGTCCCCCACCACTACCGGCTCGAAGGATTCCACCAACTCAAACCCACGGGGAGCAAATTTACCCTTCCATAATGTGAGGCTGTTGCCATTCTTCGCCAGCTTATAAGTGTTGTAATTGCTCAGACTAATGCTCACTAGCAACCCTATTGCCAGGAGCAATACAGCGATCAAGGCATAGCCGCCAAAGCTCTTTTTAGATTCACCCCCGCTAAATGGAGGAGGTGGAGCTGGTCTGCTCACCTTTTCCTCTGCCTTAGGCTCCTTCGCCAATGGCGGGGTAACTGGCTCTGGAGGTTTGGGCTCTTCTTCCCTCATTTCTTCGGCTACAGGTTCCGGGGGTTTCTCCACCGCAACCTCCATCGGTTCCTCCTGCACTGGAAGCGGTGCTTCGGCCTCTTCAGCCGGAGGGGCGGCTTCTACTTCTTCCTCGCTTGGTTGAGCCAGGGAGCGACTGTCCAATAGTCCCTCCTCTCCATCCTCTTCGTAACGCTTGAGCCAACTGTAATAGGTGGACCTAGAAATGCCCAACTCCTTCAAAATTGTCTTGGTGGGTAGGTTGGACTGAGCCACCTTGTCAAGGATTTCTTTTTTTCTCTGGGCCTCTGCCGCAACTTCGGCTTCCGATTTTGCACCTTTTTTTGATGGTTTAGCCATAAGTACCACCCTTATTCCTTGAGTTCAAAAAATTAATTTAGACAACCACTGATTCCAACAAATGCCTGAACCACAGCTGAACCGGACCAGGTCTAAAAGTGCACTGATTGTATAGAGAAAAGCTTTACTTGTAAAGAGTTTTTCCAAAAAAATGGACTTTTGCCGTGTGCCGATTAGGCCTTCAAAAGGCAAATTTTCATTATTGGACAAGCCTATTAATAATGTCCCCCTTGAAGGAGGCAAAATTGTCTTGCAATCCCCTGGTGCTCATGGTATACGGGAGAAGTTTCTGTGCCGTCAGTATGGAATGAGCGGTTGTTAGCGCTCCCTTTCTGTGGCCGGTAAATTTCGTGCTATCTACAATAAGGAGGAAATGGCATGGCGGTGTTTGTCGGTGGGATAGTTGCAGCTGTACTGGGGGTTATACTCTTGCTTGTTTGGTGGGATGCATTCCTGTTGCTAGTCGCAGGGGGCCTGCCTGTAATGCTGTTGTTTGGTGGTGTTATTGCCGCCTACCTCGGCTTTGACGAGGTGAAAGACAAGCTTCCTTATTTTAGCAAGAGAGAGGATGAGTTTACATCAACTCTGGACACCGATGAACCCCCCAAGTACAAAGAAGAGGCCGAAAAGTATAAGGAAGAAGTTGAACAACTCAAGTCGGAGTTAGGGAAGCTCAAAAAGGAAGAGAAGTCCTGAACCCAGCTTAAAAAGTGACAGACTGTGCAATAGAAGAAAACCCCCTAACTATTAAAGTAGCTAGAGGCAGATCAAAATAACCACTCCATGGCGGGTGGTTTTTTTTCTCGAACTGACCAGGGACAGGCACAGAAACTGGTAGCCGTCCAAAATACCAGACAGTTTGTCGCCCGCCAGGTGGCCTGGTTACATTATTCTGGTCGGGCCTAACCCGCATGACTCTCGTGCTCAGATCTGCGAGTGAACCCTGAGCACTACCCAGCCACTGTACGGACACCCAAGAGGGCAGGGGCTCTCGAGGTGTCGGGGTCGCTGTCCTTCCAGAAGAACTCCGAAAGGAGCGACTCCTCCTGGGGCACGTCCCTGCGTGCCTAGCCGCCTTTTTATTAAGTGGCGCGGCGCTCCGTGGACGCAGTTTCTGTGCCTGCCCCTGGCAAGCTCGCGTCTACAGTTCTATTATTATCCTCCGTTCCTTAATTGTCAACTCACCATAGGTTGATTATTGCCCGCTTTTCAAATCCGAATATCTAAATCCCAAATCCTAAACAAATCCAAAATCCAAATATTTAATGCTCAAAACCTTGCGCAGCCATAATGCTGCATGCAAACGATCATGCTGATAGTCTGGCCATTGATTTTTCCCGTTTTGAATTTTGTATTTTGGTAATTCGAATTTGTTTGGGATTTAGAAATTGGGATTTCGGATTTATGCCAGAGGCGCATTGCTTCTCTGGCATACTAGTGCGCTTCATTCCAATTAGCCCCAATCCCTACCTCCACCACCAAAGGCACTGCTAGGGACGCCACTGATTCCATCTCGTGCTGCACCAGAGTTGCCACATCTCGAGCACTGCTGACTTCCACTTCAAAAACCAACTCATCGTGAACCTGCATGATCATTCTGGCAGGCAGCAATTTTCTTTCCAACTCAGCGTCAATGCGAATCATGGCCATTTTGATTATATCAGCAGCACTGCCCTGAATGGGCGTATTTATGGCAGTTCGTTCAGCAAACTGCCTGACATTGTGATTGCCGCTATTCAGATCTGGAAGGAATCTTTTGCGATTCAAGAGGGTTGTGACAAATCCCTGTTTACGGCCCAGCTTCGGGGTCTCCTCCATATATGATCGAACTCCCTCGTACCTATCAAAGTAACGATCTATGATCTGTCGGCCTTTTTTTTGCGGAATACCCAGATCCTTGGCGAGTCTGAATGCGCTCATGCCATAGATGATGCCGAAGTTGATGGTCTTTGCCTGTCTCCTCATTTCGGCGGTAACCTCGTGGGGTTCCACCTCAAAAATCTCCGCCGCAGTACGGAGGTGCACGTCCTCACCTTTATGGAAGGCGTCAATTAATGCCTCGTCTCTCGAATAATGACCTAGGATTCTCAGTTCAATCTGAGAATAGTCCGCTGAAATCAGCACATGACCTGGGGGAGCCACAAAGGCGCGACGGATTTCTCTCCCTTCTTCGGTACGGACGGGTATATTTTGAAGGTTCGGTTCGCTCGAGCTCAGTCTGCCCGTCACTGTACCGGTCTGGTTGTAGGAAGTATGTATTCGACCGGTATCTCGGTTTACCATTCGCGGCAGGGTGTCAATGTAGGTATTCTTTAGCTTTGTGAGACTTCTGTAATTGAGCACTTCCTCTGGTAGAGGATGGTAAGGTGCAAGTGCTGTAAGTACATCCATGGAGGTAGAGTAACCAGTCTTTGTCTTCTTGCCCATGGGCAAAGCCAATTTATCAAAAAGAATTCGTCCCAATTGTTGTGGCGAATTTATGTTAAAGCTCTCCCCAGCCAGATCAAAAATCTTCTCGACCATCTCCTCTAGACGAGCGCTAAAGTCCCTATCAAGGTTCTCCAATAGCCCCGCATCTATCTTTACCCCCTTCATCTCCATGCGAGCCAGCACCCGAACGAGGGGAATTTCGATGTCCCTAAATAGTCTGGTCTGGTTGGCGTCTTTGATTTTTTCCTCTAGAGCAGTGGCGAGTTGCAGGGAATAAACGGCTTGATCGCCGGCATAGGCCAGAAGTTGCTCCACCGGCAGATCGGCTAAGGCTCGTCTATTTCTGCCGGTTCCCACTAGATCATCGTAAGAAGCCAGTGACTTGTTGAGGTATTCTTTTGCTATGGTCTCCAATTCCTGCACCCTCTTGCTAGGATCCAATACGTAGGCAGCCAACATTGGGTCGAAGTGGATACCAGAGAGCTCAATGCCTAGCCTTTTGAAATTAATCCAAGCCTTCTTGCTATTGTGGACAATTTTGGCGACATGGGGATCAGCAAGCAGTGGGGCTAGCAATCTTACTGCTGAATAACCGGATAATTGGGTGGCATTAGTCTTAGAAACCTCCCCAAAGGGAAAGTAGTGGCAACCTCTTTCCCCTTCCCAGGCTAGAGCCAGACCTACAAGGTCAGACCCGAGAGCATTCTCCTCTGCGGTCATCACACATATGGCGACCTTTTGGGTCATTAAAGCCCGTGAGACTATCTTTTCCAGTTTTTCAAGGGAAGTAACAAGTTTATAGTCGGTCCTGATCGTTTCGGACTCTTGAGTGTCTTTTTCCTCCTCCATTTGCTGGAGGAATTTCTTAAATTCTAACTCCCGGTATAGGGCAAGCAGACCCTGCCGATCACTTTCGCCCAACTCAAATTGCTCCCAACCCTTTTCCAGGGGGACATCGCATTTAATCTCTGCCAGTTCCCGCGACATAGTGGCCTGCTCGGCATGAGCTTTCAGTTTCTCACGTTCTTTTTCTCTGGGTATCTTCTCCAATTTGGATAGTAAATTATCAATACTACCGAATTCTTTTATGAGCCGTTGAGCTGTTTTGGGACCAACTCCAGGCACTCCAGGAATATTATCACTGCTATCTCCAGCCAACCCCATTACTTCTACCAACTGGCCAGGGGGAACCCCGAATTTTTCTTCCACCTCCGCTGGTCCAAAAACTTCATCTTTCATAGTGTCCCACATCTGCACTTGTGGCGTCACCAGCTGCAGCAGATCCTTATCCCCCGAGACAATTACCACTTTGGCGCCCAGGCCGCTTGCCCAGGCCGCAAGAGTACCAATGATGTCATCGGCTTCATATCCGGGAATCTCTATACTGGGTATGCCGAAAGCCTCTATCAGTCTTTTTATGAAGGGTATCTGCTTGGCCAAGTCCTCCGGCATTTTAGGACGAGTTGCCTTGTAATCGGGGCTGAGGTCGTGGCGAAAGGTTGGTCCCGGGGCATCAAGGGCAATAGCTATGTGACTGGGACCCTTCTCCCTAAGGATTCTATTGAGCATACCAATAAACCCGTAGACCGCGTTGGTGGGAATTCCTGAGGAGGTACTCAAATGACGGACAGCGTAAAAAGCCCTGTAGATATAGGCGCTGCCGTCGATGAGGTAAAGGGTAGCCTCTTTTTCGGACATGGTTTACTATAGTTCCCTTAAAACACTTTCGACCAAAGAAAGGATCTGCGAGCTTGAGGCAGTAAAAGAAAGGATTTCCATCTTGTCCTTGAAACCATGTCTTTCCATGGCGGATCGTTCCGGCGCCAGAACTTTCATCACCTCGATGACCTGCACCAACACCTCGTCATCCTTATAATCCAGCAGAAGCATTAGGGTGCTCCAGTCGTCGGGGATCCCATATTCTTGGAGATATTTCTTAACCGAACTGGCAAACTTGCTGGTTCCATAGTTGCGGTGGATTGCATTCAAAGCGGTTTTGTGCTCTTTGCCCCCTTTTTTCCCCGTGAAGAACTTGTCCACCTCCTTCAAGTATTGCTCCTTGGCCCAGGTGGAACGGAGGGACTTCTCCTTTTTACTGCGATCATCACGGCTTACGTGGCGACTGCGATCTCGTCTCCGGTCGATATCACGCCAGCTAGGCTTCTCTCTTTCATCGGAGTCGGAGTCAAAAGGTGGTACCATGGTTTTACTCCTCATTTAAAAGGCTTTAGATAGATATTAACAACGGCAGGATCCAGCACCTGGCAGGAATGGGTACAGGGCCAGCAAAACGAGGCTTGTAATCAAAGCTTATCTCAATATGGGCCATTTCGCAATGCTAATCTCCAGAGAAAAAAAGGTTCAAGGCTTAAAACACAGGGCACAAGGCGCAAAGGCTAGAAGAAGTAGCCAGTAGTCAAAATCCTGGAGATTATAGAAATGACTCAATAACTTCTGGCTCCTGACACCTGACTCCTGATAATTCCTTTGCGGCTGAATGAGGCGAGTTTCTTTTGTTTTCTAACCCAATACTCCAGCACTCCAACACTCCAGCACTCCCTGGAGAATCCTTCCTGCCTGGATTTTCCCTTGACTTTAGCTAGCCGATTAAGTATCAAATTTTGTTTACTCTTTGACAGTGGAGTAGTCGTGGCAATTAGGGCAATAAAGGGAATAAATGACATTCTTCCCGATGTAGTCGGCAAGTGGCAACTGGTGGAGTCAGTTGCCAGGAGGATATTCTCTAACTTTGGTTTTCAGGAGATAAGAATACCCATTCTTGAGAAAACCGAACTTTTTTCCCGCAGCATCGGGGAGTCCACTGATATTGTCGAAAAAGAAATTTACAGCCAGCCATGCGCAAATTCTACACCATGGGGCCCATGTTCCGCCATGAGCGGCCACAAAAAGGGAGGTACCGACAGTTCCACCAGATTAACGTGGAAATTTTTGCCATGGATGACCCCATGGTTGACGCTGAGGTCATCTACATGCTCCTCGTATTTTTGCAGGAGTTAAGAATACCCGACATCAAACTGCACATTAATTCCATGGGGTGTACTGACTGCCGACTGCCCTTCCGACAGTCCCTGGCTGACTACCTGGAAGGGGTAAGCGCCAAGCTCTGCTCAGACTGCCAAAGACGCAGACATAGCAATCCCCTGCGGATCTTCGACTGTAAAGTGGTTTCTTGTGGTAAGTTGGTGGACAAGGCTCCAGTGCTTCTGGATTATCTCTGCCCTGAATGTGTAAGAAACTTTCAGAGTGTTAAGGAGCACCTGGACAGCCTCGCTGTTGCCTACACCATTGATCCTTTCATGGTGCGAGGTCTGGACTATTACACCAGAACTACCTTTGAAGCCATTA
>WOR8_10004624_pt1 | contig 21844 bp, 22 predicted proteins | sample DeeMarSeWOR38_10_FD_19890 | JGI IMG/M metagenome (IMG submission 19890) | reverse complement strand
ACTATGCTTGTCTATGTAATGTCTATTCCCGGCGGTATAATCGCCGATAAATGGTTAGGTCAGAAAAAAACTGTTTTTCTTGGCGGGTTGCTAATCGCAGCAGGTCAATTAACTTTAGCTGTTAATAATATGTTTAGTTTTTATATCGGCTCTTAATTATTTCCGGAGTTGGATGTCTTAAACCAAATATATCTACTATGGTTGGCGGATTGTATAAGCAGGGCGATCCAAGACGAGATAGTGGATTCACAATTTTTTATATCGGGATTAATATTGGGGCAGCTACTGCACCTTTGCTAGTAGGTTACATCGGTGAGGTTTACGGATGGCATTATGGATTCGGCCTTGCCGGTATTGGAATGTTAATCGGACAAGCGGTCTATTTATGGGGACAGAAATATTTGAAGGATGTTGGTAATTATGTTCCAGCTCCTAAATTAGAAGGGACAAAAACAAATAAGCCCTTAACTAAAATCGAAAAAGACAGGGTGATTGTTCTCCTCATTTCATTTTTAATAGTTATTGTTTTTTGGGCTGCATATGAGCAAGCTGGTGGGCTGATGAATATTTACACTCACGATAAAATTAACCGCGAATTACTGGGTTTTGAAATTCCTGCAAGTTTATTCCAATCAGTTCCTGCCATCTTTGTAATAATATTCGGAACCATAGTTGCAAGCTTTTGGAGTAAACGTCAGCTAAAGGGAAAAGAATCTTCGTCAAATGGCTATTGGCACAATAGTAATGGGAACCGGCTTCCTGATGATGACTGGTGCCGCAATCGAAGCTCAGAGTGGTGCAAAGGCAATGCTTATCTGGTTAATTCTTTCATACCTGCTTCAGGTTATTGGCGAGTTATCAATCTCACCTGTTGCACTTTCGTTTATAACTAAACTAGCCCCAATAAAATATGCATCGATTATGATGGGTGTTTATTTTGCTGCTACGGGATTGGGTAATAAAGTTGCAGGACTTGTTGGCGAGCTCGCAACTCATGCGGGTGAGCTGGAAGTGTTTACCGGCATTTTTATATTCTGCCTGTTGTTCGGTTTGCTGTTACTAGTCTTTTTTAGGAAGTTAAAAGCTCTTACCCATGGTGCCGAGGATATTAAAGTAAGTTAAAGAAATATATGCAGCACATTAAAACAAATTCTATTCTTGATTAAATATTTAAACGATAATACTCTCAAAACTGCAGTAAAGCACCTGTGTAAAGTTGATAAAGATTTAGCCGCAATATATAAAACGGATGGTGTTCCTCCCCTTTGGGCAAGAAAATCCGGTTTTGAAACTCTGGTTAAAATTATTCTTGAACAACAGGTTTCGCTGGCTTCAGCAAAAGCAATAAATAATAAACTGCATAAAAACATTCAACCCTTTACACCTGCAAAATTCATCCACATAGGCATCTCCGGCTTAAGAAAACATGGGGTTACAAGACAAAAATCTTCTTATTGCATTAATCTGGCGAAAGCAGCTGCAAATGGTGATTTCAAATTTGTGCAAAAAAATATCTTATGAAAATAAAAGGAGTTGGTTCCTGGACGGCTGATATTTATTTATTGATGGCAATGTGCAGACCGGATATTTGGCCAAATGGTGATATAGCTCTTGCCAAAGCAATGAAAAAAGTAAAGCGGTTAAAATCTTTACCTGATAATGTTAAACAATTAAAAATATCAGAAAAATGGAAACCGTTTAGAGCAGTAGCAGCAAGAATGCTGTGGCAGCATTACATAAAAAATAATTTATAAATCAAATTAAAATCCAAAACAAATATATTTTATCCTTCTTCCCTCTTTTAAGTAATGCTGTTCGTATTTTGTAAACACCTCATAATTTAATTTTTCTTTGCCATCAGAATAAAGATCATTGCTTGAATAAATAATATTGCAACCAAGATCATTTATATTTTTTACAGTGTAGTTGAAAATCATTTCATTATCTGTTTTCAGAATAACTTTTCCGTTCTTTACCAGAAGAAGCCTGTAAATCTCCAGAAATTTTCTTGAGACTAATCTGCGTGGTTCGCTTTTCCTTTTGACATGCGGATCAGGGAATGGAATGTAAATTTCTTCAATTGAATTTTCAGGAAAGATTTCCCCGATCCTTTCTGCTCGGGTTAAAATGAATGCGGTGTTTTTCATTTTCAGATTAATTGCTTTTATTGCTCCATTGTAAATACGGGAAGCTTTTATGTCAATTCCTATAAAGTTTCTTTTGGGATATAAAGCTGCTAATTCAACTGAATAATCACCATGTCCGCAACCTAACTCAAGAGTATATTTTCCCTTATTTCTGAAAAATTCACTTATGTTCAACGAAAGATTTTCATCTTTGAAGCTAAAAACATTTGGCATCTCCTTAACCTGTTTAATCTTTATATGTTTTTTTCTTGCCATCAGAAAAAACTTGTAATTGATATAAATAAATTAACTCTAATGAAACAAAATTTCAGATTTATCTATATTGTAATACCGGTTATAAATTCTTACTTTACCCTTCAAATCGACAAAAGGAATGCTGTGAATTCCAGGGTATTGATAAAATTATTTTATATAGAAATTCATTTGTAGGAGGTAATATGTCTTTTAAAATATCAAAAGTAAATTACTTTTATTGTTCGGTCGTTGATCAACCGGGAGAGGGACACAAGCTACTTTCTCAATTAGAAAAGAGCGGTGTTAACTTACTTGCTTTTACTGCCATTCCAGTAGGTCCGGAAAGAACACAACTAACACTCTTTCCACAAAGCTCAGAAAAGTTAATAGACTTAGCCAAAGGGGCAAAGTTGTCCTTAGATGGTCCGCATCCGGCATTACTCGTTTCTGGTGACGATGAGCTTGGAGCATTGGCAGAAATCCATCAAAAATTGTTTGAAGTTAAAGTAAATGTCTATGCATCAAATGGTGTTGCAGATGGAAGAGGTGGATTTGGTTATATTCTCTATATCAGGCCGGAAGAATATGACAGAGCGCTTGCGGCACTGGAGGTATAGTCAAGTTTTATTATATCTTTAATAATTGTATTCCTTAAAACTCCTTAGAAAGATTTATGAAGAATAGAACACGAACACCTTTTCCACGCGTTTTTTGGGTGGCAAACGGAATAGAAGTACTCGAACGTTTTGCCTACTATGGTATTTATATGGGCTTCGGAATTTATATGGAGTATCTGGGTTATTCAAAAGGGCAACTCGGAATTGTACAGAGTATTTTTCTGCTTTTCTCTTATGCACTTCCAATTTTTTCCGGAACCTTTGCGGATAAATACGGCTTTAAAAAAGTCCTGATCGTTTCATACATAGCTTATCTTCCAACAATTCTGTTACTTATGGTAACGCAGTCTTTTTCGGGAATTGCACTTACTATGCTTGGAATTGGTTTTGCCGCGGGGATATTTAAACCATTAATCTCCGGAACAGTAAGAGTAACTACAGATAAAACAAATAAAACTCTCGGTTTTGGAATTTTTTATGCGATGGTAAATGTGGGTGCTTCATTTGGTCCGGTGGTCGCCGGAAAATTAAGAGCGATTTCATGGAATCATGCATTCCTTGCTGCTGCAATATGTATTGGGGTAATGTTTCTTATTACAATTCTGTTTTATAAAGAACCACCCCGTGAATCAGAAGGAAAAACTCTTAAACAAAAATTTAACGATATGTACATTGCCCTTTCCGACAAAAAATTCCTTCTCTTTTTAATTTTAATCGGATTTATGTTTTGGCTTCCATTATGGGCATTCTTTAATCTGGTTGCTGTATATGTTGATAGGAATCTTGATACCATGCAGTTATATCTGGCTATTGACAGCATCTTCCCTTCATGGTTCTCAGGTATTCTTTCTGCGGAGGATGAAACCGGAACTCGAAAGTTGTTGGGCGAGACAATCGCACACACAGGTTACATTATAATGATCTTCCAGGTTTTCATCTCGCGGATTTTCGAAAGGTTCAGGGCAATACCTTCTTTCAACTTTGGATTATTTGTGGCAGCAATTGGTATGTTAACAATCGGATACGCGAAAATTTCTGTGGCTTGCACCAAAGGAGAAAGCCGGATTGTATATGGGCACTAACTTTCTCGCAACCGGACTTGGTGGTGCACTAAGCGGATTAATCTACACCTCGCTTTATGGCTATTTCAGAGATGCTGGTAATCCTGAATATGTATGGTTCTGTCTCGCAGGGAATTTTATCTTAGGAATTATTTCAATGTTTATCTTTACAAAAACCGTTGGTGAATTTAAAGAATTGGAACATTAACTTTTTGAATCGAGTACTATGCCTATAATTATAAAAAATTCAACCAGAATAAAAGCTTCAGGTAACAAGCCAAAAATCATCGATGAGTTTATCGGAAGAGTAAATTCTGCGACTGAAGGACTCAGTATTGCTAAGATGAAAAGTCCTGCAGGCTGGGAAGAGCCCGGACAGACACCGGAATTTGATGAATACACAATTGTTTTGAATGGGATGCTACGTGTGGAGACAAAGGATGAAATTTTTGATATCCAAGCAGGAGAAGGTATAATTACACATAAAGGGGAATGGATTAAATACAGCACGCCCACACGAGAAGGGGCAGAATATATTGCAGTCTGTGTTCCTGCTTTTTCACCTGAGACAGTAAACAGAGATTTTTAGTAACATTTCAAATGGAGGTTAGAATGATAATTAAGCTGTTTTCAATTTTTGCTTCAGTGCTACTTATTTTTGGGTGCGGGGAAAAACAAAAGAAAGAAGTTGGATTAATTGAGCAGGAAATTGAATACTCTGCAGAAGGAACAGTAATGAAAGGTTTTTTAGTTTATGATGGTGATATTGAAGGAAAGCGTCCAGGCGTACTGGTGGTTCATGAATGGTGGGGTCAAAACGACTATGCCCGAAAGAGAGCAAGAATGCTTGCAGAATTGGGTTATACCGCTCTGGCAATTGATATGTACGGCAATGGCAAGCAAGCAGATCATCCGGATGATGCCGGAAAGTTTTCGATGGAAATTTTTAATAATATCGAGACTGCACAAGCAAGATTTATGGCTGCATATAAACTGCTGCAAGAACAGGAAAATACAGATCCTGACAAAATTGCTGCGATTGGTTACTGCTTCGGCGGGGGTGTTGTTTTGCATATGGCACGAATTGGTACTGATCTGAAAGCAATTGCAAGTTTCCATGGTGGGATACAGCCAATAATCCCCGCTGAAAAAAATAAAGTAAAAGCATTTTTGTTAGTATGTAACGGTGCAGATGATCCATTTGTAACACAGGAACAAATTAATGCATTCAAAGAAGAAATGGACAGTGCAGGTGTTCAATACGAATTTATAAATTATGAGGGGGCAAAACATAGCTTTACTAATCCCGGAGCAGACAGCTTAGGTAAAAAATTTAATTTACCGCTTGAATACAACGAAAAGGCAGATAAGGAATCCTGGGCAAGAATGAGAGCAGTCTTTGAAAAAGAGTTTGAAGATAAATAATTAATTCTTAATTCCGGCTCATATTTAGGGTGAACAGGATGCTGGCTTTAGCTCTGTTCACCCTTGCTTTTAATAATGATCCGTCTCAAGGGAAAACCTGCCCTGATTTTAAGGGTTTAATAAATACCTCAATTCACAAGTCATTTGATTTAGATCACACATTTGGCTTTAGCCTCTTAATCAGGCATTATAATAAATGGGGAAAAAATTAGAGTACAAAATTCTGACTTTCTTTTGCTTGATTTTACCTGAATATTAACAGCGCATAAAAAACAATTTCTTAACATCTCCTCCCAATATCTGATCACTCCTCTTTAATTAGAGTAGCCTCCTATAGTGATCAGATTAAGGCGGTTGGATTTCTTCCCTTACAATGTTATGCCCTCACTTTCATTGTAATTATAAATCCAGCCGCCCATTTTTTTATTTATCTGCATTAAATAACGAATCCGGTACCCCTCGATTTACTTCATAATTGGAATAATACAAAAAAACCTTGCCGGTTTTTACCCTGGAGGTATCTTCGGATCCCTTGTTTTCATCAATTTTCATCTCCCGAGGATTTCTGGAATGAAACATCATCGGATCAACTGAAAAAGTGAACTCAATTGATTCAGGCATATAAAGTCCTTTCTCAATCAAAGTATAATCGAATTCTATAACAAATGTACCGGTTGGTTTACGTGATGATTCAACTTTCAAAATTAAATTCTTAATCGGATCAATCCATAAAGTACTTAAAACCAAATCAGATTTATCATTTAAAGGAATAACTTTAACTACGGCAACATTTATATCTCCAATCTTTTCCTCCCTCTCATAAAAAGAAGTATGTTCTGTTTCAAACAAGCTGATTGGTGAAAATTTTATTCCTTCCTTTGGTAGCATTGCAAAACCTTCGGATTCTATATGAATTTTATCCGGCTGCTTAAAATAAAGAGTTGCTCTTCTATCAGGCATTTTTATGAAAGGAATATCGACTTTTACTGTAATATCTGCTTTATAGTTTTCAATCCTTTTAAATTCCTCTTTTACTCTCTCTAAGATTATTTCCGGATCTTTGTCTTGCGAAAAGCCGGGATCAATTAATAAAAGAATCAAACCAATTATTCTAATTAACATCAGAATTATCCTTTTTTATTAACTTAAAATATCTTTCTTCTGAAATATTATTGCTGTTATTCCAAAAAGCGTTATAATGTGACCACTTAAGACAAATATTGAGTTTAATATTTGGTTTGTATCAAGTGGATCATTAAAAAAATCCCGCCATTTAAGAATATAATTAGTAAACAAATAAGGTTTTACCATTCGGAAAATATCCACATCAATCGCAGAGATAATTATAAAGATGATTATTACAGCCATTGTTGTAATGATCGGTCCGATCGCATTTTCAACGAGCGATGAAAAAAAGAAAGCAAGGCTGCAGACAACTGTCATCCCTAAAATTGCAAATCCGTATGCTAATAAAAACCGCCATAAAACATCTGTTTTATCAAAAATAATTATCAGCTCACTTCTGACAACCAGGAGCTCTCCCGCTCCAAAAATCACTAATCCCAGACCGAGGCTCATAATTGCAAGCCAGAGAATCAGCAGAGCCGAATACGCGAACCCGGCTAAAAACTTGGAAATAATTATCTCCATCCGGGAAATTGGTCGGGTTATTAGTAAACGATAGGTTCCTGCTGTTGCTTCACCTGCCAGCAGATCACCTGCAACAAGTGTAATTAAGAAAGGTATATGAACCGCAATTACATTTAGAATAATATAAGATATCCAGTATCCATTTAGCAAATTACCGACAAGCAAAAAAGAGTTTTGCAGATCTCTTGTAATAAAATCTAATGAATTTTGCCCCTCTAAATACATTGCAAGATGTACAAGTGGAACCAGAACTCCAACGGCAATAAATCCAATGTAAGTTCTCCATTTTTTGAAAACTTTTAAAAATTCAATTTTAAAAAGAGTAAGCATTAGTTCGCTTCGGAAGTGATTTTTAAAAAATATTCTTCCAATGAACGCTTTGGTATAACAGCACTCACTGCAATTTCTTTTTCGACTAAAAATCTGTTTATTTCGCTGATCTCATTTTGCTCTAAAGTAAATGTCAGGTTATTTCCCGTAATGGATGTAATTTTTTTATACCATTTCGTGTTTTCCAGAACAGATTTTGATGTGTCGATATCATTAACTTCAAAAATAACTTTAAGAGAGTCGGTATTCAGTAACTCTTTTACATCCCCTTCAACAATAGTTGAGCCTTTATTTATGATTACCATCCTATCGGCGATCATTTCAATTTCAGAAAGAATATGTGAAGAGAGAAAAATTGTCTTTTTTTCCTCTTTACTAAGTCTGATAATTAAATCACGAATTTCTTTCATTCCAAAAGGATCAAGACCGGTTGTTGGTTCATCGAGAATAATCAGCTCTGGATCATGTAAAAGTGCCTGAGCAATTCCTAATCTTTGTTTCATTCCATGGGAATAAGTTTTTATTTTGCTTTTATATCTCTCTTTTAATCCAACCAATTCCAACAGTTCAAAAATCCTCGTTTGTTTAACTTCAATTCCTGATATTTTGGCTAAAATTTCAAGGTTTTTGTATGCAGAGAGATAATTGTAAAAATCAGGTTTTTCTACGATTGCACCGACTCTTGCAAGAATCATTTTTCTATGTTCTTTGAGAGAATTACCAAAAATATTTATTGTCCCTGAGTTTGGAGCAATTAATGAAAGCAGCAAGCGAATGGTTGTACTTTTACCAGCGCCATTCGGACCCAGAAATCCAAATACATCCCCTTTTAAAACCTTTAAATTAAGATTATTAACCGCTACAATAGATTTGAAGCGTTTGTTAAGATTGGAAATTTCTATTACAGTATTAAAGTCATTCATGTAAATTCAGCTTTCACCACTAATCAACATACTGAAAATATATAAATTTACAATTAAAGCTAACAACTAAATTATGAATGGGAAAAAAGATAAATATTCCGGCTAAGTAGCTGGATTTATGAACCATCATTTAAAGATTTAATTTGGATATTTTAAAAATTATCAGCAAGTTAGCAATGCCTTGATCGGGGCGAGAAAATTAATATTGAATTAGACAGCAAGCCTATTTTAACTTTAGAAAAATTTTTGTAGTTTCCATCAAACCCCGGTCTCAATCTAAATTTTTATTCACATATTTTATAGCCTATTTTAAAACATGGTTAAAACTCTTTTGAATCAGCTAATAAATTCCTCAACCACCAAATTAAAGCCCTGGAGTTCTTAATGCAGATAAAAAGGTATTTTACTACTGCAGGAAAAGACCCTCTATCATCCATAAAATTTGTTAAACGAAAATCAGAAATTAAAAATCCGGACGGCTCATTAGTTTTCAGGATGGATGATGTTGTAGTTCCCGAGAGTTGGTCTCAGGTCGCAACAGATATTTTAGCTCAAAAATATTTTAGAAAGGCCGGCATACCGAAACTCCTGACAAAAATTCATGAAGAAGGCGTACCGGAATGGCTTCAACCTTCCAAAGCCGATGAGGAAAAATTAAAAGATTTACCGGAAGAGGATCACTTTACGGGCGAAAAGGATGCCCGGCAGGTTTTCAACAGAATGGCCGGGTGCTGGACTTATTGGGGATGGAAAGGTGATTATTTTAGTTCTGAAGAGGATGCAAAATGTTTCCACGATGAGCTGGTATATATGTTGGCAAATCAATTTGCAGCACCAAACAGCCCGCAATGGTTTAATACCGGTCTAAACTGGGCTTACGGAATAACCGGTCCATCCCAGGGACATTTTTACGTGGACTTTAAGACCACAAAAATGGTTGCCTCGACAGATGCTTACACGCACCCGCAGCCTCACGCCTGCTTTATTCAATCAATAAATGATGATCTGGTTAACGAAGGCGGCATAATGGATCTATGGGTAAGAGAAGCCAGACTCTTTAAATACGGTTCCGGAACAGGTTCAAACTTTTCGCAGTTAAGAGGAACAAATGAGCCGCTCAGCGGCGGTGGTAAATCTTCCGGACTTATGTCTTTCCTTAAAATCGGTGATCGTTCAGCAGGTGCAATAAAATCGGGCGGAACAACCAGAAGAGCGGCTAAAATGGTTACTCTTGATTTAGATCATCCCGATATTGAAGAATACATTAACTGGAAAGTTCTGGAAGAACAGAAGGTTGCTTCACTGGTTGCCGGCTCAAAACAAGCGGATTTTCATTTAAACAACATTATGAAAGCCTGTTATGATGAGCACCCCGAAAATGACAGGTTCAATAAAAAAACGAATATAAAATTAAAATCTGCCGTACTTGAAGCCAGGAAAGCATTAATACCTAATAATTATATTGAAAGAGTAATTCAGCTTGCCAAGCAGGGATTCAAATCAATAGAATTTCCAACTTTCAATACAGACTGGAATGACGATGCGTATGCCACTGTTTCCGGACAGAACTCTAACAATTCAATTAGAGTAACAAACGAATTTATGAATGCCGTTCTGGATGACGAAGATTGGAATCTTTATTGGCGAATAGAAAAAAGAAAAGCGGAGAAAGAAAAAAGAAAAGCAAAACCGTGCAAAACATTGAGGGCAAGGGATCTTTGGAATGATATTTCCTATGCAGCCTGGTCCTGCGCCGATCCCGGAATTCAGTTCCACACAACTATTAATCAATGGCACACATGCCCAAATGAAGGTGAAATAAAAGCCTCAAATCCATGCAGCGAGTACATGTTCTTAGACGATACAGCATGCAATTTAGCGTCACTTAATCTTGTAAAGTTTTACAATTTTAAGGAGAAAAAATTCAATGTTGATGCCTACAGACATGCTACAAAAATATGGACGATTGTATTGGAAATCAGTGTGTTAATGGCTCAATTCCCCAGCCGCAGAATAGCGCAGCTAAGTTATGAGTTCAGAACACTGGGACTTGGCTTTGCAAATTTGGGTACGCTTCTAATGTTGCAGGGAATACCATACGACAGCAACGAGGGATTTGCCATTTGCGGTGCTCTTACTGCAATTATTCACATGAGCGCATACTCAACATCAGCAGAAATGGCAAAGGAACTCGGTCCATTTTCCGGTTACGAGAAAAATAAAAAGGATATGCTGAAAGTGATTCGAAACCATAAAAGAGCGGCTTTTAATGTGCCAAACGAGGAATACGAGGGCTTGTCTGTTTATCCAAATGGAATTAATCCAAAATACTGCCCTTCCGATCTGTTAAATGCCGCAAGAGAAGATTCAAACAGGGCTTTAGAGCTTGGAGAAAAATACGGGTACAGAAATGCACAGGTTACAGTTATTGCTCCCACAGGAACGATCGGTCTGGTGATGGATTGCGATACAACCGGTGTGGAACCTGACTTTGCATTGGTTAAGTTCAAAAAACTGGCCGGTGGTGGATACTTTAAAATAATCAATCAATCAATTCCTCCAGCATTGGAAAGATTGGGTTATAATAAAGATCAGATTAACGAAATTGTAAAGTACGCAAAAGGTCACGGTACATTAAACGGGTGTAATTATATAAATCAGGAATCACTCAAAGCAAAGGGATTTACTGAAGAAGCACTGTCAAAAATTGAAAAAGCACTACCAACAGTTTTTGAATTAAGCTTTGCTTTCAACAAGTTTACTCTTGGAACAGATTTCATCTTAAACGAACTTGGTATTGATGAAGAAAAGATAGACAGGTTCGATTTTAATCTGCTCGAAGAATTAGGTTTTTCGAAACAGGAAATTGCAACTGCAAATGATTACGTATGTGGGACTATGACAATTGAAGGAGCTCCTTTTCTAAAACACGAACATTATCCTGTTTTCGATTGTGCAAATAAATGTGGTAAAAAAGGAACAAGATTTATTCGTTCTGCAGCACATATTAAAATGATGGCAGCTGCTCAACCCTTTATATCAGGTGCAATTTCAAAGACCATAAACTTTCCTAACCAGGCGACTATTGAAGATTTCAAAGATGCGTATATGCAGTCGTGGAAACTGGGATTAAAAGCAAATGCACTATACAGGGACGGATCAAAATTATCACAACCACTAAATTCAATCAGTCAAGAAGACATAGAAGCATTACTGGAAGACAAAGATAAAAATGACATGGTTCGCGTAGCTGAAAAAATAATCCATCGCTATATCGCTAAGCGAAGGAGATTACCTGATAGAAGATCAGGTTACACTCAAAAAGCAAAGATAAACGGGCAGTCCGTTTATATCCGAACCGGAGAGTATGATAACGGACAAATTGGTGAGATATTTATTGATATGCACCGTGAAGGAGCGGCATTTAGAAGCTTATTGAACTGTTTTGCAATTTCAATTTCGCTTGGATTGCAGCACGGTGTTCCGCTTGAAGAATTCGCCGATGCATTTGTGTTTACGCGATTTGAACCGAGTGGAATTGTGACCGGCAATGATAAGATTAAAATGGCTACCTCTGTAATCGATTATATTTTTAGAGAGCTTGCTGTGACTTATTTAGGAAGGCACGATTTAGCACATGTTGAGCCTGAAGAAATTAAATCCAAAGCATCACCCGGTATAGTAAAAAAACTTGCTGAACCAGAATACATTAGCGAAGAACTCGTAAGTGAAAGATTGGTTGAGCTGGATAGAGATAATGTTGAATCGTTTAAAAGTTCAAAAATACGCTCAGCTCGTGATGGACAAAAAGCTGAATCTAAGTTAAGCACTAAAACCGATATTAACTCGCAAGTACAACAAGCAATCCAAAAAGGTTATACTGGTGATATCTGTACTGAGTGCCAGAGCATGACGATGGTCAGGAATGGTACATGTCTTAAATGCATGACCTGCGGATCTACATCCGGTTGTAGCTAGATATTGAAGAAATAACCAGTCGCGGTATCCTTCCGTAAATAACATTTCCTTTTCCAGGGGAGGATAATGCAAAGGAATCTTTTCAATTGACAAAAATTGAGATGTTTTTTAACGCAGGTTCTTTGAGAAAAGTAGTTCAATTTATAGAACAGTAGTTTTAAAATGAATCCACATTAAAAACACCATACACCAACCGATAACACGCGCAAAATGAAAATCATACTTCTAATAATATTTTTACTGATTTTTAATCATCCTTATTGCCAGGTTAAGGATACATTAAGCGTTTCAGCATTGAAATTAATCGATCAGGAAGTAACTTATGATCCGAGTTATTTTTCAATTGATTATCCGAATGGAGATATTCCAAATGACAAAGGAGTTTGCACAGATGTAATTATTAGGGCATACCGATTAATAGGAATTGATCTGCAAAAAGATGTTCATGAAGATATGAAAGCTAACTTTGATAAATACCCTGACAACTGGGGACTAACAAAACCGGATGAAAATATTGATCACAGAAGAGTTCTTAATCTAATGACTCTATTTGAAAGAAAGGGAACAGTAAAACCGATTACAAAAAAACCAGAGGATTATTTACCGGGAGACATAGTCTGCTGGAATTTATGGGGCGGCACTCTTCATATTGGAATTGTAATTCATAAAAAATCCAAAGACGGATTAAGAAATTTAATTGTCCATAACATCGGAGCTGGACAAGTGATTGAAGATTGTTTGTTCGACTTTGAAATAGTTGGACATTACAGGTACAAAAATTAATTGCATCTGCTAACAAGGATAGAGAAATGAAATTTTTAATAACATCAGGATTGCTTTTTGTCCTGTTAACAAATGTAACTATCGGGCAGGACAAGCAGTCAGATAAGCACCCGATAGACCTAAAAATTGAACAATGTCTTTCTATCGACTCAAACCAAAGTACTTTTGGAATGATTAACTGCATCCGAACAGCCATGGAAGAATGGGATGCAGAACTGAATAAATATTACAAACTCTTGATGGAAACACTCACCACTGACGAGCAAAAAAAACTTAGAACTGCACAGCGACAATGGCTGGAATACAGAGACAAAGAGTTTGAGTTTATAGAAACAATGCATAGAAATATGGAGGGAACAATGTGGAAAATCGTTGAGGCCGATAGTCGCAATAATATTGTACGACAACGAGCGCTTGAACTTACATCATATTACAATACATTGATTATTAAATAGAATATGACTGAATAGATTATTTAATCCGAAGAACCCGAGTTGCATTAAGAATTGCAATTATAGCAACACCCATATCGGCAAATACAGCTTCCCACATACTAGCTAATCCAAATCCTCCCAGCAGAATAAACAAGCCTTTAATTACTAGTGCAAAAATTATATTCTCCCACACTATTCGCCTGGTTCTTCTTGAAATATCAATTGCTTCGGGTAATTTTAATAAATCATCCGTCATTATAACAACATCGGCTGATTCTATTGCCGCATCCGATCCAAATGCTCCCATAGCAATCCCCACGTCAGCTCTGGCAATTACGGGAGCATCATTGATCCCATCGCCTACAAAACCTACTTTTTTATCATTTTCGGCAGAATTTATTACTTTTTCCAACTCAGTTAATTTATTTTCCGGGAGCAGCTCAGCTTTGTAATCTGTTATTCCAAGTTTAGATGCAAAGTTTCTTGTAGAACTTAAATTATCTCCTGAAAAAATTTTAATCCTTTTTATGCCTTCCGATTTGAGTAGTTGCATGGATTCTAAAGCTTCATCTTTTAATTGGTCCGAAATAATAAGATAACCAGCGTAAAGGGAATTGACAGCAACATGCACAACTGTACCCTCGACTTCGCAGACAGGATGTTTGATATCAAATTCGTGAAGTAATCTGTCGTTACCGGCAATTACTTTTTTCCCATTAATCTGCGTCTTTATTCCCCTGCCAGATATCTCTTCAAACGATGAAATTTTTTCTTCAGCTATTGGTTTGTCAAAAGATTCTAAAATTGATTTAGCAATTGGATGAGTTGAGTGATATTCTGCATATGCAGCTAATTCTAATAACTCAGAATCAGTATAACTATTTGCTGGATGAATTTCATTAACTTTAAATACTCCTTTTGTTAATGTCCCGGTTTTATCAAAAATAATTGTCTTAAGATTACTTAAGCTATCCAAATAGTTCGATCCTTTAATTAATATTCCACGACGAGATGCACCACCGATTCCTCCGAAATAACCAAGTGGAATGCTTATTACTAACGCACAAGGACAAGATATTACAAGTATTACTAGTGCACGGTATAACCATTCCTCAAAAATCGCCGAAGGAAAAATTAACGGAGGTATTAATGCAATTCCTATTGCTACAAATACAACTATCGGGGTATAATATTTTGCAAACCTCGTAATAAATTTTTCAGTTTCCGCTTTGTTACTGGAGGCGCTTTCGACCAGATCTAAAATTTTTGATACTGAAGATTCATTAAATGGTTTATTGACTATTACTTTTATCATACCGGTTTTATTTATGGTGCCACTAAAAACTTCATCATCAATTTCATATTTCCTCGGTACAGACTCACCTGTTAAGGGATAAGTGTCTACTAAGGTTGTTCCTTCAATAATAATCCCATCGAGTGGAATTTTTTCTCCGGGTTTTACAACAATAGTTTCACCAACTCTAACTTCATCAGGGGGTGTATTTATTATTTCTCCGTCTTTTAAAATATTTGCCGAGTCAGGCCTGATTTCTAATAAGGATTTTATTGATCTTCTAGAACGCCGAACTGCCAATCCTTCAACAAATTCTCCGACATTGTAAAACCACATTACTGCCACAGCTTCGGGTAACTCGTGAATAGCAATAGCACCTGCTGTAGCAATTGTCATCAAAAAGTGTTCATCAAATATTTTTCCATGAAGCAGATTTCTAAGTGCCTTATATACTACCCCCCAACCACTGATTAAATAAGCAGATATGAAGACTAAATATTCAGCCCATGAAAAAAGGGAATTATGCAGATCATCTCTGTAATACATTCCGGGGATAAAAATTAATACAACAAGCAGAATTCTAATCAACTCATATTTAACTTTTTCTCCACTTTCCGTTTCATCTGATTTTTTAACATTTAACATTTCAATTGAGACATCAGGTTCAATGATTTTAATTTGTCTCTGAAGCTTGGAGATGTCATCTGTATCAATCGATAAAATGTTTGTTGATACATCAACAGATACTTCCTTAAATTCGCCGCTCTTTAGAAGTGAGCTCTCAATATTAGCGGCACATGAAGTACAATCAACATTTTTTAATTTATATTTCACAGCAGTTCACAAAAATTGAAATTTAAAATCTTCATAATTTTCAATTAGGTATATAAATACAAGAAAAAAATATTTTAAAATATTCTGAAATTGAAGATGATTAGAGCAAGAAAGTTACTTGCCGTTTCCTGTTTTTAAAGGATCAAACCTCCGTGCACCCATAAATCGCTGAGAATAGTAATTATGATCAATAGAAGAAATAGTAACACCCCTTTTAGAGCTAGCGTGAACGAATAGATTATCCTGAATATAAATACCAACATGACCGGGCTTAACTCTTTTCCGAGTATTAAAAAAAACCAAGTCCCCAAATCTCAGATCATTTTTATCATCAATTTCTATTCCCTGCTTAAATTGTAACCTTGCCGATCTTTCAAGATTAATTGATAATACACTTTTATAAATATTCTGTGTGAAAGCTGAGCAATCAATTCCGTCAAATGAGTTTCCACCATATTTATAGGGGGTATCAAGATATTTAATTATTTCCATCAGCATTTTTTCCCTGAGAGTGGTATAATCAAATCCGGGAATGTAATAACCATCTTCCGTGCTGTTATTATTAATCAGCGAAGCGATTTGAATTTTTTGCTCTTCATCAGGTAAATCGCTGGGATCCTTGAAATCTAGATTTAAATCAATAATCATACTATCATCTTCAGATGTAAATCGGACTACTGAATCGCTGGAATCAATATCACCCGTTTGTTTACCATATCGAACTGTGCTGCTGGAAGAACATCCGTAGTATAAAAGTGGAATGATACCGAGGATCAGAAAAGAAATTTTAGGGTAGAAAACTTTCAAATTTAACCTAAGTATGTTCTTAAATCATTACTGAGGGAGGTGCGCTTTAATCTTCTAATTGCTTTTTCTTTAATCTGTCTGACTCTTTCGCGTGTAAGGTTAAATTTATCTCCAATTTCTTCAAGAGTGTGTGCTTGTTCTTTATCCAAGCCAAAATACAATTTAATCACTTCTGCTTCTCTTTCGGATAATACAGAAAGGACTCTTTCAATTTCTGCTTTTAACGATTCCGAATTAAGCAGATTATCCGGTGAGGGAAGTTCTTCATTTTCAAGAATATCCAGCAGGCTATTTTCATCCCCTGAAGCAAAAGGTGCATCTACGGATAAATGTCTTCCGGGAGAAGTCAGCGCATCTGAGACTTCACTAACATCCATATCCAGTTCTTTTGCCAGTTCTTCGGCACTCGGTTCTCTTTCAAAATCCTGCTCTAAGTTTCTATATGCTTTACCAATTCTATTGAGTGCACCAACTCTGTTAAGAGGCAGTCTCACAATTCTGGATTGCTCAGCCAATGCTTGAAGAATAGATTGCCTTATCCACCAGACTGCATAAGAAATAAATTTAAAACCTCTTGTTTCATCGAATCTCTTTGCAGCTTTAATTAGACCAAGATTTCCTTCATTTATCAGATCACCCAATGATAATCCCTGGTTTTGATATTGCTTTGCAACGCTAACCACAAATCTTAAATTTGCCCGTGTTAATTTTTCAAGTGCTTTTGAATCACCCTGTTTAATTTTTATTGCCAGTTCAACTTCCTCTTCGGGGGTCAAGAGGCTGTCTTTTCCAATCTCTTGCAAATACTTATCCAGAGACTGGGCCTCTCTGTTTGTAAATTGCTTTGTTATTTTCACGGCAATTTATATTTAATTTTTTGTATTAATTGAATCGACAATGCCTACAATTGAAGCATCAACAGGAGCAAAATCAACAGGCAAAGGAATTACAGCTTCAGACGCCGTTATATAATAAATGACCTCTCCCGGACCTGAACCTACAGTATCAACAGCAACTATTACATCACCCGTATTTTCCAAATCGGCATTTAAAGGCTGAACCAACATCAGCTTAAAGCTCTTAAGCTCTCTGTATTTTTTAGTAGCCCAAATATTTCCAATTACTCTACCCAAAAACAAACTATGTTCCCCTGCTTTTTTGTTATTTCTTTTCTTTCAAACTCGTAATCCAAAAGTTTTATCATTGAGTTAAATTTTCCAAAAGTAAAACAAATTTACAACCCAATATTTTCTTCAAGTCATTCCTTTTTAGCGACATCAAGTTTATCTACAATTGCCATAATCACAGCATCAACAGGTTTATCTTTTGTAAACGTAGTCATTCTTGACGAACTGCCGGATGCTACTAAAACAACCTCGCCATCTCCAGCACCGACACTGTCAACTGCTACAACAATCCTGTTTTTTTCCTTTAAATCCAGATCTAACTCCTGTACAATTAAAAATTTAGCACCAACCAATTGTTCATCTTTTTTAGTAGACCAAACTGTTCCGATTACCCTTCCTAAAAACAATTTACCCTCTTAAGTCTTGTGGATGAATAATTTTTAAACCTGTATTAATATATCTAATATTATTAAAAGTAACTATTGGTAATTTATTGATATCTGCAACAACTGAGAATAAAGCATCACGAAGGGAATTCACTTTTCGTGAATAATTGGATATCGATAAGGAATAACGTGAATGTAAACCTAATACTTTCACAGCATTTAGTATTTTTTTTACATACTCTACCTCATTATCCGAATTTGTAAAAAACAATAACTCTGAAGCATTTAACACCGTGGTATAGCAAATTCCCTTTTGCATCAAATCAATTAATATCGAACTTTCATTCTTCCCGTTTACCAAATGATCTGAAAGGATATCGGTTTCAAGCAGATATTTATTCTTAGTCTGCATTCTTTAATTCTCTGTCAAAATATGTACCTTTTAATTTACCACTCGATTCAATTAAATCATAAACGACCCAATCAGGCAGGTCTTGTGTAGTTTTTATTCGTTCGAACAACTTAATATTGAAACCAGCGTTTTTAACCCGGTTATTTGAAGAACCTTCGATTGTTATTTTTATTTCTTCGAATCCTTGTTTCTTTAATTCCATCAACAAATTCAAAATTTTCTCAGAAGATTTATATTCATTTAGATTAAGATTCATCACTTTAGTGAATTTTAAATGGCCTTCACTCATTTAAAAAACTAACTCCATTTAATTGGTTATCTACTTTAAAGAAATTTGCTACTGTTTTGCCAACATCGGAAAAAGTCTTTCTTATTCCTAAATCTTTTCCTATTGAATTTTTCCTATAAAAAAGTAACGGAACATATTCACGGCTATGATCTGTGCTTGGTGTGGTTGGATCATTCCCATGATCAGCAGTAAGGATCAATCTATCTGTTTCATCCAATTTTGTTAGAAATTCATTTAAAAAATCATCAAATTCTTCCAGTTTTTTCGCAAAACCCTCTGGATCATTTCTATGACCGAAATAAACGTCAAAATCAACAAGGTTTATAAAAACAAATGCATTTGATACCTTACGGGTATATTCAATCAATTTCTCAAATCCTTGTGAGTTTGATTCTGTTTTTTCCTGAAATTTTATACCCTGGAAATTAAAAAGGTCGTTTATTTTTCCAATAGCAACAGTAACAATTCCGTTCTTGCAAAGTAAATCTAAAATGGTAGACCTTGGTGGAGCAATGGAAAAATCTTTTCTGCGTGATGTTCTGGTAAAATTACCTGTTTCACCTAGAAAGGGTCGTGCAATTACTCTTCCAATTTGTAATGGAGGAGTTAGGACTTTTTCACGGGTTATTTTGCAAATTTCGTACAATCGTTCAAGAGGGATTATATTTTCATGAGCAGCTATTTGAAATACAGAATCCGCAGAAGTATATATGATTGGGAAACCGGTCTGCATATGTCTTTCTCCCAATTCCTTAATAATTTCAGTTCCTGAAGCAGCTTTATTACCCAAAATTCCCTTGCATCCTGTCTCCTTCAAAAACTTTTTAATTATATTTTCATCAAAACCCATGGGAAAGTATGAAAAATCAGTATCGACATAGAGTCCGGCTAATTCCCAGTGTCCCGTTGTAGAATCTTTCCCTTTTGATATTTCAGCCATTTTTCCATAAGAAGCAAGCGGTTTTTTAACTCTTTCTATCCCATCAATTTTTTCAATATTACTTAATCCCAGTTTTTCAAGATTTGGGAGATGTAATCCCCCTACTGTTTTTGCTATATTGCGAAGTGTATTACTGCCGGAATCACCATAGCTTGCAGCGTCCGGTAATTCACCTATACCCACACCGTCGAGAACGATTACAAAAAAATTATGCACGTTTTTATAAAAATAATCTTGAAAATTTTAATTGATATTGAGAACGGTGTTTCCACCTTTTTCGAGAGCTTTTGATACAGCAAGATTGGCATTATATAAAATTTCTTCAACGTTAGTTTTATTTGTTGTAGATGCAATTCCTATTGAGACAGTAAAGGTGGTCTGCTTTGATAAAACAGAAATCGGGGTTCGAGCAATTTTAACCCTTATTTTTTCTGCCCAAACAAAAACATTTTTAGTATTCGAATTAAAGAAATAAACACCCAAAGTTTTTTCATCCATCCTTCCAAATATATTCAAGGCATTTAATTCTTCTTTGATTATATCTGAAATTACAGTTACAATTTTAGGTAAAGGATCTTCATTAAATAGGGATTCCTGTTCAACGAAATCATCAATTTTAATAAGGGCCAGCGCGCCAGGAACATTTAATTGATTTGCCTTTATCAGATCGCGACTTAGGCTATCCTTAAACGAAGCATAGTTCTGTGCCCGTGTTTCATAGTCTATGGAAGTCAAATTTTTAAGCTGCTTTTGTGCTGAATGCGAATAGATTATATATGCTAATACATTTAGAGACTGTTTTAGAAATTGCACATCCTGATTACTGTATGCATTTTTTTTCAGACTTTCAAAACAAACAACACCGTAGTTTTGTTTATTGTAGATCAGTGGAATAGCAATAAAGGAACCATCAAAGCTAACATCTTCTGATTTGGAATATCTTTTATAATCACTTAGGGATGTATCATCAATTTTAACCGGAATGCCAGAGACGATTGATTTCCCGACGAGTGTTCCATTTAAATCTATTTGCAGATCGTTTCCAATATATTTAAGTGCCGTCGAGTTATGTACTTTTTCAGTTTTGAATATTTTTTCCAGGGGATCGAAATAAATAAAAACAAATGCATCCCAATTTATCATCCCTTTTAATGATTCGGGCAGGGAATTTATAAGTTGTTTTTCATCTTCAAATTCGTTTTCGGATCCGATAATTTTTAAAATTCCCTGTAAACGCTTCTGCGAAATTGTATCAGAATATTTTTCTTCAAACAATCCAATTAACATAGTTATTATCCTGACAAATCTACCAAGAGAATAAATTGTTTCAATTCCAAAAGCATCTTCCACTTTGGCATCAATTGCTATAATTGCAATAAGCTCATTATTATAGAAGACCGGCACACCCGCAAAGCTTCTGATTCCCTGCAGCACGTCATAATATCTGACTACATCGGCTTCTGCAGCACGTGAAATATCAGTAAGTAATTCGGGTTCTCCCGTTTCAACAATTTTACTCAATACATCGTCTTCCAAATCGAATTTCTTTTTAGTAATCGCTGCTGTGGCTGAAAAATATTTTTCTATGACAAGTTTTTCTTTTTTCTTATTAAACCAAAAGAAAATGGCTGAATGAGCATTATATAGTTCACCCATTACAGTAAGCATCTTATCGATAACAAAATTAAATTGTTCATCGTGCCCGATACCCGCCGGTAATTCTTCTCTAGCTATTTCTTCAAAACGTTCTTTCAGATCGGGTGGTATAAGTGTAGTTTTAGAAACACCGTACTCTGGTCTATAATTTTCATCTGTAATAACTTCGACGTTTTTACTTTTAGAGACTATTTTAAACGACTCTTCAAATTCCGATGGTGTTTTTGCGGGGTAATCTTCCGTTTTAGATTCATCACTTTCTGAAATTCTAAAGCCGCCCGAGAATCGAATTGAATCCCTTAAGAAAATAATGAATGCTACATAAATTATTATCAGTGCTAAGGTTATAAGTCTGATTGTAAGGTCATCGGTCAGGAATAGGATTGACGCAAGCAATGGAATAACTAAAAAAATTAATATTCTTTTTCGCTGCCTTCGATCCATCTTATAAGGAAATTAAATAATAGGAAATAATAATGCTTATAATAAATTTACCAACAAATTGGTAAAAAAAATA
>WOR8_10001745_pt1 | contig 21851 bp, 17 predicted proteins | sample DeeMarSeWOR38_10_FD_19890 | JGI IMG/M metagenome (IMG submission 19890) | reverse complement strand
GACCCAGGTGAGCTCGAAGACCTGCGGCACGTCGGATTGCCGGTAGAGCAAGGTTCGGTCGGGGTCGAGACCACAAGCAAGCCAGGTCGCTGCCACGTCCCGGATGTAGCCCCGGAGCGCGTCGGCTGTCCGTACCGACGTGAGCGCGTGGTAATCGGCGATGAAGTAGAGCGTGCGATAGTGCTCGACGAGCGATAGCGCCGGCCGAATCGCGCCCAGATAGTTCCCCAGATGTGGCAGGTGAGTGGGCTTGATTCCGGTGAGCGAAGTCTTCACCGAGCGGAGGTTGTCCCATGTGGACAGCGCGGGCAACCGGGGTATCTTCGGACGCTGTCAGGCCAAAGAGGAAACATGACCACTCGCCCGTTCAAGGTTTTGGGAATTCAACAAGTCGCCGTCGGCGGCGCAGACAAGAGCGCATTGCGAAAACTCTGGGTCGACACGCTCGGCCTCACTCCGCACGGGAACTACAGGAGCGAAAAAGAGAACGTCGACGAGGACATCGTGACGATGGGGGCCGGGCCGTTCACCGTCGAGGTCGACCTGATGCAACCGATCGATCCGCAGAAGAAGCCGCGCGTAGACTCGCCCCCTCTGAATCACGTCGGCCTCTGGGTCGATGACATCGACGCGGCCGTGCAATGGCTCGGCGACCAGGGTGTGCGTTTCACCCCGGGCGGCGTTCGCCCGGGTGCCGCGGGCCATCGCGTTTGCTTCATTCATCCCAAAGGAAACGAAGCGACCCCAATCGGCGGCGAGGGCGTCTTGATCGAGCTCGTAGAGGCTCCCGCCGAGGTTCGAGACGCCTTCAAGCAGATCAGTCGGGCTTCCAAACAAGCTTGAGGTTGCTCACCACGAGGTCCGACTTGCGTGGGCGCACGAGCACTTCTTCGAGCCCGGCAACGTGGGCCTCGCGCTCGGCCAAGTACGCGCGGACCTCGTCTTCGACCTCGATCTCGAGCGCACGGACGGCTTCATGGAGATCTCGGAGCTCGTCTTCGGCGCGCTCGACGTCTTCGCGTTCTCGCGCGACCCGCCCGGCGCCGCGCGCGGCGGTCGTGGCACGCCCCAACCCGCCCCGTCCGAATATCGCGCCCAGCACGGTCGCACCCATCGAAATGCCCGCCTGAAGCTTCTGCTGCTCATACTGACTCTTCTCGCGTTCGACGCGGGCTTCGGCACGTCGCACACGATCCTGCATGCGCTGAATCTTGGCGGCGAAGCGGGCACGGAGCTTTTCGACGCCAGCGTCGCGATCCTCGCGGTCAGCGAGCTGTACTCGCGCTGCGAACTCGGACTTGGTCTCCCCGGGCTTCGATTGCAGCTTGAGCGGTCGGTGGCGCCAGAGGGATCTCGGGCGAGTCTGATAGAGGTGCGTACGGATCTCCTTGCCGTAGCTCCGAAAGCGCGACTTACTCACGGATCCCGCCGGCGGGGCGATGAACTCGGCACCGTCGGGAGCCTCCTCGGCGAGATCGACGTCATCCGCATCGAGCAGCGTGGCCGAATCCCAGGGAACCTCCTCTTCGAGAGGAGCGACGATCACGAGCTTTTCCCACGAATCGAGTCCCTGCGACGCCCTCACGTAGTGCAGGGTCACATCCGCCATCAGGTAGGGACGATAGGTGCCCGCTGCTCCGCGGAGAAATGCTTCGTCGATGCCCGCGGCGACCACCGGGCGGCTGCCCCCGGTCGTCGGGGTGGAGGGACTCGCTAGCTTTGGCACATCGTCCGGGGCCTGCCTCGCAGTCGCGCTCAGTCGCCTGATTTCCTGTCTCGTGAGCGGACCCCGGAGATAGGACATCGCCCAGCGGGTCTGGAAGAGAACGTGACCTTCTTCGTGTACGTTGTTCAATAGGAAGACGCGGCTCTGAAGCCCGGCCAGGAGCCTTTCGACTTCGCCACGGTCGAGCGCGGTTCCTCCCGCCGAAGCGGCACCCTCGAGGCCATCGACGACCCGTGCGACGTCGCGCTCGGTTTGCAGGCGCCCTAGAAACCAAGTGCCGCAGTTCGACAGGGCCTTGTAGTCGATGTCCACCGGATTCTGCGTGGCGAGCACGACCCCGATGCCGTACGCGCGCGCCTGCTTGAGCAGCGTGAGCAACGGCCTCTTCGAAGGCGGCTCCGCAACGGGCGGGAGAAAACCGAAAACCTCGTCCATGTAGAGGAGCGCTCGAAGACTGGCCGTGCCCGACTGTGCCCGGACCCACGACACGACGCGGTTCAAGAGCGTGCTGACGAAGAACATTCGCTCCGCTTCGCTGAGATGTGCAATCGACAAGATCGTGATGCGAGGCTTTCCGTCTTCGGTCCAAAGAAGTCTTTGAATGTCGAGTGGCTCACCCTCGAGCCACGCCGAAAATCCCGGCGACGCGAGCAAGCCGTTGATGCGCATGGCGAGCTTCTGACGCTCGGTATCCGGATAGAACGAGTGGAGGTCCATGACCCCGATTCGTTCGAGGGGCGGTTCGGCGATCGAACGAACCAGGTCGCCAAGCTCGAGCGACTCGCCCTCCGACCATGCATGCGCCACGATGTTCGAGAGAAGGATGTGCTCCCTGCTGTTGACTGGATCGGGATCGATCCCGAGCAGCGCCAACAGGCTCGACACCGACCCCATGATCTGATCCCGCTGCGCGTCGGCATCCGCTCCGTCGTCCGGCGGATGAAACGAGCCGAGAACGCGTAGTTGCCGGCCTGCCGAGCTTCCTGGCGTATAGATCCCGATATCGACCGCGTTCCGAAAGCGGGCAATCCGCGCTCCATCCTGGCCCCACTCGGCCAAGCCCTCACGCCAAGACGCGGACACAGCCTCTGCATGCTCGGTCACGCTACGGCCTTTGCGTTCGGCTTCGGCCGGGTCGATCCACGGCTCGAAGTCACTCGGCGCAAGGTCGGGAAACGCCAGCATCAGGTTGCCGAGATCCCCCTTTGGGTCGATGCATAATGCGGGGATGCCGTCGATGGCCGCCTCCTCGAGGAGAGTGAGGCACAGCCCGGTCTTGCCACTGCCAGTCATCCCAACGCAGACCGCGTGCGTGGTCAGGTCCTTGCTGTCGTATAGAACCGGAACTTCGCTGGGCTCGGCGCGCTTGGTGTCGAAAAGCCGGCCGAGGTAGAGCGTGCCGAGCTTCTCGAAGTCGATCAACGGTCTCTCTCCTGCTCGATCAGAAGCCTGCGCGCCATCTCGTACTCGTAAAAGCTCACCATCTTCGTGTCCAGTACACGACGGAACTGCTCGTTCGCAGCCTGCCGATCACCTGCGATGAAGAGTCGCGTCGCCTCGTAGTAGAGTGCCTCGGTCTCCTCGCCGAGGCTCGACGCCACACTGATCAAGTCCTGGTAGTCGAGGTCGCCCGCACCGAAGCTAGCGAGCTTGCCCCACCAATTCGAGCTTTGACCCAGGCGTCGAAGTAGATCGGTATGCTCTTTGACCGGAGCTTGCTCGGCTCGCGCGGCGATCATCTGCATCCACAACGTGAAGTAGACCTTCCACTCGGGCGGCAAGGTGAGCTGAAGTTGCGAGCGCCGCCAGACGGAAGACGCAAGGTCGAAGTCGGGCGTCGCGGACACGAGGTGAGAAAGAATCGTTGCGTAGACATCACGCCATTGTGGCGCATGGGTCATCGCACTCTCGAACGCATCCACCGCAGCTTCATGACGTCCGAGTTGGTCGAGCAGCACGCCGCGGCGCATCTCCACCAGTGCACCCGTCGGGCCCTCGACTTGATCGCGCGCTTCCGTCCACGCCTTCAAGGCATCCTGATAGCGCGCGGTCATCTCCCTGTCGTCACCTCTGGCACGAGCGATGTCACCCATGTGCTCGAGGATCTCGGAGCGGCGGAGCTCGTCGGGGAGCGAGTCGCGTGGGGTCAGCTCGAGGGCTCGTCGGTAGCGGCTCTCGGCCAGATCCAGCTCGCCGGTGCGTTCCAGCAGCAGCCCGAGCTGTAGGAGCGCTCCGGGGTCCTCGTCTTCCGCGATGCTATTTTCGAACCGCCGCTGTGCCTCATCGGCGTGCCCGGCGTTCATCTCGAGCATGCCGACGAGGAACTCGAGTCGATTGGGTGCGATGGGCGGCTCCGAGGTGGGCCATCGTTTCTGCCGTTCGTCGAGGATCTTCTCAGCGCCGCGAGCCAGTGCGCTCGATCGCTCTGGATGCGGATCGCTCAGCCTCACCTCGATGAACTCGTCCAGTTGCCCGAGAGCCTCGTCATAGAGCTCGATCATGTCGGGCGCGAGATCGATCGCGATCACGTACCATGCCGTTGCGTCGGCAAATCGTTCGGCATCGGCCGCCACACGGGCCATGCAGGTCGGAAACCGGTAGTCTGCGGGAAACCGCAAGAGTGACGTGCGGCAAAGGCCAGCCGCGACCTCGGGCCGGGCAACGCGATACCCCTCGACGAGCTCGAAAGTCGCCGCGGCCGCCGACGAGTCACTGCCGTCGGCTGCGCGCATGAGCTCGAGTAACCTCTGCCGAAGCTCGCCGCCGCCACCCATCGACTCGACCTTGGCGATCGCGTTTCCGAGCTCACCGTGGGTGAGGTAGACGGCGGCCACGTTGAGTGGGGCCAGACGCAGCTGTCGTTCGGCGCCCATCCCGAGGCGATGCCGCGTCTCTGTGGATTCGGCGGCGACGGCATCGCGGCCACCGATGTGAAGCTCTGCAAGAGTGTCGAGAACCTCCGGGGCTGGCGTCAGGTCGGCATGCCTCGACCAAACCGATATGAGGCCGGCGTACTGTTCGGATACGGTGTCCAGATTCGCGCGCGACTCGCGACCCCAGTTTGCAATCGTATCGTAACGGCTCTGATAGAAGGCGTCCTTGGTGAGGCGCAGCAGAATGAAGTTTGCGGCGAGCGCGTAGCCTTCGTCACCGAGGCGGCCGCCGCGGTCCGCGATGTAGATGGCGATGGGCTCGATTTGCTTCGGCAGAATCCCGGCAGCGTAATCCTGAGGGGAAAGGTAGGTCGTCAACTGCCTGACTTCGCCGACGACTCCCTCGTAGTCCCCGACGTCCGCGAGGACCTGCGCCTTGTTGAGCACGGTGGCGATCAAACGGTCGCGAAGGTCCAGACGCTCCGGGTCCGATTCCGCCATCCTGAGGAACCTACGCTCGGCATCTGGAAGCTCGGCCTGCGCGAAGGGCTCTGCGGTCTCGACGCGCGCGCCCTTGGTCGCAGTCGTGGAGTGTGCACATGCTGAGAGCACGCTAAGCAGGCCAAGAATGAACAGAAAACGGATCCTCATGCTGCCCAGCCGCTATAGCAGGGTCGGCAGGTTCCGACAGGCCTATATCTTGCCTGAAACCCCCAGGGACGTGTCAGGCTACGCGTGGTCGTGAGAGGATACCTGAGAGCCCTGCTGATCGCGCTGGCGGTGCCGCTGCTGAATCACCTGTTCATGGGCTTGGCGGGTTTTCTCCAGCTGAGAAGCGTATCCGTCACATGGGGCGAAGCGATCCGAGCGGCGGCACAAGCGCCGCTGAACTACGCGCTCGTCCAAGCGGCAAGCGTCGGAGTGCTCTTCATCGTCGCGTTTCCCCACAAGGGGCGAACGGACGGCTTCCTCGACTCGGTTCACGTACGTCCGCTCGTCGGCGGCATCGCCGGGCTGTGTTTCGTCGCTGGGGCGTTTCTGCAGCTGCCATTTGCCGAGATCGGAAACCTCGCCCAGGAGCTCTGGCCGATTGGCTTCGACGAGCTCGCGCGCCGACATCGCTTCGTGAACCCCACGACGTGGTCGGGCGGCGTCTCCGCATTGTTGGCTCTCGTCTTGGTCGCGCCCGTGACCGAGGAGCTCTTGTTTCGCGGCTGGCTGTTGAAGGACCTGCAGCAGCAATACGGCAAGCTCCCCGCGCTCCTCTGGAGCTCTCTGCTCTTCGGTCTCGTGCACATCGAAGCCTCGGCGGTGATCTATGCGACGCTGGCAGGACTGGTGTTGGGAGCGGTCGCTCTCCGAACGCGCTCCACCTTGGCCAGCATCGCCATGCATGCGGGCGTCAACGCCCTACCGCTGCTCCTTCCGGTGACGTTGGTGCGCATCGAGGGCTTCAACACGCTCGATCCAGAAATCGTGCACATCAGTCCCTGGCTGCTGGTCGTCTGCGTTGCGGGCGCATGCGGCGCCATGGTGATCGTCTGGCGGTCCAGCGAGAATGCCGAGACCGACGCCTGAGTCCGCGTGGCTTCCTGGCTAGACGCGCTCGACGTCCAGTACACCTTTTAGCTTCGCCACGCCCCGCATGATCTCGCGCAGCCGGTCGATGTCGCCCACGCGGAAATGGAAGAGGTTCTCTGCCCGGCCGTCCTTGGACAGGCATGACGCCTCGGAGATGCTGACACCGTTCGCGGAAAAGACCGAAGAGACGGACGCGAGAATGCCGGCGCGATCGTCGGTCATGACCCGCAGGGAGACCGGCAAGTCGACGTGGACGTCGTCACCCCAGCTCACTTGGACCCGGCGCTCCGGATCGAGCTCGAGCACGCGCGGGCAACCCCGCCGGTGAACCGAAACACCGCGGCCGCGAGTGATCCAACCGGTGACCGGATCGCCCGGCACGGGACTACAGCACTGGGCGAACCGGACCAGCATGTTGTCCATGCCCTCGATTCGAAGCGCTGCGTCCTCGGGATCCCTGGCGACTCTTTGAACCGTGCGCTCGAAGAACCCAGGCCGAAGGCTGTCTCTTTCGGATTCCTCGGTAGGAACGATCTCCTCGATGACCGTCGGGAGCGCGATCTTGCCGATGCCGATGCGGGCGTAAAGCTCGTCTTCTTGGCCGACGCGGAAACGGCTCAACACCGCTTTCAAGCGCTTGCTCTTGAGAAAACGAGACAAGGACATCCCATTCTTCCGGAGCTCCTTCTCGAGCAAGTCCTTGCCGAGCTTGACGGCGTGCTTTCGCTCTTCGGTACGCAGGTACGTGCGAATCCGCGATCGCGCGCGGCTGGTCACCACGAACTCGAGCCAGTCCTTGCTGGGATGATGGTTCTTGCTGGTGATGATCTCGACGACATCGCCATTTTGAAGCTTATGGCGCAGCGGAACGATCGCTCCATTCACGCGGGCGCCAGAACAGCGATGGCCCACCTCCGAGTGCACGGCATAGGCGAAGTCCACGGGCGTCGATCCGCGAGGAAACGTCTTCACGTCCCCCTTGGGCGTGAAGACGTAGACATCATCCGGAAAGAGGTCGACCTTGACGCTCTCGTAGAACTCCTCGGGATCGGCGACCTCCTGTTGGAACTCCATCAACTGACGTAGCCAGACGAACCGCGCTGCATCCTTGGGATCGATGCCACCGGTATGTTCCTTGTACTGCCAATGCGCGGCGATTCCGTACTCGGCCGTGCGGTGCATCTCGTGCGTTCGAATTTGGATCTCTACACGGCGATTTCCGGGTCCAATCACCGTCGTATGCAGCGATTGGTACATGTTCGACTTCGGAAGCGCGATGTAGTCTTTGAAGCGCCCCGGTACGGGCGTCCATTCGGAGTGGATGACGCCGAGCGTGGCGTAACAGTCTGCGACGCTCTCGGTGATCACACGGAATGCGACGAAGTCGTGCACCTGCTCGAAACCGATGCCGGTGGCTTTCATCTTTCGGTGCAGCGAATAGAGGTGCTTGCGTCGGCCGCCCACTTGCACCGAGAATCCTCGTGTGACCAGCATCTTCCGCAGCTTCGAGGTGACCTCCGAGATATAGCTGTCGGTGTTCTTCGCGACCGCCTTGACCTGCTCCTCGAGAATGCCGTGCGCCTCGGGCTCGAGATGCTTGAAGCTCAAGTCCTCGAGCTCGGCCTTCAACCACTGGATGCCGAGGCGTCCAGCCAACGGTGCGTAGATTTCGAGCGTCTCGCGAGCGATGCGCTCCTGCGCCCCGGTCGGCATGTGATCGAGGGTCCGCATGTTGTCCAAGCGATCGGCGAGCTTCACGAGCAGGACGCGAATGTCGCGGGCCATCGCGACGAGCATCTTGCGAAAGCTTTCAGCTTGACGGTCTTCGCGCGACGCGAAGTTGACCTTGCCGAGCTTGGTGACGCCGTCGACGAGAAACGCGACCTCGTCACCGAAGACGGTCTCGATGTCGGAGACGCTCGCCTCGCAATCCTCGATCACGTCGTGCAACAAAGCGGCGCAGACGCTCGATGCATCGAGACGCATGTCCGCGATGATGTCCGCCACCGACACGGGATGAATGAAATACGCGTCGCCGGACTTCCGCCTCTGCCCATCGTGCATGCGAGCCGCATACACGTAGGCCTTGTTGATCAGATCCGTATCCGCTCGGGGATGGTATCCCTTCACCTTTTCAAGAATATTGGTGAGGCGGACCATGGCGGTTTAGTACGGGCTCGAACCAATTTAACACCGTCTCCAATTGGTGCCAAGGTAGTGACGTTGGTGCGATTCCTTCGAACATTCGAATCATGACGGGCTTGCCACCCAATATAGGGCCGTCGTCGAGCCGTCGCAGAATCGCGACGCTCGTTGCGGCAATCGGGGTCGCATTCATCGGGAGCCGGCTCGCCCAGGTGTGGCCGCGCGACGTCGAGGTCGTCTACGAGGTCGGCCCCGAAGTCCGGGAGCTCGACGTCGACTACGTACAAGGCGGTGAGGCGGTCTCCAGTGTACGCTTCGCTCGAACGGCTCAGGAACTACCGTTTTTCAGCCATATGCTGAGGCTCCAGCCCGGGAAGTATCAGATTCAAGTCACCCTCTACGCGCGCGACGGATCCGCGACGGAGCGGGCCCAGTGGCTCACTGTGCCGAGCGCAGGGGTCACCCGTTTGGACTTCAGAGACGCGACTGGATCGCCCGAGTAGCGCCGTGCGCGGGCAATCCGAGACGGGGCGGAGGAGGCCGGCGGCATGGATTAGCGCCATCGGGGGCTCGCTTGCGCTTCTACTCTGGATGGCGAATCGGGAGCCCTTTTGGCTGGGACCGCTGTGGGGGGCGGCCATCGCGTGTCTCACGGCGAGCGCGTGGGTCGCCTCCTTAGTCACTGCGCCGAACCGCGCGGCGACTGCGTGGCGCGACACCGCGCTCGGCAAGCGACCCGACGACTGGCTCTCCCCGGTCGCCGCCTCGTGCTTGGCGACGCTCACCATGATCATCGGGCTCGGAGTCGGCGGCTACGACGCGCTGCCGCTGACGATCCCGATCGCAGGCGCCTGGCTCGTGCCGCCAGCGCTTCGTCGGCCAGGCCTCGCCGCCATGCTCGTCGTCGGAGCCCTATACCTTCCGCTCCTCGGTGCAACGGGCCTCTGGGACCCGTGGGAGACGCACTACGGCGAGGTCGCGCGCGAGATGTTGGCGCGAAACGACTGGATCAGCCTCTGGTGGGCCCAGGACAAGTGGTTCTGGTCGAAGCCGGTGCTCTCTTTCTGGGTGGAGGCCTTGAGCATGGGCGCGTTGGGCGTCGACTTCATGCCGGACGCCAACCCCACTCAGCCCGAGTGGGCGCTTCGGCTGCCGACGGTCCTGATGGCGTTCGCTGCTCTCACGGGCATCTACCTCACGCTGCGCCGCATCTTTGGCACGCGCGCCGCAGCGCTGGCGACGCTCGTCACGGCGACGCTGCCCCAGTTCTTCTTCGTCTCGCATCAAGCGATCACCGATCTACCCCTGGTTGCCGCGCTGAGCCTCGCTTCCTGTTGCTTGATCTCGGCCATGGCGGAGCCACCGAGTCGGGAGGCCCGTACATTTCGCGTCGGCCCCTGGACCGTGTCGCTCCAGCACTTCGTCCTCTTTGCGCTCGTCGTGCTCGTGCTGCCGCAAGCGCTGTACCTGATCTCCCGGAACCTTTCGTTCGTCGACGGCCACGGCCTCGTCGCGCATCCGGACCGTTTCCTATACGGGTCCGCCGGGAACGTCGACGTGCCCGGCAATCCGAATCCACGTGACCAGCTGCCTCAGGTCGCCGGATTCCTCGGTCAGCCCTTCCTTCAAGGGCTCGGCTGGCTCGGTGTGCTCGCCGGGCTGGCTCTGGTCCTGCGGAAAGAACGCCGCACGCGCTCTCTCTACATGGTCGGCTTCTACCTGTTCTCTGCGCTGGCATTCATGGCCAAAGGCCTCCCCGGCATCGCCATCCCAGGCGCGGCAGCCTTGTTCTACCTGATCGCGGGGCGCCGCTGGGCGCTCCTCGGTGAAGGGCAGCTCCGGATCTCCCTGGGCGTCTGGATCGTCGCCACCGTGAGCCTCCCCTGGTACCTCGCGATGTACGTCCGCCATGGGAGCGCCTTTACCAATCGCCTCTTGATTCACGACCACATCAACCGCTTGGCCGCCGGAGTCCACGGGGATACGGGGACGATCGCCTATTTCCTGACACAGATCGGGTACGCGACCTTTCCCTGGATCGCGTTCGCTCCGTTCGCGGGGATGGCCTTCGTTCATGGGCGGGCGGACACGAACGGCAAAGAACGATCCGATACCCTGCTTTTTCTGGCGATGTGGCTCCTATCGTCGTTCGTCCTCTTCAGTGCGATGGTCACGAAGTTTCATCACTACATCCTCCCGTCGATCGTGCCCGCGGGGATCTTGATCGGCATCGCCCTGCATCAGATCTGGGGCCCGACGCGAGCTCGCGCGACCGTCTTCGCGGCGTTGGCAGCGCCTTCTCTTGCGCTGGGGTTCGCCTGGCTGATCGGTGATCCCCGCGGAGTCGTCCCCGCCGAAGCGGCGAACATCGACGACTGGGTGCTACAGCAGGCCGACACCGTCCGCGCGTCCCTGTTCCTGTTCGCCGGGGTCCTCTTCGCCGCTCTCGCCCAACGAGACATCGCGAACGCTGAAACCCGACTGGCGCCATCCCGGTGGAGCGCGGCAGCAGGTGTCGCGATGGCCGTAGGCGCATGCATCGTCGCATTCGTGGGTCGCGACCTCAGCTGGATGACGTCTGCGCGCCCGCACGGCAGCGAACGGTTGATCCACTTGTTCGTGTACAACTACGGGCGACCGTGGCCGGAGCACCTTGACTACCGCCCGGTCCTAGGTGGTTTCGCAATCGCCGCGTCGGTGGCCGTTGCGGCTGCGAGCTTGCGACGATGGCGAAGCATGGCCACGCGAGTCGCGACCGCCGTGGCGATCGCGTTCTGCGCATGGAGCTTGAACGTGTACATGGTGGACCTCGCAGCCCACTGGAGCTTTCGGGATCTCGCCACGCGGTACTACGCAGAGCGCGAAGGTCCCGAGGAGCCGTTGGTCGCTTGGCAGATGAACTGGAAGGGCGAGAACTTCTACACGGGCAATCGGGTCTACGTCTTCGCAGAGACCGACAACAAGCGATTCGAGAAGTGGATCGCGGAGAACGAAGGGCGGCGCGTGTTCGTCGTTCTCGAGCACAAGCGGCTGCCCCGCCTCGAAGCGCTTCTCGCAGGCCGGGAGCTGCGCGCGCTGTCGACACGGCGCGACAACAACAAGCTGCTCCTGGTGGCCCTTGAGATCTGATCCGAAAAGCGCTTAGAATCCTCGAGGTTGTGCGTTTCGGACGCACTGAACACCAAAAACTGGACCGATTTTCAGTATTGGGCGATCCTCTGCTCGTGATGCAAAAACAGGAAGAAAAACTCGCTTGGCGGCTGTTGGAGACGCTGTATGAGCTCGGGCGAGCGGACATCGGAGCGACTCCCGAGGTGCTTGGCACCTGGCTCGATGTTCCCGCCTCCCGTGTTCAGTCGCTCCTCGCGCGCCTCGACGCGCAGGGCTTGGTCGATGGGGGCCGCTGCCGCCTATCCATGCGGGGCTTGGTCCTCGCGGTCTCGATGCACGGAGCGCAGAAGCTCGCGCGGCAGGCGACCGCCGCCTGACCTGGCTTGACAGCGTGAAAGCCAACCAGTATCTCGCCCCTTCTTCAGCGGAAGTGGCGGAATTGGCAGACGCGCATGATTCAGGTTCATGTGTCCGCAAGGACGTGGAGGTTCGAGTCCTCTCTTCCGCACCGCGCCCGGGGTAGTGACGCGGCAGCGCCCCCAGCGCCGATACTACGTAATCTTTTCATAGACCACGCAGAGAGGTCAGAGTGAATCTTCTCTGCCTCGCTCATAACTGCTTGGAATGATGAGGATTCCTATCCTTCGCACCCTGGTACGAGAGTTGCAGCATAGCTGTTCGTGCCTCGGGAATCTCGGAATCGTAGCGCTGTCCAGGGCCTGACCCTCGTCGAGCTCATGGTCGTGCTGGCGGTCATGGGGGTGCTCGTCAGCGCGGCGCTGCCCAGCATGAGCCAGGGCTTCGCCGATCGGAAGGTCGCGATCGTCGCCCGGGACGTCGTCTCTCTCTTCCGGCGGGCGCGCTACATGTCGCTCGCCTACGGGCGTGCCCACCAAGTCGTCTATGCGAACGATTCGGGCGCCGGCCTCACCAACGACGCCTGGGCCTTCGAAACGCGACGCGGCACGGGCGGCGCCTGCTCGCTGACCACGTACGAGAACGGGACGTTCCAGCTAGACGACCTCGACTGCGACAACAACTGGCGCTGCGTCGACTTTCTGTATGCGAATACGTTCGACACGGATAGTAGCGATCAAGATCTCGTCCGCGTCGACGGTTGGGACGACACCTCGTTTTGTTACGAAGCGGGTTCGAACAACCAAGTGTTCATCGACACCGTTCTCTACTCCAACTGGCAGACGGCCGCTTCGCGCGCCGGCTTCGGTTTCGTCGTGTATCGAGAGGTCGACGGCAACCCGTTCGGTGTCGCGCGAAAGGTCTTGATCCCCATGGGAACCGGAACGCCGAGGATATTGCAATGACTCGTCTACGCGGAGGAGCAGAGGCGGGATTCACGCTGGTCGAAGTCATGATTGCCATCGGCATCATGACGGTCGGCTCGCTCGGCATCCTCGCGATGCACAGCGCGGTGAGCGGTGCGAACCGCACGGCCAACGAGATGAACACGGCGATCGCGATCACCGAGCGATGGCTCGAGCGCGTCGAGCGCGACGCCCTCGCCTGGTCCGAGCAAGGGATCAACAGCGCTTCGCTGACTGGCACGGCCTATTTGTCCGAGCTCGCCGGCTCGGTCGCCGACACGGCGTGGTTCACCCCGTCTCCCGCAGACCCGAGCATCGAGTCGTACCGCTTCGATTACTTCGGGCAGGACGACACCGCAGGAACCAATACCAAGTATTGCGTCAATTTGAGGCTGGGTTGGCTGCGGCAGGGAAGCTCCGCCCGGGTCGACATTCGCACGTTTTGGTTCCGAGACGGATACGTGCCAGGTGGGGCGACGCACGCAAAGTGGGTCGACGGATCCGACTTTCGGAGCGCTGACTGCGACGCGGCGACCGCGGACGGCTGGGACCTCGGCGAAGCGCCGAACGTGAACGTGATCTTCGCATCGACGGTCGTCCAGTGGTTGAGGAGGGAGTGAGCGTGCGCGTGAGCAGGAGTGGCTTCACTTTGATCGAGCTGATGGTGGCCATGGTCATCGGACTCACGGCGGTCACGTCCGTCTACACGCTCGGCTCGGCGATGAGCAAACAGTTTTACGAGGAGCAACGTCTCGCGACCTCGCAAGGAACCTCGCGCGTCGCGATCATGGAGCTTCGTCGCGACATCTCGCGTGCGGGCCTCTTCGGCTCCCCGAACGTCTCGCTGGAGTCGACCTGTGACGCGAGCCCGCGGCGACTTCCGCTGCTCTCCGGTGGCACTGCCGACATGGGGGCTTTTCAATATTACCCGGGCGCGGACACCACAACGGTCGACCCGGCTGGCAAGAACCCCGATGTGACCGCCGATCGTCTCAGAATTCTGGCGAGCCTCTACCTGACCGACCAGCTTCTCGTCCAGTCGACGAGCATCGGAGGCGACGTCGTCGTGCTGCAGAGCGGTAACCAGGCGTATCGCCGCACGTTCGCATGGGGTCAAACGGCGGGACCATTCACCAGCGGAACCGCGATCGACTACTTGGATGGCGACCTCGCGTGGGACAGCGCCTGGGGCGGAGAGTCTGCCAGCTGGAAGGGCATCGCGCAGAAAGGAGCACGCGCGTTTCAAACGGGCTCGATCCTCCACATCGAAACTCCCGAAGGCAGGCACTTCTTCCGGTCGGTGTTCGGCAAGACCGGAAACGCGCAGGACGAGATCCGCATCACGGTGACCCCGACGCTTCCGGTCGGCACGGCCTGCCTACCGGGTGCTGCCGAAGGGGCCACGGTCGCGCCTCTGCAGTGGGTCGAGTACGCGGTGGTCGACCCCTTCGACGAGAACGAGGTCGGAGCCGACTTCTTCGACTTCGACGGGATGTTCTTCATCGATACGAGCGATACCACCAGCCCCGCCTTCCAGCTCAGCAACACGACCGCCAACGACCTTCGCGAGTCGCCGAACATGGTGCTCGTGCGGCGGATCCTAGACGCCAGCACGGGGAATGTACGACCCCAGACGACACAGGTGATCGCGGAGTTCGTCACCAACTTCCGGGTGAGCTTCTTGATAGACACCAACTCCGGGACCAATACCGCTCCCAATTTGCTGCTAACCAGGGACGCCACCGCGATCAACGACAATCCGCAGCGGGTGCGCTCCGTGATCGTCGAGCTCGGGATTCGCAACCCGCTCGAAGATCCCGACATCGAGAAGATCACAGGCGGGCGCACGCGGTTCGATGTCGATGACAGCACTCAGAAGCACAAGGGCGCCGCCCGGGTTCGGCACATGCGCATCGAGATCCCGGTGATGAACGTCGCGAGGAGGAACCTGTGAAGCGTTCAGCCCGAAATCGAGAAGGCGCGGCCCTCTTCGTGGTCCTGATGATCGTCATGGTAGGCACCGCCAGCGCCGTGTTCTCGGCTACGACCGTTTCACACGAGGTACGCGGCACGGGGTTTGCGCGGCAGCAGCTACAGACTCGGTTCGCGGCCCGCGCAGGTCTCATCGGCGCCCTCGAATGGTTCGATATCTTCGGGCCGTCGACCGTGCGTAACATCATGGTCACGCGCGCAAGTACCGACACGGTTCAGTTCGCCTGTGTATCCGGGGCAGGCTGCTATCCGGAGCCGCCTCTCGCCAACAATCGCAGGGCCTACCGGCTCTACCCCGAGCACTTCATCGCATTGCAGGAGCGGGATGACGGCGCAGGCAACACCGAGCCGGGCTTGCTCGAGAACGTCCCCTACGAGGCGGACTCCTCCTTCGGCCCGACATCGGCGTACACACCGCTCGTCGTAACCGACCTCTACGACGAACACATCGTCAACAAGCTGACGCCAGGCGCGGCAGCGCAAGGTGGTACCAAGTTCAAGTACATGCGAACGACCTTGACGGCCCGGGGTCGTGCGCAGCTCGCCGCGGGAGACGTCGCGGATCCGGGTGCCGCTGACCATAACCGTGAGCGCAATGAAGCTGCCGCCGACATGCGCGCCTACATCATCAGCGGGCCTTTCATCACGGGGACACAATGAGATTTCCGCTTGCTAATTACGTCGCTTGCTTGCTTATCGCCTTGCTTGCCGGCAGTGGCACGGTGGCTGCTCAAGCCCCCGACATCCGGAATATCCGGCCGCATCTCATGCTGCTCGTCGACACGTCGGGGTCGATGGAGCGAAAACCCGACTGCATCTGCACCACGCCAGCCTGCCTCGAGTGCCTGCCCTTGTGTAGCGCAGGTACCTACGAACAGAACCGTTGGGCGATCGTCGCACAGGCGTTGACTGGCGAGTTCTCTCCCTACGAGTGCAACTCGGATACTCGCATCGGCGGCATCTACAGCGGTCAATACGATGAGGGGTACTTTCTTCCACACATCCAACTTCCGCAGGAGCTCGTCGCCTACACGGGCACGCAAAGCGGCAATGGCATCCTCGACACCTACCTCGAGCGGATCAAGTTCGGTTTGATGACCTTCGACGCAATCGGGACGCTGAGCGACCAGCCACCGCTGGTTCCCCAGACGACGTTCACGACGGCGCCCTTCCCGGCCGACTCCCTCGGTACCAAAGGCATGTACTCGTATGGCGCCGACAAACCGTTCTCGTTTCCGGGCGCACTCACCACATACATGCTCAACAACGGCGCACGCTCTGCGAGCGCCCCCGAAGGCGGCCTCGTGAGCGTGGGCGCCGACAGCACGGCGTCGATGACGTCGACCAACGCCGCGATTCAGGCGACGGTGCTGGGCGATGTGGGCCTCGGCAAGAATCCGCTCCGGCCTTTCGGAGCGACGCCAACCGCTGCTCTCGTCGAAGACTTGCAGATCTATTTGCAGACCGACCCGGACCTTACCGCGAAGACGGTCGACCCCGGTCCAGGGGACCCCTACTACGGTTGCCGTTCACGGAGTGCAGTCCTGATCACGGACGGTTTCCCGAACGGCGACATGCGCGGGAGCCCGGTCAATTGCGAGGCCCTCGGTCAGCCCGTCGGTGCGAGCGGGTGTCCGTACCGCGTGGTTCAGGACACCGTATCGGACATGATTGCGGCTGGTGAGCTCGACAAGTTCTACGTCATCGGATTCGCCCTCGATGGCGATCCCGCGCAAGTGGCAGCGGTTGAAGCGCTACTCGACGACATCGCCTCGGTCGGCGACACCGACGAGGCGTACCTGGTCTCGGACCGCGCCGAGCTCGTCTCGGCCTTGAGCTTGATCCTCAACGAGCAGAACCCCGGCGCCACGAGCCGGACGGCGCCGGTCCAAACCGGACTCACCCCGGGTCTGGTTCAGGCCGAGTTCATTTCCGGTTTCAACGTGGCGCTCGATGCCGATGACCCCTGGGATGGCATCCTCGAGCGACGCCGCATCGAATGCGAGAACGGCATCCCGGTCGCCCAGGAGGTCGAAGACTCGGATCGCTTCCATCTCCTGCTGAACAACCAATCTGTGGCGCCGACCGGCATTCAGCCCTGGAGCTCGGATACGTCGACGACGTTTGGAGGCGGTTTCTCGCGCAACCTCTGGACGGCGCTCCCGACGGACCCGCCGGCCACTGCAGACATCAACGGCCACCTCATCGGAAACGGCAAGCAGAAGCTCACGGACTTGAACGACGATGGCATCGACGTGCCCGCGGATACGGGGCTGGAAGTCCGGGGTGCCGTCGCGGCCGAGTTCAACAAATCGCTCTCTCCCGAGTACTTCTTTGGGTCGGGCAGCGTCGACGTATCGGGGCGCGATGATCTGGTGGACTGGATTCACGGCGTGGCAGGCACCGATCGCGAAGACGAGCGACTCGGAGACATCTATCACTCGACGCCCGCGATCGTCGGGCCGCTCATCGACGACCTCGAAGACCGGTCGTACAACGACTGGCGCCTCGGACTCGCGCATCAGGAGAGCCCGGATTCGACCGAGGACCTCACTGGCAGCAACAGCTGGCAGCTCAGTGAGCGGCCCCGGGTGATTTACGCGGCAACGAACGATGGCATCGTCCACGCGTTCCTCGCAGACGACTACCCCAGCACCGCGTTCACTGCCGGCAACAACTTGCAAGAGTTCGAGTGCGCCAACAACAAGAACGCGGGCACCGAGCTCTGGGGCTTCATCCCGCCGATGTTCCTGGACGATCTGGACGACCTACTCGTTGGTGCAAGCAAGCAGTGGTCCGCCGACGGCAGCATTCAGATTCGCAACCTCTACGATGTGCGCGCGTTCTCCCAGGATGACGGTAGCGGCGGCACTGCGGACTCGCCTGCAGGCCAAACCAACGTCTGGCGCACGGTCATGTTCCTCAGCTTTCGAAATGGCGGCCAGGGCATGGTCGCGCTCGATGTGACGAACCCGTGCAAGCCGGAGTTCCTCTGGCAGTTTACGGATCCGAACCTCGGCGATACGTACGGGCAGCCGACAGCCGCTCAAATCTTCGTCGAAGACAGCGACCCTACCCCACTCGGCAACAGCGGCGGCCCCGTCGTGTTCAAGCCCCGGCAGTCGCGTGGCGTCATCCTGTTGCCGGGTGGCCAGGGAATTCAGGACGCGGGCAGCTGCGCCTACACGACGAGTGGTCCAGCGGTTCCCGAGGGGATGGAGACCGCAACCGGTTCGACCATCACCCCGCGTTCCGACCGCCGCTGCTGGCGAGGAACGACGTCGTCTCCACCAGCTCAGCGCCACGGCCGCTCGATGTACTTCATCGACTTGATCACCGGTACGCTGATTCGAGAGATCGGGGAGGACGTCTTCCCTGCTCCGCTGAATGGCGCGGTCTCCGTGTTTCGGGGCGACACGGGCACGGTCGGCAGCGCCGCGTATACGGTCGACGCGGATGGCGTCCTATGGCGGATCGACATGTCGTCTGCTGACCCCGAGGATTGGGGTGCCGAGGCCCTTCATGATTTGTACTACGACCACGCCTTCGACGACGCGGAGCCGACCTACTACCCACCGGCTCTGACGATCAATAGCGCCGGAGACGTGGTGATCCTGGTCGGCACGGGGAACGTCGACGTGTTGGACGACGCAACGGCGATCAACAAGGTCGTGTCGATCACCGAGAGGCTCACATTCGATGCCAACGGGTTCGTCGACGTGTTGGAAGGCCGGCTCAACTGGGAGATCGAGCTGGAACAAGGCGAGCAAATGACGGGCCCGCTCGAGCTCTTCGGCGGCCAGGTGTACTTCGGAACCTTCAGAGCTGGAGGTGGGTCGCCGATCAACGCGTGTCCGCTCGGCGCGAGCCGCATCTTCGGGATTTCTTTCCTCGATGACCCGACGAGCGCAGGCTCCCTCGTTCCCTTGCTGCAGAACTCCCTTGGCAATGCAACCCCGGTCCTCGATTCGACCGACATTCCCGAGCTCTCCAACGCCCTTCTGGTCGGGCTGCAGGTCGCGCAGCAGCCAGTGTGCACGTTGACGGACGACATCACGGTCACCGATCCGTTCAGCGGTGCGAGCGCGACGCTGGCCATGCCGTACGCGACCAGCGGACGCGAGTTCCGGCTCATGGGTCACCTCAGTGGCTCGAGCGCCCTTACCGGCGGCCTCTCGATCGCCCTCCTCGAAGAGACGATCACCGCGCCCGAAGGCTTCACGGTCGTGACCGGCATGGCCGATACCTTGGAGTGAGCGGATGAAGACCCGCCTGAATGCCCTCGTCATACTGACCGCGCTCACTGCGTGTAGCTCCCGGTCCGAGGCTCCCGTGCAACCCGCCGCCGCTTCTCCAAGCGAGCAGATCGAAAATGCTGAGAAGCAAAAGCCGAGGCCACCGCGCATTTTCGACGTCGAGGGACGCCTGATCCCATCGGACGACTACATCGCGGGGATTCGGCTTCCGAGGGGCGTAGAGCTCTTTCGCGCCGACGAAGTGACTCACGTGTATCGCATGCGCGCCCCGATCGACAAGGTGCTCGCCTACTTCGGACCCATGATGATCACCGGCAACGTAGAGCGGCGCGGCAAGGGTGCCGTGTACAAGCGCGCGAGTGTCCGCGGAGCCGAGGTCAACCCGACGAAGGTCGATCTCTCGATTCTGGAAATCGGGAGCAACCTCGTGAGGATCTCGGTCACCGAGCTCCCGCCGCCACCGACGCACATCCAGAGCGCGAGCCACACCAAGGCGGCCGCTCGCGACGCGTGGCGCATGCTGGACTGAACGCGCTCAGGGTGCGAGGTACGCTGCGAACGTGCACTGAACGTCGCCTGCGCCGAGTGAGTCGGCCGCGATCATGCTGACCGACACTCGTGCAGGGTCATCGACGCGTTGGAGCCGATCGATGAGCTGAGCGACGCGCCGCGACCAGACCCCGCTCTGGGGCTCGGGAACGGCTACCTGGCACGCCACCGGCCCATGCGGAAACGCGGCGAGAAGGCCCGAGAAACGTTTCACGGTCGCCGCAGACACCTGACCTCCGGACGTGAAGAAACGCTCCGAACGCACGACGACGCCAGTCTCGGCTCGGTCAGCCGCGAAACCCGTCGCGCGGGCGGTCTCGACCAGCTCCGTGGACGTCCCCGGACGGGGCGAAGGCCACTTCGAACGCAGCTCGCCAATCAGCGCCTCGCTGTCGAGCAGGAGTGTCTCGGCCGGCTTGGCGGACCTCGGACGCGTGCGGGCCATCGTATCGACCCGGGCGTAGAGACTCCGGAGCTGGGTCTCGCTTGCGCCCAGCGACTCGGCAAGCGCGAGATTGAGACGAACGCGGGACAGGACGGCGTCGAGCGTCGCATCATCCGTCGTGCGCGCTTCGCTCAATGCGGTGATCCGTTCGGCTTCCCGTAGGGCCACGGCGCGGGCCCGGTACCGGGAGATGTCGGTGGCGACGACGGCCGATGCCTCTTGGTCTCTCGCCAACTGCTTGGCCCAACGCTCTTCTTCCAGTCGAAGCTCGTCGAGACGGCGCGACAGCTCGATCCGCTCGGCTTCGGCGACCGCAGCAGCCAACCAGAGCTCTGCCTGGGTGCGATAGTCATCGGCGATCGCGGCATCCTTTCGACCGCGTGCCTGGTCGGCGCGAGCGGAGGCGAGCTCCGCCCGAACGTATAGATCCGGGGCTAGCTCCTTGGCGCGTTCCGCAGCGGGAGTGTCGAACGACGCATCCAACGATCCCGTCGATTGCTGGCCGGCACACCCGAGCACCAGCGCGCAGCAGGCCGCAGCGAAGCGAGTGCTCATGGCCTCTCTCCAGGACGCGCCAGCGATGCGCGCTCTTTCATCAACGCCTCGAGCACACGCCGCTGTGCGGCGGCGCGCTCGCGGATCGCCGTCACGCGGCGCTGGGTGGCGATGAGCTCGCTCTGGATCTCGCGCCGGTGGAGTTGCCGCTCGGCCAAGACGATGGCCGCTTGGGCCGTCTCTCCTGCGCGCTCCTTCGCCCCCGCGTCCGCGCCGCTACCCTCGGCGACCTTCAGTGCCTGGCGCGCTTGCTCGATGGCACCGTCCACGTATGCGGCGTCTTGCCGCGCGGTGAGTCGCTCCAAACGCGCCCGGAGCTGGGCAGCTTGCGTGGCCGGCGCAGCACCTTCCGCGGAGCTTCTTGCAGCGACGAGCGCGACCCAGGTCACGAGCAAAATCAGGCAGGTGAGGGCCACCCGCGGAGCCCTGCGCTCACTGATAGGAGAAGCGAAGCTCGTAGTCACAGATGTGGTAGACGTCGCCCTCTTCAATCCGCTTGGATTCGACACGTTGACCTGCGTACTCGATTCCGTTCGTGCTGCCCAGGTCCTTCATGAAGTACACGCCGTCGTGGAACACGACCGCGGCGTGTCGGCGGGAGATGTTTCCATCACGAATTGCGAGGTCGGCTGAGCGGGCACCGCGGCCGATGATGAATTCGTCCTTCTCGATCGGGAATTGCTGCCCGTTGAACTTGAGAACCAGCGTCTGTCGACCGGAGGATTGCGAGGGACGGTGGCCGGGTAACGGCGGAGGCATCGTCACGGCGGGCGGTGACATCGGACGCGGGGGGACAGGAGTGAGCATCGGTGCCGGGCGCGGATCGACGTGCTGCGTCGCGATCGATGAAGCTCCCATCACGGCGGAGCCGAGAGCCTCTCGGGTATCGATGGCGGCGACCGTCTGCTCCCGAGCCCGCGCATATTCGCGCATGGCTTCGTTGATCAAATAGTCGACCGAGCAGCCGAGCTCGCGGCCCATCCGATCGTAGATCTCAAAGAGATAGTCGCGGCACTGAAAAGCACGCACGGTTTTTCTGTCGCCCTGATCACCCATCTCGTCGACTACTCACTTTGCGTCACCTTGCTCCCGCGTTCGAAGCGAATTGATCGCGGCTTCGGCGACCTGCCCCACCGTCTTCACCGGCGGGTTCAGCTCTGACCAGCCCTCACCCGATACTTCCACCTCATCCGACTTCAGCCGTTGCATGGCAGGAATGTCTGCCTCCCCACCTCTCCGTTCAAGATAGCGCAATGCGACCACACGATTCCACCACAGTTGCGAATCGAGCAGCGC
>WOR8_10002059_pt1 | contig 21852 bp, 17 predicted proteins | sample DeeMarSeWOR38_10_FD_19890 | JGI IMG/M metagenome (IMG submission 19890) | reverse complement strand
AGAAATAAAATCTGGTGATTGAATTCTAAAAAGCAAAGTCATTAAGGTTTGACTTTTTTAAAACCATCCTTCAAAACAGCGGATACCCAGCCCCCGTGGGTTCCGATGCGAGTCCCCTTTGAAATAACATGACCCCTGCCGGATGCCTCCTGAACCAGTGCTTTGTTTCCGCTGCCGCCAGGATAATCCCGGTAAACCTCAGATGACTTAAATCAACCTTTTCAATATCCGTTGTTAATTTATGGTCGGTATCGGCATATTATTTGAAAACATAAGGTGGGGATTTTTATTTCAATCTGTATGTCCGCGTGTTGAAGTCGTCATCGCCCGAAAAGAGTGTCAGGTATGGCAATCTTGACATGCAACCGCTACTGATATACCAGATCTAATTTATACAAAAAAATATCAGGAAGATTGTGAAATTGAGTGAAGTTTTCAGCGGGTTTATAAAAGGAAACGTTACGGGTTTAAGCCGATGAAAACGAAAGAAATCCAAAAAGACCGCAGGGTCAGCTTTCAATCCCTGGTGATTGTTGTTCTGATTGTTATCCTGGTTGGAATTCTAATCCTGCTGCAGACCAAAGATTCTCTTTATCAACCGTCAGGCGGGTCGCGGCTTACAAAAGGCCGGCCGGCGCCGAATTTCAGCCTGCCCGGTCTGGACGGCCAAATGGTCAGCCTGGCGGATTACAGGGGGAAAGTGGTCCTCCTCAATATCTGGGCCACATGGTGTCCGCCCTGTGTGGAAGAGATGCCGTCAATGGAAAAGCTCTATCAAGAGCTAAACGGCGATGGTTTTGAAATCCTGGCGGTCAGCATTGACGAATCGGGGGTGCAGGATGTGCGCCCTTTCATGCAAAAACATAAACTGAGCTTTCCTGTGCTTATGGATCCTGAGGGAACCATAAAAGGCCTTTATCGGACAACCGGCGTCCCCGAAAGCTTTGTCATTGATAAGGACGGGACACTTGTCGAAATCGTTATCGGGCCAAGGAACTGGGCTACTTCTGAGGTCGTCCGTTATTTTCGAAATTTGATTCGGAGGGAATAACGTTTATTTGCATTAGCCAGAATTTTATCTGATATTGACTATCTTTCAAACCTATTTTCAGCATAATTGGAACTCATGCGCTGCTGTGATACCATATTACATATCTAAAGTTTGGCACAATTTGATATTTCGTGATATCCCAAGTTATCTTAGGTTTGGTTTTCAAAATATTCTCAATAAGTTGGCAGTGCGAATTTTCTTGACATTATATAATGCCGATCATATTTAAACTTTAGCATTGTGCTAATTTGGACCTGAATCTCACAGTTATTGTTTGTTCTGGTAAGTTCTTTTCTACTATTCCTGCTCACAGCTGAATTGATTCTCTACCTCTTAACATTTTTCCTCCTGAAAATGATGCTGGTTTCCATTAAGCTTTAACCCAAAAGTGAGTTAACGATTCAGTGGAGAAACCACTCAAATTGTGCATACTGCGCTCCGAACAGGATATATCTTCTGTTGGGAGCTAAAGTCCTATCTTCATTTCTTCATTTAACCTATAGATACAAATCTATTAAAGGAGGCGCTACTATATGGCTAAGTATATTTCTCTGGTCAAATACACGGCAAAGGGCATCGAGAACATCAAAGAAAGTCCAAATCGACTTGATGCGGTCAAGCAACTTTGTGAATCCATGGGTGCAAAAGTGGAAGGGTTTTTTCTGACTATGGGTCACATCTGGAGGAGCGGTCAGCACCGAAACGCTCCATGCTTTTCCAGAAGAAGAATATCGAAAAATTATTTCCGAACTTCCATAGAGAGTGTTAACGGCAGGGTCAGCAATGGCTCTGCCTTTTTATTTGCATATCAACATCTATTCGCAGATTAGCCTCAACTGAAGATATCTAAGATGATATCTGAAAAAAATTGAAGCCATCAAAAGTACCGATACTGTAAACGTATAGCAACTCAGCGTGCTGTCGGATATAGTTTTATCTTAATTTGGAAAATGAAAGATTTAATCTTGATCATTGCAGGTTATTCATTACAATCATAGGAAATAATCCTTTTTGTTTTTTTACCGCCCGCTGTTTCGTAAAAAATACCGCAGACCAGATCCTTGCCCCTTTCCTTGACGCTGAACATGGCCTGATCGGCCAGTGCCAGCAGCTCGGTTAGGGTACCGGCGTCATCAGGGAAGGTTGATACCCCTAAACTTGCACTTACATGAACTTTTAGGCCGGCTTTTTTAAGGTAAATCGTTTCCTTGATTCGGGTACGGACGGCTTCGGCTGTTTCCATTGCCTGCTGCTTATTGAAGCCGGGCAATACCAGCACAAACTCATCTCCTCCATAGGCGACCCCGTACCCCGGGCTTTTGAGCGTTTTTTTAATCGTCGTGCCGATCTCCTGAAGCGTCAAGCTTGCATTTAGATGCCCATGGGTATCAACAACGGTTTTAAAATTGTCAATATCCATGAATATCAGCGAAAAAGACCGGTTCGACAATTTACTTTTCTCTATCAGGTCGGACAATGCCGAATAGAGATAGCGGGTATTATAAAGACCGGTCAAATTATCATGGATGGCCTGTTCGCGATAATTTTGCTCACTTTTTCGCAATGCTTCCTGGGTCTCTTTAAGCTGCTCCTCGGCTTCCATTTCTTTGGTAACAATACATAGATTTCCTAAAGATATTATAATGTTATCGGATTTGAAGTGCTCCAGTACAGCCTGATCCTTCAACCAGTGGGTGGCCCTCTCTGCGGTGGATATTTTATAAACCGCTTCGGTTGCGCCCCTATTTTGAGCCTCTTCTCTTAATTCGTATTTGCGGCCATCCACCTGATTGCCTTTAAGTATCTCCTCATGGAGACTCCGATCACTGTCTTTTTTGACATATCGATGGCGCTCAATAATGCTGCGCTTGAAACACTGGGGTGCATCCTCGTATTTGCATCCTAAAAGCTTTATGAATTGCCTGCCGACATATTCATACCAGATAATATTTTTTTTTTCCTGCCACGCCGCTATATAAGGTATCGTCGGACTTCCCAATTCATCATATGCCCGAAAACGCTCGATGCATTCGGCGACATGTTCTTTAAGCCGGTCATTGTATCGGCCTTTTAAAATCCTTCCATAATAACCATCGAGCGTTTGTTGCTCAGGTTTTTGAATCCTATCCATATCATCACCACTATGCAGTTTAATTTAATATCATTTGTCTGGAATTATGCGGCAAATATCTCATAACTTAACTAACTTCAATAATTTAACATTTTAATTAACCACTTGTACATAGGTGTCAAGATTCATGTTGGCGCCTGATAACACCCAAACCATGATGCGTGCCGCTGAATCCTGCACCTGCCCCTTAAAAAAACAGCTCGGATCGGGATGGGTTGTTTCTCTTTATATTTAATTATTACAGTTAATTATATTGTTGAATCCACCCAGAGCCCGATCCCTTGTCAACGAATCGGCAAAATTATTTCGGTAAAGATGCAAACAGGTATTGACAAGCGGGTCGGATTTGCATAGAAAAATGTAAACGTTTTCCATAATATTTGGATTTTGGAGACAACCGTGGCCAACATTCAGGATGTTGCTAACCGGGCGAAGGTTTCCATCGCAACCGTTTCCCGGGTGCTGAACGACAGTAAACACAAGGTGCGCCCGCAAACCCGTGCACGCGTTTTGGCGGCCGTGCGCAAATTGGATTATCGCCCGAATGCCCTTGCCCGCGGTCTGCAGATGAAGCGGACCATGACCATCGGGGTGATTATTCCTGATATTTCAAATCCTTACTATGCGGAAATTGTCAGAGGCATCCAGGATCTCGCCGATGAAGAAGGGTACAATATCCTGTTGCAGAATACCGACCGCAAGCAGGAACGAATTATTAAGTCGATTCATCTGCTCCGGGAAAAAATTGTGGACGGCGTCATTTTCAGCGGCGGCATCATCCATAAAGCTGCAACCCTTTCGGCCTTAAATGAATTAAGACAACGGGTCGTGGTTATCGGCCGGCATGAAGTTGATTTTCCGGCAACCCTGGTGGATAACATCGGCGGTACTGCCGAAGCCATCCAGCACCTGATCGATTTGGGGCATCGTAAGATTGCATTTATCGGCGGACCTAAAAATTCGGCGACCATGATCGATCGCCTCAAAGGTTACGAAACTGCCCTGGCGCAAAATGGCTATCCCCTGCAAGAAAGCCGCTTGAAATGGGGAGATTTAACACCCGAAAGCGGGTATGCGGCGGCCTCGGCGCTTTTGACACAGCCAGATCGGCCGACTGCAATCTTTGCCGGCAACGATATGATGGCTTTCGGCAGTTTGCATGCCGCCAGAAAGCTGGGCCTGGCGGTGCCCGATGATGTCGCTGTCGTCGGATTTGATGATGTCGCCCTTTGTGCTTTCGTCCAGCCGGCCCTTACGACAGTGGCGATCCCCCGGTATGGACTCGGGGTCGGGGCCATGCAAATGCTGATCGATTTGATTTCCGGCAATCCGTTTGACCGGGTTCGGTGGTTTAAAACCCGGCTCATGATCCGGGAATCAACGACTCAGGTTCAGGATAACTAGAGATTGGCTTGGAAAAAATAATTTTATGCGAGAATAAAATTATCGCGATTTACGTCAATAATTACTTAACACCAATATTAATCAAATAAGGAGAGGAAAAATGCCAAGAAGGACAAGTTACAGTACGTTTGAAAGAAGTTATGATGAGATCAACGAGCACATGCAAACCAATGATACGATCATGATTCCCATGGGGAGTTGTGAAAAACACGGTGCCCACGTGATCTCCGGTACGGATACGGTCACCACCATGGGGGTGGTCGAGGTTGCGGCACCGCTGGCCGACACCCTGTACACCCCCATTATCCCGGTCGGGTATTCTCCCCATCACATGGGAGAGCCCGGAAAGGGCAGCGGTACGATGACTTTGTCCGGAAGCACATATCGCGCCGTTGTCTATGATCTGGCGATGAGCATGATCTATCACGGTTACAACAAAATCGTGTTTGTTACCCATCATGGGAGTAACTCCAAGGTCATCGATGAGATCCTCAGAAAGATCCGCTATGAGACCGGCTGCTTTATCTGCTGGTACAAAACACCCACCGAGCGCAGTATGTCGATCGTCGAGGGAATTATGACCGGTCCGCCCGAAGATACACCCGGATGGCACGCCGGCGAGCTTGAAACCGCCACCGTCTGGGCCCATGATGAAACCCTGATCGATATGGACAAAGCCCAGAAAGACCGGACGCATGCACCGGCCTTCATGGGAGATAAGTTCTCCAAGAAAGACGGAACCGGCAACGTCATGTTTCTGGGATCGGAGAATATCTGGGTGCCCATGGAACATCATGAATACAGTGATACGGCCACCATCGGCGACCCGTTTGCGGGCACCAAGGAAAAAGGCCTGAAATACTTCCAGGCCGCCGGAAAGGCGCTGGCAGCCTATTTGGAAGAAGTTAAAAAGTTTGACATCAAAGTCCCGGATGAGGCCAGACTGTTTACCAACAGGGCTTAACGCCGAGACTGTATTGAAAAATCGGTGGGTTGCCGCGGCAACCTGCCGATTGGACATCACTTAATGCCGAAAAAACACATCGCCATTATTGCAACATGCGACACCAAAGGGGCCGAAGTTGCCTTTATGGCGTCCCTGATGAAGGATCGCGGGGTCGATCCGGTCGTAATCGATGTGGGTCCCATGACGCCGCCGTCGGCGCGGTTTGATTTTAGCAACAAACGCGTTGCCGGGTTTGCCGGCTGGAAATTGGCAGCGCTTATCGGCACCGGGCAGCGCGACCAAATTATGATCGCCATGGGCCGGGGGGCCGTCAAAGCGCTGCAGGCCCTGTTAAAAGCAGATCAGTTGGACGGTGTTATCGGCATCGGGGGCAACCAGGGCAGTGCCATTGCCGCCATGGCGATGAGAAGCCTGCCGATTGGATTTCCGAAATTGCTGGTATCCACCGTGGCGTCCGGGAATATCCGGCCTTACATTGGGCACAAGGATATCGCGGTGATGTTTTCGGTGGCAGATCTGGTCGGCGGTCCCAATCTTGTGAGTCGATCGATTCTGACCAATGCGGTGGCGGCTTTGATCGGAATGGTTCAAAAAGGCGAAAAAATTTCGCTGCATCACAAAGAAAAAAATGTTGCCATCAGTGCCCTGGGGAACACCGAAGAAGCGGTTCAACGGATTTCAGCTTCGCTGCGCAAGAAAGGATTTCATGTGATTGCATTCCATGCTTCCGGTGCCGGCGGCACGGCCATGGAAGAGCTGATTGAAGACGGGGTGTTTCACGGGGTGGTGGATTTAACGCCGCATGAATTGACGGAAGAAGTGGTCGCAGCCGGCGCTTATGTTCCGGTTCGTCCCGGCCGCCTGCAGGCGGCCGCAAAGGCCGGTATCCCCCAGGTCGTATCCACGGGGGCAATGGAATACCTGTGCTTCGGGCCCAAAGAATCCATTCCACCGCGACTCAGGCAGCGCAAAACATACTTTCACAACCCCAATAATGCCAACGTGAAAACATCACGCCCGGAAATGGCAAAGGTCGGCAAGGTAATGGCGGAACGCTTAAACCAGGCCAAAGGCAAGACAGAAATATTGATTCCGCTCAAAGGCGCCTCCGTTTACGGGAGTAAAGGGGGGCCCCTGTATGATCCTGTGGGCAGTGCGATGCTCCTCAAGGCCCTGAAGCAGAATCTGGACCCGGGGATTCCGCTCAGGGAAATTGATGCCCACATTAACGACCCGGAATTTGCAGATACCTGTGTGAGCAGGTTTCTTGAAATGGTTTCAAAATCTCAGATCAGGTTCAAGGGTCCCGCTGAAGCGGGATTACATATCTGATCAAAAAAAAATTAGGGTATGCATCAAGCTTCAGGTTGATCGGGAAAGCGCAGTCCCGCCGCAGGCGGGAGCCTTAGATGGGGTTTTGAAACTACTTCTACACCTTTTCAATTAGGAGAGCCAATGAACGACATTGATTACTACCGCAAACAGCTGACCGAGTTCTCGCACCGCGCATTTCGGCGGCATCTGGTCGGCGGCACCGGCGGAAACCTGAGCCTCCGGCTCCCGGAGACCGATACCGTGCTGATAACCCCGACCGGCATTTCTTTAGAGGAGGTTGCGCCCGAAGAGCACATCCTTGTTAACCTGGCAGGCGATACCATCGAATCTCCCAAAGGCTTAAAAGGATCGAAAGAGACCGGTTTTCATCTGGCGGCCTATAACCTGAAACCCGAAATCGGCGGTATTGCCCACGTCCACCCGCCGTATGCCACCGCTTTTTCGAACATGGCGCGCCCTTTGCCGCTGTCTACTATTTCGGCCCAGGTGAATTTAAAGCACGTGCCTTACGTCGAATGCTTCCCCCCGGGCTCTGCCGAGCTGCGAAGCTGCGTGATTGACGGAATTCAGAATAATCTGGAAGCATGCTGCATCCTGATGAAAGAACACGGCATTATGGCCATGGGCCGTGATCTCCGGCACGCGTATTATATTGCCGATCTGACCGAGGACACGGCCAAGATCGCCTATGTTGCCGCAACCATTCCGGATTGATGAATGGGTGGCCTTTGAAAAGTGTTTGGGCGAATCCGGCCGAGGAAAAATAAAGAAAGGAGCTTCTATGGACAATTTTTCGATTTACCGATATATGCATCTGGGCATCGTGCATTTCAAGGCATTTCCACAGGTCCAGTCGGGTCAGGGACCGATTGTGGAGACGCTGAGAAAAATAGCCGAGGATGATTTTTGGACGGCCGTCGAGGTCGGCTGGATGAAAGACGTCAAAGCCCGCCACGAAGCCAGCAAAATTCTGGAAGTTTCCCATCTGCAGGTATGTTACGCGACCCAACCGCGCATCCTGGGCCAAAAGCTAAACCCGAATTCATTTGATCGCGCCGAGCGCAAAAAAGCGGTTGATAATGTGAAACGCGGCATCGACGAGGCTTATCAGCTCGGGGCTTCATGCGTGCGGGTGCTATCCGGCAAGGACCCCGGTGATGAGAAGCGCGAAGATGCCAAGAAAATTTTTATCGACGTGTTGAAAGAATGGTGCGAATACACCCAGCAGCACGGCGACATCAAGGTCTACATGAAAATTTTCGATCGTGATATTGATAAAGCCGCTCTGATCGGGCATTTTAGGGACGCGGCCGATGTTGCCGAAGAGGTCTATAAGGAGTACAAAAATTTTGGTGTCCTCTCAGATCTCTCACACTTTCCCCTGCTGCGTGAAGATCCGGCCGAGGCAATCCCGCTGGTCATGAAATACCCCATGCATTTTCATATCGGCAACTGCCTCATGAAGGATAGAAAAAACGTGCTATACGGAGATCTGCAACCCCGGTTCGGTGTTCCCGGTGGAGAGCTGGACACTGCGGATGTCAGAAATTATTTCAAGTTGCTGCTGGATCATAATCTGCTGAATCCGGATGACAAACCTGTTTTGAGCGTAGAGGTGAGACCGCTGCTTGCCGAGGAGTCTTCAGAGCTGATTATCGCCAATGCCAAACGTGTGATCAAAGAAGCCTGGGCAAGCTTATAAAAACGCACCTGATAGAGCTTAGCGGTCTCCTTTGTTTTTAACCCTAACTGGATACTGGAGGTGTCAACGATGAAAGGAAAATCATTTTTAATTATTTTGGCGGCTGCCTTAACCCTGATATTCACCGTCAACGTTGCTGTTGCGGCGGATGAGTACCCGACGAAGCCGATCAACTTCCTGATTCCGTTTGGTGCCGGCGGATCCGCTGACCTGATGGGAAGGGCATTGGCCAACGGAACCGAGGGTGTTCTCGGCCAATCTATTGTGGCGATCAACCGACCCGGAGCCGGCGGCGGCATTATGTATACGGCCCTGAAGAATTCCCCGGCGGATGGCTATACAATCGGCTGGAATTCAACTTCGATACTCACCTCAACCAACATCGGCAATGTTCCCTTTAAATATACGGCTTTCGATCAAGTGTGCCGCATCGGATTCACGGGCATGCCGATTGTGGTTCGCACGGATTCCCCCTGGAAAACATTTCAGGAATTTATCGCTGATGCCAAGAAAAACCCGGGCAAGATCAAAATCGGAAATGCCGGTACGGGAAGCGGCACGCACCTGACTGCCGTGCTGCTGGAAAAGACCGCTGATATTCAGGTCGTCCACGTTCCGCTGGGCGCCAAAAGACGGGTACCGAGCTTACTCGGCGGCGAAGTAGAGGCCATTTGTGTACCGCTGCCCGAAGCCGCTCCTCAGGTAAAGGGTGGCAAATTCCGCATTCTGGCGATGAGCACCGAAGAAAGGGATCCAGCCTTCAAGGATGTCCCCACGATGAAAGAACTCGGCCATCCGGTTGTCATGGAGCTGTTCAGAGGGATCAGCGTCCCGGCCGGAACACCCGCAGCAGTTACTGCCAAGCTGGAAGATGCTTTTAAGACGGGTGCCCAGGCCCCTGACTTTGTCAAGCTGGCCAAAAGCAAAGGGTTTAACGTCAGTTTTATGGGCAGAGCAGAATTCGAAAAATACATCGCAGTTCAAAATGAAAATGTAGCCAAAGCCATGAAAATGGGCGGATTGGTAAAATAAAACCACGCGTGGGGGCTGAACGGGAAATCGTTTTCCCTTCAGCCCCCGGCTGAAAGCGGCGCCAGGGGCATGAAAAGGGCAAATATAATTGCATCCATTGTGATCGTACTTTTTACGGTATTTTACGGGTATTTGACCTCACAGCTGCCGTCGCGAAATCTGCCGAACACGCTTGGCAGCGCTTTTATGCCGTGGCTGCTGGCGACTCTCCTGTTCGGCCTGTCCGTATGCCTGCTGATTACCAACGCTTTCCGCGGGACACGCGAAAATTCTAACGCGAACATTTCATTGAAAGAGGGTTTCAGCGTCGTTTTTTTAACCGTTTTTGTCTATTTTTATGTAAAAGCAATCCAGCTGTTTGGTTTCATCGCAATTACGCCATTTTTTCTGGCGGCACTTATGTGGATCAGCGGTGCCCGAAAATGGAAAGAAATTGTCATCTTATCGATTGCTTCCACGCTTGGCATCTACCTCTTCTTTCAGAAGGTTTTTAAAGTTATCCTGCCCCACGGAACACTGTTTTAGAAAGGAAACCCAATATGGGGGCAAGTGTTGTTGCGGCCCTGCTCGATGTGCTGCAGTTTCAAAATATTTTAGCATCTTTCATCGGGGTGCTGTTCGGGCTCTTCATCGGCTCCACTCCCGGCCTGACGATTTCGCTCGGAATGGTTCTGTTGCTGCCGATCACATTCAAACTCGAAGCGGTTACCTCCATCTGTCTTCTGCTGGGCCTTTATGCTTCCGGAATGACCGGCGGCTCTTTATCTGCCATTCTTTTGAACATTCCCGGCACCCCCTCCGCATCGGCCACCGCCATCGACGGGCATGCCATGGCGCAAAAGGGACGTGCCGGTGAAGCCCTGGGAGTGGCTGTCAGTTCTTCATTTTTCGGTGGCATTTTCGGTCTCACCTGTCTTGTACTGGCATCCCCCGTAATTGCCAGGGTGGCCCTTCGTTTTGGAGCGCCGGAACTTTTTTCGATCGTTCTGTTGGGACTGACGTTAATCTGCAGTTTCGGGCAGCAATCCGTTATCAAGGGGCTTATTTCCGGCGTCATCGGGCTCATCATCATGACGGTGGGTTTGGATCCCATGATGGGAAGCCCGCGGTTTACCTTCGGCCAGGTCGAACTCCAGGCCGGAATATCATTTTTGCCGGCCATGATCGGACTGTTTGCGGTTCCGCAGATATTGCTTGGAATTGCCGGTAAGACCAAGGTCTTCCCTGAATACAAAGAAAAGGTTAGCGGCGTCCTGCCCAAAATCGGCAACCTCTTTAAAATGCTGAAAACCATGCTGCTCGGGTCTTTGATCGGCACCGGCGTTGGTGCCATTCCGGGAGCAGGGGGGCCGATTGCCGTTTTTCTCAGTTATGACTACGCCAGAAGGATTTCCAAAAAAAGCGGCAATTACGGCCAGGGAGAACCCGAGGGCATTGCGGCCCCCGAGTCTGCCAACAATGCTGTTGCCGGAGGTGCGCTGATTCCGATGCTGACCCTGGGGATTCCGGGCGATCCGATCACCGCGATCCTTCTGGGCGCCTTAATGATCCACGGATTAATTCCTGGGCCGCTGCTTTTCCAGCAATCCCAGCAGTTCGTTTACAGCGTCTTTTGGGCGTATTTGATCGCCAACCTGATGAACCTGATTGTCACATTTTCGACGATCAAGCTCTGGGTCAGAGTGCTCAAAGTGCCCCAGAGGGTGCTGCTGCCGATTATTGTTATCCTTTGCATTGTGGGAACCTATGCGCTTCGCAATACTTTTTTTGACACCGGTGTTATGTTCTGTTTCGGTCTGCTGGGCTATTTCATGATGAAGTTCGGATTTCCGGTAATCCCTTTGCTCCTGGCCATTATCCTGGGACCAAATCTTGAAGAACATCTCAGAATGTCACTGATCATTTCGCAGGGCGATTACTTAATTTTCTTTACCCATCCGATCGCGCTGACGTTTATCATTATATCCGTATTTTCATTTTTCGGACCGCTGGTGGTGCCGCTCTGGAAAAATAGGAAAGGCGCCGCCAGGTCAGAAAATTAAGTGTTTGGCATTATTTAATATTTATGGTTTCAGGTGTCACGTTGAGCACACGTTATATTGGTTTGATTGGTTTAATTTGTTCAATTGGTTCAGTCCAATTCAACCAATAAGACAAATAAAACCAATTTAACAAAGGCTTGAACCCCTGACACCCGAAACCTGAAACCCTAATTGTGAGACGTAACATTAGGACCAAGGAGATTTAAAAATGCAACAGACAGCGTCAAGCAAATCATATGAGATCCCGGAAACGATGCAGGCCTGGGTTCTGGGTGGGCCCCAGGAACTATCATTAGCCGAAAAACCCGTACCCGAGCCCGGCCCGGCTGAAGCCCTGGTGCGCGTGGATGCCGTTGCCATCTGCGGCACGGATCTGGAAATTCTCCACCACGGCTTGCCCGCGATGATCGAGGGCGATTTACCCTTCAACAAGAATTTTACCCCCGGTCATGAATACATGGGCACCATCGTAAAACTGGGTGATGGGGTTGATGAATACAGTATCGGTGATCGCGTGACCGTTGAAATCCACGCCGGCTGCGGGCGCTGCGAGCGTTGCCGGGAAGGAATGTACACCTCCTGCTTAAACTACGGCATGAATTACGGTGATCATAAAAAAGGACACCGCGCCAACGGATTTACAACCGACGGCGCCTTTGCCGAATATGCCGTCAATCATATCAATACGCTGGTGCACGTTCCGGACCAGATGAGTGACGAAGAGGCCACCCTGGTCGTTACCGCCGGAACCGCCATGTACGGTCTGGATGCCCTGGGCGGGCTGATTGCCGGAAAGCGGCTTGTGGTGACCGGACCGGGGCCCATCGGGCTCATGGGAGTTGCCGTCGGCAAGGCCCTGGGAGCAGAGCCCGTGATTCTGACCGGCACGCGGGATGCGCGTCTGGAACTCGGTAAGAAACTGGGCGCCGATCATGTCGTGAATGTCCGCAATGAAGATGCGGTTGAAGCCGTTCAGCGCATCACCGGGGGGCAGGGCGTGCATTACGTACTCGAATGTTCCGGCGCTGCGAATGCCCTAAACGAAGCTGCCAAAATGGTCAACCGGGGAGGGCGGATTTGCCTGGCAGCCTTTCCACTCGAGCCGGTTCCGGTAGATGTCGCCCATCTGGTTCGCAACAATATTTACGTTTTCGGCATTCGCGGGGAGGGGCGCAGTGCCACCCACCGCGCCATGGCCCTGATGACCCAGCGCCGGTTTGATGCAACGATCATACACACCCATACGTTTCCGTTTAAGGAGCTACCGACCGCTATAAAATATCAGCGCGAACGGATCGAGGATGCCATAAAAGTCGTCGTAAAGATGAAAGCCGCCTAGTTCGCCGAATCATTTTCTGACGACCCGGCAGGGAATACCCCGGGTCTGATGGGCGCCCGTTACCGGATCAAAGGGCGGTCCGTGAGACAAAATGGTGTTGATGTTCGATTCAAAACAACCGTGTTCGGGCCCATCTTTTTCCGGGAACCACCAGTGGGAAAGGCATGAAATCGTTATGGGGTGAAGCCTTTCCACAAAGCTGGCCCTGCCCGATACCCGCTCCCGGAATCCGGGTGTCTCGATATATATAATCTCGCCTTCTTTTATCCCCAAATCCCCGGCGGTCGCCGGGTTGATTTCGATCAGGGGTTCAGGATGCCCGTCTCGCAGTGATGAAAGCTGCCTGAATTCACTGTGCATGTAGTGGACATCTCTGTGCTGGATCAAAATCAGCGGGTAATTATCGTCACGCCCCGGATTCCGGTGGAAAGCTTCTAAAAGAGCAGGGAGCGGATCGTATCCCAATTTTTCAAAGGTTTGAGAGTAAAGTTCGATTTTTCCTGAAGGTGTCTTGAATCCATCCTGCTCGAATTTCTTGTACCTAATCGGAAAAGATAACTGCTGACTCCTTTTCTTTTGAATCTCGTTGAAGGTCACGCCCACTTTTTCCAGGGTCCAGTCGTTGAAATCTTCAACACAATCCCATGGGATATTTACCCCCATTTTTTTGGCGAGTTCAAAGACGATCTTGCGGTCATCCCAGCACTCTCCCCGGGGCTCGATCACTTTCTGAGTCGCCAAAATGTAGTTATTCAGCATTGAGCCCATGCGCTGATAGGCGCGCAGCGGAAGTTCGGTTTCCAGAAAATGCGCTGCCGGAAGCACCAGATCGGCCAACTCTGCTGTGGGGGTCATAAAAAGATCGGCCACTACAAGAAAGTCCAGGGCCTCCAACGCCCTGAATATCTGCCGGCTGTCGGATTCGCTGACCACGATATTGCAGCCGGGGATGTAAAAAGCCTTTATCTTTCCCGCTATCATCGCCGCAATGCAATCCGGACTGTGCGCACGACGGAGTGATCTGAAAAACTCCATTTTCCCTTTTGGTGAACCGATAAAAGGGTAGGTGTTGGCCCCGTAACGCCTTTCCTCGACACCCGGTGGAAACTCGGGCAATTGCGACATGGTGCGTTGATGTCGATAACCGCCCAGGGAATTGGCCAACAGGTTACCGCCGGGTACGTCGATGCTGCCGGCGAGTGCAAAAAAAATAGACAGGGCCCGGGCACTCTGGGTGGCGTTGATCTGCTGCGCACTTGACCCCAGTCGCGTATAAAGACAGGCCGGTTTGGTTGTTCTGAATACACGGGCTGCTTCCCGAATCCGGGTCGCCGGAACGGTGGTGATTTTTTCAGCCTCCTGAAGGGAATAGCTGCGGACATGTTTTTTTAGCTCTCTGAAGCCAAGACACCATCGATCGACAAAATCGGCATCGTATAAATTTTCATCGATAATGACCCTGGTCATGGCCAGGGCGAGGATGCCATCGGTTCCCGGTTTGACCCGCAGCCAGAGATCCTGGCCGCTTCCCCCGGATGTCACGTTTTCAGGGGGTCGCGGATCGACGACAATTATTTTGGCTCCTTTCTTGCGGGCAGCAACGATATCTCTGTCAAGGGGGGGATAGGTGTGTTTCGGGTTTGCCCCCCAGAGCAAAATGCAGCGGGACCGCTGGAAATCGGGTTCGAGTTCGGTCAGTAGATTCCCGCCGAAAGTAACGGTGGAGCCAATCAGCGTGGGGATACTGCATTGCCGGTTGATGTCCAGGACGTTGGGTGTGCCGATGACGTGGCTGAACAGGAAGGTCGCATAATAGGGCATTTCCTTGTGCCCACAGCCAATGATCGTGGCAATGGCTTCCGGCCCATACTTGCTTTTTATCCTCCCAAAGCGCCGCGCCATCATGTCGATGGCCGCGTCCCATGAGATTTTTTCCCACTGACCCCGGCCCCCTTTACCGGCCCGTTTCAGCGGGGAAGTCAGGCGGTCCGGGTGATCGATGAGTTCATTTGCGTGAATTCCTTTTATACCCTCGATGCCCATTGTATTCTTGATGGACTGTATTTTATTGTCTTTTACCGTAACAAAAAGCCGGCAGTGCATATGACAATGCTGGCAAAAGGTAAGTTTTTTTTGTGAGTGTATCGTACGGTTTCCCATTTGAGCCATCTCATGCAGGTATGGTGAATTCTTTGGCGACTCGAAAGATGGCGGCCATATTTTCAGGCGGCACGTCCCATGGCGAAGTGCAATCGGCTCCCAGGATATATCGCCCGCCTTTACCTGCCCGTTCAGCACACGCAATGGCCTGACGCTCCACTTCCGGTGGTGTTCCCCGTAAGAGGGTATCAACCACGGGGACGTTCCCCATAATCGCGCCGCGGTCACCGCAGATTGTTTTGGCCTCCAGAAGATCAAAATGCCGGGACAGATAATAGATATCGGCACCCAGGTCGAAGACCCTTTCAACCCGGCCGGACCAATCACCGCAGGCATGGAACATGGTTTGAATGCCCTTTTCGCGCATACTTAAGAAAAATCTTTGATCGTATGGAAAGCCGAATTCTTCATAATGTTTATTGGATATAAGTTCGGCGTTAGCGGTTGGGTTTGTACCCCAGATGATATCCGCTCCGGCTTCCCGCATGCGCATCGCGTATTCCAGGTCGAGTTTCAAGATGTATTCGAGGAGCCGGTGCACCAGATCGGGTGAGCGTATAAGATCTTTATACAAATCGTTGCCCCTCAGCATAAAAGCACTTTCAAAGGGCATGCACAGGTGACCAAAAACAGGGTATCGGTCTTTTGATAATTCTTTCAATTTTCGTATAATCTCAAGCACCCAGGGAATCTTGCCATGGTCCTTTACCTGCACTTCCGGCAAAGATCTTACATCTTCTATAGATCGAAGATAGTTGCGGTGGACCTGCCGGGCGTCTTCAGTGTCTTTTATGGTGGTCGGGTCTAAAATCTCGTTTATTTCCCAGAGGCCGCTAAAGGCCCATAAAGCCTCGTGGCCCAGTTCTTCGACACAGTGCCACTGAGATTTCACATACACATCCGGATCGCCTTCCAGGCATTCATTCATCGGGATACCCAGCTGCTTGAGCCCGAACATCTTGGTGAGAACCAGGATGGGCAACCGATCCACCGGTTGTCCCGCCATGGTCCGCTCCAGCCGCTCGAGGGGGGTCAAAGGGCTTATCATAAATTATTCTCCCGTGGTGTGTGAAGTGTATTTAACCGCAATTGGTAAGTTTTCCATAACGACCTACCATATTTAAGAAAATTTACGATGATGTCAAATAAGTTTTAAAAAGACTAAACCCTTGTCTTGCCTGCCGTGACTCGATCGTAAACAAACGCAACAACGCAACCCCGTTCCCAATCCTTACGCAACTTGCCTGTCCTGCATAGCGCGATAGAACGACGCAGGATCGTTTTCCGGCCTGAGCTGGCACGGTGTTTTCTCGAATATTTAATATTTAAGATGTGACCCTTAATTGTTTCTTAAAGATTTTATCGAAATTGCCGATTAATAGTTTGTCTGAGAAACCATCGTACGAATAGGGAGATAAAATTATGAATTACGGTTTAACTAAAAAATTATGCATTTGTCTGGCAATCGGCTTTTTTATGGTCTCTTTGAGTGCCGATGTTTTTGCAGGGGGCAACATAAACATTCAGTGGGGCAAGGACTCGGATTCCGATAATCGTCAGGTTACCAAAAAACACAAAAAGCAAGGCCCACCTGCGCATGCACCGGCCCATGGATATCGCGCCAAACATCAATACCGCTATTATCCTTCCCGTTCGGTCTATTACGACACAGGCCGGGGGCTCTATTTCTACCTTAAAGGGGACAACTGGGAAGTCGGCGCTTCACTGCCGGGAAGCCTGCGGGTCGGATTGGGGGACTCGGTCAGCATTGAGCTGGATACCGACAAGCCCTACACGCACCACGCAGAGCATGTCAAAAAGTACCCGCCGAAACAGTATAAGAAAAAGAAGAAAAACAAACACAGCTAAAAGTAAATTTCACAATACCATATCATCAAAAAAGCAGGGCAATATTCGCCCTGCTTTTTTTATCTGCATTAATCTGCGTCCAAATCCATTCTGTGTAATCTGCGAAATATATGAATAACTTTGAGCCGATGAACTTATAAACTTAGGAACGTCCCCTAATCCTAATCTGTAAGCATTTAACCTGAAGAAATAATCTGCGGAAATCTGCGAAATCTGTGGATGTTATTAAATCTGCGGATCGCCTTGAGCCTTGCTTGTGGGGTCGTAGCACACAGTGCGAAGCCCCAAGCCTTCAGCCTATATCCGATGAGCATCTGCAAAATCTGTGGATTCTAATCTGTAGCTCCAATCTGCGAAATCTGCAAAATCTGCTGATGTTTTAAACAGAGAAAAAATCTGCGTTAATCTGCGTAATCTGCGGATATGTTTTAATCTGCGGATCTATTTCTTCAGCCAGAAACAAGGCAATATTTGACGGTTTGTGGCTATCTATAAAGAAATAAATCGACAATCATGCCCATATTTGGGGAATGATATTTATAGAGCTCAAAAACTATTGAAATAAATAAGAAAATATGATTAACTAATAAAAATAATTTCGGATTGATTGTATGACGATGTGACACCCGCCTGTCGGGCGGGGGGAATTCGGCTCAACTGGCCTTTTTTTTGTGAATCGGGCTCACTGCGTAAGTTGCTATAGGTTACAAAATGACCGGTCTTCAATCCCAATTTTCTTGCCTGCTGGTAGATGATGATCCCAATATTATCTCCCTGCTTGAATCCGTCTTCAAAGACACCTCCTACCAAATTTATTCAGCCACAAATGGTAAGAGCGCGCTGGAACTGATGGATAAGGTCAAAATTGACGCCACCCTGATTGATTTGGTCATGCCGGGAATGGACGGCATTACCCTCTTAAGGGAAATAAAGAAAGACCATCCCGAAACCATGGCGATCATGCTTTCCGGTTACGGCTGCATCGAATCCGCGGTCAAGGCGGTTAAGCTGGGAGCCGTCGATTTCCTGGAAAAACCGATCTCCCCCGAGGGCCTGAGATTCTGCCTGTCTCAGCTTTACGAAAAATGGAAAGCCAAAAAAGAGGATCGAAGCCCCGGGGTTAAGCGCGAACCCCGCTTCGGGTACGACGAGCTGGTCGGCAAATCCACGGTGGTAAAGAAGCTGAAGCAAATGATCGCGCAGGTCGGGCCAACAAACGCCCCTGTGTTGATCCAGGGACAAACCGGCACGGGCAAGGAGCTGGTCGCCCGGGCGGTTTACTATCACAGCCGGCGATCAAAAAAAAGTTTTATACCGGTTGATTGTGCCGCCATCAGCGAGACCGTCATCGAGAGCGAGCTCTTCGGGCATGTCAAAGGGGCCTTTACCGGCGCGCATACATCGACCCTGGGTATCATCCGGTCGGCGGACAAGGGCACCCTGTTTCTGGACGAGATCGGTGAACTGCCCCAATCCGTTCAGGCCAAGCTGCTGAGAACCATTCAGGAGGGGGAAGTCCGGCCGGTCGGCAGCAGCAAGCGGTATCCGGTCGATATCCGGGTGATCGCCGCCACGAATCGTGATCTGGAAGAAGAAGTTTTCAAAGGCAATTTTAATGAAGCCCTTTTTTACAGACTTAACGTGGTGAATATTCATGTTCCGGAGCTCAAAGATCGCAAGGAAGATATTCCTTTACTGGCCCGGCACTTTGCACGTCGATTTACCTTTGCCGGTTCGCCGGTGAAGGAAATTTCTCCCGAAGCGCTTGCCTGTCTGGAAGCCTATGATTGGCCGGGGAATATCCGGGAACTGGAAAATGCCATCCAGCGGGCCCTGGCCCTGGGAAGTAAGAACTTAATCCGGACCTGGGATCTTCCCAAAAAGATATATGCGCTTTCGGCCAAAACTTCACAAATGCATGCAAAACCCACCCGCGGCACCCTGGCCTGGTATGAAAAAAAGGCAATTCAAAATGCACTGACAAAAAGCTCGGGAAACCGCAAAATTGCGGCGATGCTCCTGAATATCGGTGAAGCCACCATCTACCGCAAGATCAAAAAATACCATATCTAATATTAGCCACAGACCCACACAAACACACACAGACATCTCTTTTCCTCGGGCGACTTTGCCCGAGGAAAAACTGTATGCCCTTTGGGCAAACAGTTTTATTTCTGTTGAAAAGTCAGTGTATCGTTATTTTGTTGATGGTTTGTAAGCAAATCCAGTGGTTTGATAGTTTTTATTTTGCCATTCTTGGCAGAGGTAAAGGTCAGTGAGGGTCACTGGCTAATAATTTTTAAACCTGTTTGTGTGAGTCTGTGTGGGTCCGTGGCAAATTTTTTTAAACTTGTTTGTGTGAGTCCGTGTGAGTCTGTGGCTGATATAAAAATCAAATCAAAATGATAGCCCCCCACCAAAACACCTATCATCTTGATAGACCCTGCTCCTGAAGCCGCGCCCGCGTAGGTTTCCCGGCATCCCGGACTTCCGCCTGACACTTCCTGAAAATTCTGAAAATTATCAGACCTTATCCGGCCAAATGCTTTAATTAAAGCCCCTGATGTAATCCGTTAAGATCGGCGCAATCTGCGGATCCCTTTGCGCTTTCAGCTTTGAGCGTTGAGCTGATGAGATGTTTCCCAAAAACAGCTCATCCATCTGCGGATAAAGGCCGCCCATTCATCCGACGCCTATCAATTTGATAGAAATTCGAAGCAATTCCCACCAATTTCTTTTCTTTTATCCCTGTATCGTTCTGAAGCATTGAGCCTTGAGCCTTCAGCTTTGAGCCGAAGAGCATCTGCGTAAATCCACGTAATCCGCGGATATTATTTAATCTGCGGATCCCTTTGGGCCTTCAGCCTTGAGCCTTCAGCTTTGAGCCCATGCGCTTCCCAGCGCATGTGGCACATATGTTGCTACATAAAAACAAAACTATATTCGCTCCTTCTTCTACCGAATACTTCACGATCCCGTGTGTCCATATGCGGGAGATAACCCTGTTACATTAAAACAATAGTTTCAGCAAGTTTCCGATATTACGGGACTTAGAACAACTTATCCTCAATGACCATTTAACTGTGAAAAGAAAAATGGCAAATGCGCTTCTGATCGCAAAGTGGACCGAAAAGATTAATCGAGTAGAAACCGTGCTGTCCGGGTATTTCGAGAGCATCGACCGGGTTTCAGATTTAGGCGGGACCGGACAATTGCCGCTGGACTTCCACTTCGACCTGATTGTGGCCACGGATTCATTAGAAATCAAACCGGACGGGGATTTTCTTGCGTGTTTAAGAGGCCAATTTCCCGGCGCAAAATTTTTGTATCTCGCAGATGAGATTGCACCGGAAACCGAAATGAGCCTTCGCTCCGGGGGGTTAATCTACTTGGGTTCCTATGATCACTTCATCAGCTGTGCGCACCAGATCCTCGGATCGGTAGCAGATTCAGTAAAAAAACGATAAGCCGCCAGGCTCATAAACCGGTGAGCTAACGCGCGCGCTTTCTGTAATTTTATCTAATAAATTCAATTATTTATTTATTATTTGCATTTGTAATTCAGGAGGCGGAGCTGTATCTAAGGTCTAAGCTCAAGGCTCAAAGCTGAAAGCTCAAGGCAAAAAAGGTAGCCGCAAATTAAAGCAGTAAGTAAAATGTCAGGGTTTCACCATCGTTATTCCAAAAGGGTTTTTATTGCTTTGAGCATTGAGCCTTCAGCCTTGAGCCGACGCCAATAGCCAACATGTAAGAGAGGGTGTTATGAAATCTTTTTTCAACGATAAGAGAGTGATGGTTACCGGAGCCTGCGGCACGGTTGGCAGCGAGCTCGTGCGGCAGCTGCTGGAGGACTACCAGGCGGAAGAGCTTATTGCGCTGGACAACAATGAAAGCGCGCTTTTCTTTCTGGAACAGCAGTTCTCAAAACACGAGGAGGCGCACTTCTTCCTGGCAGACATCCGGGACTGTTCCAAGCTGTCGAGGATAATGAACGGCATTGACGTGATATTCCACGCGGCGGCCTTCAAGCATGTGATACTTTGCGAACGCTCGCCCTTTGAAGCCGTTCAGACCAACATCATCGGGGTGCGAAACATCATCAAGGGCGCAATGGAGAATCAGGTTAAAAAAGTAATCTTCACCAGCTCGGACAAAGCCGTGAATCCAACCAACGTGATGGGCACCTCCAAGCTCATGGGCGAGCGGCTGATGACAGCGGCCAACAGCAACATGCGCGATACCGGCAGCATTTTCGCGTCCACGCGTTTCGGCAATGTCCTGGGCTCCCGGGGGTCGGTGATACCGATATTCCGCGAACAGATCCGCCAGGGCGGACCGATCACCCTGACCGATCCTGACATGACGCGGTTCATCATGAGCATCAAGGAAGCGGTGCGGCTTGTCATCGATTCTGCGGCCTTTGCAAGGGGCGGCGAAGTCTTTGTGACCAAGATGCCGGTGAGCCGAATCGAAGACCTGGCCGACGTGATGATCGAAGAGCTGGCAACGTTTTACGGTCACAACCCTGAAGATCTATCCATAAACGTTATTGGCACTAAACCGGGTGAAAAGATGTACGAAGAACTGATGAGCGGTGAGGAGACCCGCAGGGCCTGGGAACTGGAACGCTACTTTGTAATCCTGCCGGCCTTCACCAGCCCTTACCGCAACGTTGTGTACAGGTACCAGGACCTCAAGTCGAAGCTGGTGACCAACCCCTATCATTCCGCAAACGAAAAACCCCTCGCAAAAGTTGAGTTGCGGGCATTCCTGAAAGAAAACAATCTGATCCATGAAGATCCGGAACAGGCGCGCCACCC
>WOR8_10001744_pt1 | contig 21855 bp, 15 predicted proteins | sample DeeMarSeWOR38_10_FD_19890 | JGI IMG/M metagenome (IMG submission 19890) | reverse complement strand
ATCTTAAGTTCGTTTTCTGGTCGGAATATAGTTGGGTGCCGCACTGGTATCTGACGGATCAACTGGCCTTTTCATACGAGTTTGTGGAAACCTGGACGGGCCCGGATGCTGACTGGGCTGAAACCGGATGTTATGAACCGATGAGCGACCGCCTGCGCGTCCATAGCGATGTTGAAGTCATTGAAAACAATCCGGTGCGTAAAGTCTTGAGATGGAAATACTCTTTGCTCAACCCTAAATATGAAATTCCTTACAATCATGGGTCACAATTGGCTACCGCAGTGGAAACCTTCACCCTCTATGCCGACGGATCAGGCGTTCGTCATGTACGCTTTTATCCGAAACTGGATATCGAGGAAATTGACTGGAATGAAGTGTCGGAACCGATGCTCATTAGCGGCAATAATTCCAATTGCAGAGATTTTGCCGATGATCCGCCGATGACCCTATACGATCTTACCGGAAAAAAGCAGGAACTGTACAGAAAAAACAGATTTGGTTATGGCTCTGAAGTAGACAATTATTCACAGGTCATTGCGCATGCACATTTTAAGGAAAAGTATAATGTTCCGGATATTATTGAAGTCTTTTCCATGGATCCAACCTATGCGGGGACTTATTCTGCACTGCCGTTGAGATTTGAACATACCTGGCAGTCGCCAAACGGTATCTTAACGCACTGGCCGGTGAACAAGCGTCCTTATCATGCGATGGCCTATAGCGGTGGGCGATCGGTTGATCCGCATGTTGAAGTCAGTCATGCCTCCCTGGTCAGTGTCGGATTCAGAGAACTGGATGTCTATCCGGCTAAAGCCCATTATGAAAAGTATGGTCAGGTCGATCCTATGAATGGTCGTAAGTATGTTGAGTGGTCGTTTTTAATCGGTCCGGTTGTCCGGCGTGATTTCACGGAAGCAATGAACAAGACCAAATCATGGCTGATCCGCCATGATGAAATCAGCATGAAGAATTCAAACAGCCAGTTTGTAGAAGTTTCAGCATCTGATAAAACGCTCGTTTTTGACAATACAACAGATGTAGCCAATTGTGAATTTTCGATTGACCACAGTATTGTCATAAATCCGGTTCTACGAATTCAGAATTGGAGCGGCAGCGAACAGATTTCTGTCAACATCAATGGAAGCACACTTTCAGACGGACAGTACCGATCACACGTAAAGGATAATGGCGATTTACTGGTCTTTATCAATCAGACCATCAGCGGAAAAATGGATATTGCCATCCGTATCTAGAACAGACTATGACAAATACAACAATATCAAGTTTAAAACATGACTGTGCCTAAAATTAACTACAAAATTAGTCCAAAACGAGTGAATGTTTTTGTCCGCTGATGAGATGATGATCATAGTAGGAATGGGATTTAGCTTTCCTTGGTGCGAACTCGGGATAAAAGCTACGATAGCCACTGAGACGTGCTATAGGACGCAGGACAAAACCACTCATCTTTTGAATTGGGATAGGCGGACCCTGCGCCAGCCATGAGTCAAAATACTGATTGAACAGGGACATCTGCAGCATCACACCTGGCATTTTTTCATTATCCGGATCTGAGTCGAAATATCCGTAAACCTGGGATAAATAAACAGCGAAGTCCAGAGGAATAGAAAAATTTTCTCCGGTGATCAGTACCGTAGAATCTGTCTCGTTAAACGGTTTATGGGGCGTACCGGCCGGAATATGCACCGATTGACCGGCATGGATAGTGTGTTTTTCTCCGTTAATGAGAATCGATAATGTGCCGGAAGCAACCTGAAAAGTTTCATCAAATCCGGTATGAATATGTTCCGGGGGGCCGGGGGAGTGTCCATGTATCAGCAGGTCTACCCATAGCTGGCTGCTATCCTGGTGCAGTACAGTTTGTTCAAAGCCTTCCCATTTACTGATAAAATGGTCGCCGGGCTCGAAGTAATTATAAATATCGGCCAGCTCTTCTGAAAAGAAAACATGATGTGCCAGGTTGCCGAAAAAGAGGTAGGCAGCGATGACAGCAAGGCTTATATAGAGAACTTTTTTAATCATTTGAATCCCCCCCAAATTAAATAATTCTCTATAACCACGAATAGTGATATATTATTTCTCTTCTACAAATTTTAATATCTTAAGCAAAAGATTTCACAGACTGCTTATTGAGGGCTGGATGCTGCTCTACAATCATGTCTCAGAACAACAAGCCATTGAGGACTCTGTCATAGTTGGAATAAATCAAGAAAAGGCCAACTACATTAGCAAAAGCGTGGGTTAAAATTGGCATCCACAGATTGTAATTGCTCCGGATGAATATGATACCGAAAATAAAGGCAAAACTTCCGGTACTGATAACACCACTCCAGTCCTGATAAAGGTGAGCGAGTCCGAATGAAACAGAAGTCAATAGTAAAATGATGATCAAACTGAGCGGGCTGTCACCAATAATTAATTTGAGCCTGGTGATGAGATAACCGCGGAAAGTTATCTCCTCCAAAAATCCGCCAAAGCCGATTCCGATAACAAGCCATAATAAGAATAAGGGTAAATTACCTCTCATACTGTCAAAGCCACTTAAATCAATCGGTCTTCCGGTGAGTTTCTCGATGAACGGATCAAAAATGATACTGTATGCTAACTGGAGTATCACACCAAGAATCATCCCTTTTATCAGTGTATCAGACCATCTTTCCTGTCGGATGAAACCGATTAACCTAAAAGAACCCTGTTTTATTCCTATCAATAAAGCGAGTATTACAAAAAGAACAGCAATTAAAACGCCCAGATTGGGCAGGGCCACAATACAAATAAGAAGGATGGTTATGATGATACTCAGACTCAGTTTGTTCTTCCATAACAGATCTGAAAATCGAACAAGTGAAGTTGAACCGGTATTGTTTGTCATAAATTGGCTCCCATAGAGAGTGTATCATTAGAAACAATTGTTTCATTAATTCGTATCTGAACATCAACTTTTAATTTAGTCAAAATTTAAGTCATTTTGTGCATATAATTTATTGAATTGAGGTATCAGATGAATAATTTTTACATATTCTGGATGGTTGTTTTTCATATCCTTTTTTTACAATCGACACTCATTGCGCAAAATAAGACATACCAGTTTGATGGTCTCTGGCAATCTTATACTTACGGAGAAACTATTGAAATAATCGGTGACTCTGTTTCAATATATCAACAAAACAATTCAAAATTAATGCACAGACGATTTACAACTGCAGTACTTCAGGATAACATGCTAAAAATGATCACCAAAGATACGCCGTTTGCAGGTATAACAAATTACCAACTATCACTGGCAGATAATATCCTTATATTGACAGAAGAACATGCTCAAACTGTATATTATTATTATAGAGTAGATAAGAAACAACCCTTATTGAATCATTCGAATGATCCCCTAGTCAATTTATGGTATTTTTGGCATATGCACTTTGAACGATACCCCTATTTCGAGCAACGACAGATTGACTGGGTAAAAGCAAAGGATATGATTAACAGCCTTTCGCATAGTGATATTAATGAAGATCAGCTATTCGAGAATTTAAAAATGCTGGTGGACTTTTTTGTTGATGATGGACATATCTGGATCGCAAGAATGAAGAATGAAGAAATCGACTTTTATACACCATTGCATAAAAATCCTGTAGAATCAATAAAGCCTAAAAAAGATCTGATGTTTCTAATAGGGGAAAAATATCTGGATCAGCATCAGTATCATACAACCGCAAACGGTAAAATAATTTATAAATATTTAGCGGACAGTATCGGTTACATCTTTATTGCCTCATTTTATGAGATGTCTGATAAAAGTGAGAAAGTAGAGCAGAAAAATGACCTTATGAGTGATCTGGATTCGCTTTATAGCTATTTTAAAGATGCAAAAGCGTTAATCGTCGATGTCCGCTATAATGGCGGTGGCAATGATTGGGCAGCACTGACCTGCAGCGGATTATTCTTGCCGGAGTCCGAGTCTGTCCTCTCAAAAAGATCAAGAATACAAGGGACGAATGAATATGGTTTACCGCAAATCTCAAGGACATCCGTCTTGGAGAATAACCTGAGTGGAATCCCAACATTTGTTTTGTCCGGAAAATTCTCGGTGAGTGCAACCGAAACATTTTTAATTGCCTTAAAAAAATCTCCGGATATTGTAGCTATAGGTGAAGCGAGCAGGGGGATGCTTTCTGATTCATACGTTTTCGAACTTCCCAACGGATGGTTTTTTGGTGTCTATAGTGACAGGGTATATTCCTATGACGGAAATATTTATGAAGGACGTGGCGTACCGGTAGATCGTGAAATTATAATACAACGTAGTGATTATGACAAAGGCATCGACACGGTTCTTGAAGCGGCGATATTATATTTTAAAAATAAAGGATCATAAATCTTTTCATCATTACTTTTCGAGATCCATTTGATGCTAAGTTTTTAAAATTGGGCTTGTGATCATTTCAACTTTTTTGTCAGTTCCAGGGCAAATAAAATTTCTGCATGAGGATCAAAATTGTAAAAATTCAAATCATCATAGGTCATTCCATAATCCGGATGGAAAAGCCTGCCCATTTCTGGATCATCACGAAAGTGGGTGATATACAGATGAGAGATACCTCCGCTTAATCCGGAATAGTTCAATTTAAATCCAACCCAGGCACCAAAACCATTCCCTGCCTGGGATGAGGGGATACCGACCACCTTTCCGCCGGCAGCCCAGTGATCATACATAAAGGCATATCCGGAGCTAGTGGTTAAAGGCGAACAGAGTATCAGAATATTTTTCGGACAATAGTATGCGGAATATGTTTCCGTTTGATATTCCTGCCAGAACGTGGCAGTCGTCGATGCTTCATCCTCAATGATGCGAATAGATTCTTCATGGCTCAGGTTTTCTCCCTTTTCCGGATAACCGGAGAAGTCGTAATCATCTTCGCTCAATTCGATTGGCTGGTACCTATTTATCTCATCAATATCCCGGCCAGGATATTGTCTCCAGAAAAGGGGAGAATATTTTTTGACAAAAATACTTTTTTGATCACTAAAGGATATCAGAGCCTCTTTTCCATGGAGGAAATAAAAGAATATTGTAGAAATGAAAGCATTTCCGCCCTGATTTCTGCGCAGATCAATGATCAGATTCTCCGATTGATTTTTTTTCATTATCTCAACCAGTTCCCGGCATAATTCGGTGGCGGAAGGTATTCCGGCAATCAGTTTATCTGTATCTCCGGGTGGAGGTGACTCATGATATCTCTCATATAGATATTTTGCCAGATCTTTCCGCAAAGATCCCTGAAGGATCATTTCCATCTCAAATGATTCCCGGTAGGTATACATATTTTCAATCAGAAGAAGCACCGTTTTCTTCTCATCATCCATAAACTGGTAGACATAATCACTTTTTTCGGTAGAAGGTAGTTTGACAGAGGTGGTGTTTGTAATCAGCTTGTCCTGTCCCTTTGTATTTGGATCTAAATGAAGATCGGTCACGACTCCTTGAGGATCGATTAGTTTGAGCTGAATAGATTCGCCTTTCCACTCCGGAATGAGGTGCTCCAAAAATCGTCTGTGCCATAGCGAGCCATCATAACCCAGATAACGCAGCAACTGGTATTCATTATCGTATCCCTTTATCTGTGCCTGGCGTCTAAGCAAATCCTCGATAGATACATTTTCTACAGAAAGTAACCTGGATCCAATGAGAGACTGGTGGTTGGAATCAATCACCGCTGCCACGTATAATAGATTGTCCACTGCCTGGAAATACAAAGGTATTCCTCCCGGAGATTGCTCACTTAAATTAAAGGGAGGCCAGAAGGAGGTATGTCCGTCTCTGACCGTAGCTAAGAGCGGACATAGATGGCGATAAAACTCAATTTTTGTTAAACCCTCCTCGGGGATAATTTGAATCAGATTCTGCATGCTACGGTTAAAGGCAACCTTTCCGCCGCCATTGATATAGGGATCAGGATGTGTTGCTTCGAGGATGGAGGCCATTTGTCTGACATCATCAACCAGAAACTGTCGGCTTATCTTTTGATGTGTGTTCCTCTGAACAAAACTGATCATCGGCTTCCAGACGAGAAATATAGCCACAATCACACAGAGCAAAACCGCCGCGCTTTTGAGCCGCTTATTTTCAAAAAATTGCAGTGTCACTCCCAGATAAATCCCAAATCCCATCCATATTGCGAAAGAGGTTCGAAAATCATCTAGAATAAAACCAAAAATCACACTCATACTGATTCCCCAGATCAGCCAGAAAATGAGAGATTGGTAGTTTTTCAAAAAGGTTATTATACTCTTGACTTCAATTTTAGATTTTTTCAATTGCATAAATTCGCCTCTTGTAAGGTGATATCAAATTTTTAGTTAACTATATAGTAATCTATAATGTAACTTATTCAAAACTATTTGTGAACGATTGCGCAAAGTATACGCAATAAATGACTTTAAGTTTGAAAACTTATTCATTTATTATCTGGAATGAATAAATTTAAATTTTTGGGAGTTATAAGACCTGAGTTATTTGAATTTACAATTTAGTTTGTTTATTCAGAATAGATAAAGTAGTCAATCTAAAACCCAGAGGAACGCGGATGAATGATAAACCAATGAAGGGAAAAACAGTGATTGTCACCGGGGCCAACCGCGGCCTTGGCCGTGAAATGACCCGCCAATTGGCGGCAATGGGTGCAAAGGTGATAATGGCCTGTCGCTCTGTGGAGCGTGCCTATCAGGTCAAGTCAGAGTTAATGCAGGAAAATAACACAGCTCAGTTGCAGGTGATGGCCCTGGACCTGGCCAATCACCAATCGATTACAGCATTTGCAGAATCTTTTATGAAGGAACATAAAACATGTGATGTCTTGCTGAACAATGCCGGCGTACAAACTCCTGACAGACAATTGACAAAAGATGGCATCGAATTAACCTTTGCGATCAATGTTCTCGGTCCACAGATACTCACACAGAAGTTGCTACCATCCCTTCAGGCAGTACTTTCCGCTCGTATTGTTAATGTCGCTTCCGATTATGCAGGTGGTCTGGATCTTGATGACATTAACTTTGAAAGGCGTACATACAATTCCAATGCTGCCTACAAACAATCGAAACAGGCCAATAGGATGCTCACCCGCGAATGGGCCCGGCGCCTGAAGGATGAAAAAATATCTGTTAATTCAATGACACCAGACCTGGTTGCCGCGACAGATCTTTTTCGCCACCAGCCCGCACTTGTAAAGCTGCTGCTTCGTTTTATCGGCCTTTTTGCCGGTGCGTCAATTGAGCAGGGGGCTGATACGGCAGTGTGGCTGGCCAGTGCCCCTGAGATGGCTGAAAATAGCGGCGGATATTATAGAAAAAGGGGTCAGAAGGATTGTCATTTTGAGGATCCGCAGGCAGAGAAAGCGTTATGGCAGAAGTGTGAGGAATTGTCAGGATAAGTTATGGATTCGGTTACTCAAGTTGCGTTAGGTGCGGCCGTCGGTGAGGCGGTCATGCAAAATAAAGTGGGCCGCAAAGCCGCTCTGTGGGGAGCAATCTGCGGCACATTACCGGATCTTGATGTATTGATTCCCTTTGGTGACCCGGTCAGCGATTTCACCTTTCACCGCGCTGAAAGTCATTCTTTTTTCTATATGACCCTGGCCACACCGCTGATTGTCTGGCTGATCACACGCATCCATCCGCAGGCAAAAGAATATCGGTGGCGGTGGGGGCTTCTTGTCTGGCTGGCGCTCATTACGCATGCCCTGTTAGATAGCTTTACAGTTTATGGTACACAAATGTTTCTCCCGTTTTCAAATTTTCCCGTGGGCTGGTCGACGATTTTTGTTATTGATCCGATCTATACGCTTCCATTGCTGATTGGCACACTCAGTTTCTTCTATTTAAAGCACGCACCGGACCTGGCTTATCGCCTGAATATAGTCGGCTTGATACTGAGTACCTTATATTTGGCCTGGTCAGTCGGACTGCAAAGCCATGTCAGCGATCTTGCCCGGGAATCCCTGCAGAAGCAAAATATTCATGCCAAACAACTGATTACCGGTCCGGCACCGTTTAATACCCTGTTATGGCGGACGGTGGTAATGACCGACAGCGGATATGCCGAGGGGTTCTATTCCATTATGGATGAGAAGGATGAGATCCTTTTTACGCGCTACCGAAGTGAGGATCACCTCCTGGAACCGTTGCAAGATGAGTGGGCTGTCCAACGTCTGCAATGGTTCAGCAAAGGCTTTTATAAAGTCAGTCGTATTGAGGATGACATCATAGTCTCAGATTTGCGCATGGGGGTCGAGCCACTTTATTTCTTCAGTTTTGCTGTCGGTAAAATAGGCATTGATGGTATTGTGGCACAGGAACCGCGACAGGTCGAACCGCCGCCGATTGATATGGGTGCGAGTATGTCTCGTTTATGGCAACGTATCTGGGATGAAGAAATTTTGGTTATGGATGTGCAGTAATATCTTAAATCGACGCTAAAACACCCCTTACATAGCCGACCGATTCAGCTAAACCGGGGAGAGGATCATTTTTATCCTTTTCAAATTCAAATGCTACTATGCCGGAGTAATTGATCTTGATAAGGGTTCTCAGGAATCCGGGTATATCAATTACACCACGTCCAATCTCCACAGTCGTTCCGCCTTCATCAGATGCCGATACATCCTTGATATGAACATCCATGATTCGATCCTTATATCTGACAATACTTTCCGATGGATTTATACCCATGCGCTGTGTATGTCCAATATCAATGCAGATACCGATACGCTTATCAAGGTCTTTAATTTTCTCGTATATGGTTGATGGGAGTGGATAGATTTCGTCCCCAGGGCCATGGTTGTGGATAGCTACACGAATGTCATACTCTTTAACTTTTTTATCCACGATAGGCAATAATTGAGGATCCGGGACACCAATAATGACCTCCATTCCTGCATTCTTTGCATATGCAAAAGCATTATTGACATCCTTTTCCGATTTCATATAGATGACGCCCCCGCCGTAAAGATTGAAATCCGCATCTTTAATCTTTTGGACGACCGCCGCGATATTTTCTGATGTACTATCGAGAGGCAGATGAAAACTTTTAAGAGATATGTGTTGCAGGCCTACACGATTCGTCATGGCGAGAGTCTGTTCCAGAGAAAATTCTCTCAATGTATAAGAGGCGAGTGCCAGTTTGAATTTTACCTTTCCACCAGTTTGGCTCAACTGAGAATCTTCTGACTTTGACTCACATGAATTGATCAAAGGTAAAATTGCTCCCAGACCGGCTATCTTAAGGAAACTGCGTCTGTTTTGCATGACAGCCATAAGTTCTTTCCTCCTGATTAAGACCAAAATAATATAATTAGTTTCAACTCAATTCTGGCGTTCCAGGTTGTATAAAATAAAGCTCTGATGCAGATCAAAACGATTAAGTGAATTCTGGAACTGTCCACGCTTCCCGGTAATTATCCTTCAATAAGGCATTGGCAGGTTGAGCACCGGCGCCAATAAATTTTTCCAGGTTTGAATCAAATGTAAGAGTCGGGCCAAGAATCAATTTGTTTTTTTGAAGATCGATCTTGTTTTTGGTAAGATGTTCAAAAATACGTTGCAAGGTCTCACTTTGTAATGTACTTGATTTTACAGTTTGTAAAATTATATCAGGCTCTGAGGACTGACCTGTTCGATGTGAGATATTGCCCAGATGGCATAGAGCAGAAGAAATATGGCCGTCTTCAACCGAGCACGGAACGCTTTGCGGATTTTGATCCTGTATCGCTTGAATAAAGGCCGGCAAATGATTTTCCTGACCGTGACCACTGAATTGACGAATCATCTTTCCATTCACATCGTATACAACGTTGTCGGAAATGAATCCGTCCTCACATTCAAAAACATTACTGATACGGGATTTTTTATAAACTGACATCGATTCAACGCCTGGATTCTCTGGTAAGCCACGGATTTCAGCAATCAGAGGTACAGGTTCGTAGTCATAATAAATGAACTGAGTGTTCGCCGTTTCACCGGCGTCTTCATATCCAAACCGACCTCCGATACTGGAAACCCTTTTTGGATACCTTTTTTCACCAAGAAGCCAACGGCCAATGTCTACCTGGTGCACTGCCTGATTCCCAAGATCCCCGTTACCGGTATTCCAGACCCAATGCCAATCGTAGTGAAAATTAGGACGCATAAGTGGAAGTTCTTGAGCCGGGCCGAGCCACAGGTCATAATCACACCCTTCCGGCGGTTTTCTAGGTTTCGATAACACACCGATACTCTTACGCCGTTTATAACACAAAGCGCGAGCACAGATGATCTTTCCCAAATGGCCTTCTTTGAGGTATTCCCTGATTTCTGGCCAACAGTAAGCACTTCTATGCTGTAATCCTGCCTGGACGACGAGACCTGATCTCCGGGAAAGACTGACAAGCTGTCGGCCTTGCCACACATCATGAGATACCGGCTTTTCCAGGTAGATGTGCTTTCCGGCTTGCAGGGCATGAATGGCATGCAGAGCATGCCAGTGGTTGCATGAGGCGATGATAACCGCGTCGATGTCCTTTCGCTCGAGGAGTTTGCGATAATCACTATAAATTTTGACGTCAACCGGATTTTCACCTTTACCCAGTTCATCTTTGCAGTAACCCATTTTATAATTTGGATCCGGATCAGCCAGAGCGACCAGGCGGGCACCTGCAATACCGATCACCTGCTTAGCTGTATGACTACCTTTACCACCAACTCCGATTATTCCGATATGGACTGACTCATTGGATCCAAGAATTCTGGTACTCGCACATCCCGTTGCCAAACCCGTAGTCATAATTGTTGATTTAATTAAAAAATCACGACGTTTTAATAACAACATTTTTTAATCCATTACCTTATTTCCTCATGATTAATTTAGAAGAAAATATTTCTTTGAAAAACCGAAATTTTAGTACAAGAGTTTTTGAACATTTAGAGTGTATAACTTAAAAGCGTCTATTAATTATATTGTTATAAATAGAACCAAACGTATAGCGAAAACCGAGGGTTAGACCAATATCATAAGTCGTCGCTAATTGCCTTCGTTTTAGCAGGATCTCATCAATTGTCGCATCCCCTTTTGGTAAATAAATTTGATCGTGAATACTCTCTATTTCTGATTTAAGCACAAATTCCCAACCGCTTGAGATACGAAGGTCTAATTCTACATCAAGTTTTAGACTGTATTTATCTTTCAGCTCAAGATATTGAGATGCATCAAAATCGAATTTAACATTACCCCACGGTTGGATTAAGTCTAATTCGACTTCAAAGGTATGAAAAAAAAGATCATCCGACATTTGATCAAAAAGCGTTTCCTGATAATAATTAAAAGATGTATAACCTATCCGATATCCTAATGTAAATTTTCGTCTCTCAGATTCTGACCAGGGGAAAATATTATATTCTATCCCCGGTGCAAGACTCCAGCCATGATCGATGTTTTTAAACGTTGTAGAAAATAGATCTCCGAAGAATCCTACAGACCATCTTATATTAAGACTTTTAATAATAGAAGATGAAGCCTTCCATTCTTTTAAGGAACTTTTAAGCGATTCTCCGTCATCCTCGAAATTCTCTTCTTCATAGACATATCCAAACTCATTTTCAAACTTCCACGCTTCAGTTACCCGATCCGCTTTCAGGGCAGTGGAAATTGTATAGGCGTTACGACTTTCTTCCGCTTTTAATCCTCCACCGAGATCAATGGAAAATATCCAAAAATCCCAATTATCATAAAGTAATTCTTGTCCGGATTTTAATTTCTCATCATCGTAATGAATCTCAAATTGTTCAGCCATTTCGGTTTGAGAAATATATGGCATCAGGCCCATTTTTATGATGCGAGCCAATCTTTCCAGTCTCAGAGCATCGGTGTCCGACTGCGGCGAAATAAGAAATAAGGTCTGATCCAGCCCTCTGTATTCATCCTTTCCGATAAAAGAGATATTAAATTGTTTTCCTTCACCGCCTGTCTTCTGATCTGCAATCAGGATATGTACCTGAGCCAATTGTGGATCACGCACGTAGGTGGCAAATGGAATTTCACTTCTTAAATATCTTTCTGTATTATCACTTTCGGAATAATCAATATATACAAGGAGCATTCCATTTTGATTGTTTTCAAGATTAGACAGGCTATCCTCAATTTGTGCATCACTTTGTAATGGATAAAATATTAATGATAATAAAAAACATTTAAAAAAGTATTTTATATAGTGGAGATATTTTAATAGATTCATTTTGTGTTACCTTGTTTTGCACTTTTAGGAGCGATGATCAAATCATCGCCGGCAATATCTTTCCAGGAATAAAAATGAAATGTCTTATCGTCTGACATGGCCACGAACATTCCACCTGGAAATTTATCATTTAAGGATACATTCGTTACCTCACTACCATCACTTTCGGTGGTCGACACATGTATAACCTTCACCAATAAATGATGATGGGGATTGCCAGGTTCGCCCTCTCGTTTGTAAATATTGAAGTTATTGGCCTGCTGATCGGAGACCAGAATATACCCTGTACTGTCGGTAACCTGATAGATTGAAATGCCTTCCTGATCCTCTGCGAATCCCACGTTTCCAAAGAGTGCTAATTCATCATTTGTATTTTCTGCATCAGGATCTGCGTAATATTTTCGGATTCCCACATTTTCGTCTGAATAATAGACATATCCTAATAGATCATCTACGGCAATCGCTTCGATTTCTTTTACGCCACTCCATTTGCCAAATTCACGGATTTTGGTGGCTTTAACATTACCTGATCCGTCGTCTTCCAGAAGATACTGCCACAAATATGTTCCATCGGTTGGTCCTTCTTTCCTTCCAACAATAGCAAAAATAAACCCGTCTGAGGGTCGTTTATAGAGGGCGATACCCATCGGTGCACGCAGATCTTCGCCGGTGAAGACGTCAATGCCCCCATTGTCAATTGGCTGCATCTCAGGAAGACTGAATATTCTTATTTTGCTTTCAAGTCTTTCTGTCGTAACAGCAATATCAGTAGGTGTGCCGTTTAGAATAAGGCCATATTCGACATCAACATTATTTGGCCTCTTTAAATTACGAACTGTTTTTTCTTCAGCAATTTTTCCATCGAGTGTATAAACATATAACGCCCCGTCTTCTTCTTTGTCAGTTCCAATAATGAGACTCTTCGAGGGATCCTCAGGATGAATCCAAATAGCCGGGTCGTCAGTATCATATTTAACTTGTTCGGTGATAATTAGCGGTTCGAGTTTTTGCAATTCAGCATTTGATTGTTGTTGACATCCAAGTATGCTGAGGACGACTATAAGAATGATCAGATGACATACAATTGCCAACTTTAGATGGTTATTTTTTTCCTTTTTTGAATGATTCCACTTCATCGTCACTTCCTTCCCTTTTTTGATAGTTTCTGTAAAATCTTAGATAAAATATAAATCTGGCAGATTAAATTAAGATTAAGATAAAATTAATTTTTTTTAATCTAATTAATATGATAGTCCGTGCGATTCGCTCATCTTGCAGAACAATTTAATTTCGGCGAGTACCGGTTATCATTTATAAGGATGGATTTTAAAAAGTGACAATCTTTAGGTATGATTTTTTATAGGTTTTAACTTTTGTAAGGGTAATTCAACGGTAAATGTACTTCCTTTTTCCGGTTCACTGACGACTTTGATTGTACCACCATGAATCTCACATATCCATTTTGCAATCGATAGTCCCAGGCCACTGCCACCGGTGTCTCTGGATCGTGATGAATCTATCCGGTAAAACCGATCAAAAATTTTTATCTGATCTTCTTGAGAGATTCCAATACCCCTATCTATAACAGAAAAATAAGCAATATTTTCTTTTATATATAGATTCAGTTCCACCGAATCATTTTTATTCGAATATTTTATGGCATTATAAACGAGATTGCTTAATGCGCGTATCAGAAGTTCTTCATCGCCTTCATATTCGACAATGTCTATTCTATCTATATGAAGAGTTATCTCTTTTTGACGCGCTAAAATCTGACAGCGACTGACGGTTGCCATCAAGACTTCATCAAGCCGTATCGCTTTTTTTTGAAGATTTAACTGGCCGGAATCTGAACTGGCTAACAGATGAAGATCATCAACGATCCTTGCCATTCGTTCAATTTCTAAAACAGAATTGTTCAATGAGTCTTCCATTTTGGCAGTCTCATTCAGACTTTTTAATGCCGTCTCAATATCAGACATCAAGATACTGAGAGGAGTGCGTAATTCATGCGACGCGTCGGCAATAAAGGCCTTTTGCATTTCAAACGATTTAGCGAGGCGATCTAATAATTCGTTGAATGTTCTGACCAGACGCATGATTTCATTTTCAAGCTTTGGTACAGGCAGTCGTTTATCAAGGTTCGTTGAAGTTATTTCATTCACGGAGCCGATAATTTCATCGACGGGTTGCAACGCCCGTTTTGTCAGAATGTAACCACCTGTCCAGACGATCCCAATTAATAACAATGCACCAAGGGCAAAACTAAGGGCGAGAAAATTAAGGCTCTTATTGATCGAATGAGTTGATACGGCAAGATCCATCTTATACAAATAGGTCGGAATGATATCATAAATGAGTGTATACTGTCTATAATCACGATCTTCCTTATCAGAAATATCATAGAAATATTCTTTTGGTAATATTTCTCTTGGTAGAACCGTAATTTCTGAATCATACTCCTCACTGGGGATATATATGTCAGACTTTTGAATATCCTTCGTTGCCCACAGTATGCGGTTTTCCTCATAAATATAGATATAAACCCAGGCATTTAAATCCTCTATCATTTTGATGAGTTTATCTTTATCCTCCACATATAATGAGTCAGCCTGGCGATCAATAGCTTCTGCAATTTCATAAATTGTAAAGGCAATTTGTAGAGATATATCATTATCCTCGAAAGATGTGCCCGGATCTACTACTAGACCGACAAAATAATTTTTTGTGATTCTGATCCCTGAATAGCCCATCCCTTTGAGTAAAACATTTTTTGGATTCTTATATTCAAAAGGACGATAGCCCCAATGTTTATTTTCGGGTTCTTTGAATGTAATGTCGTACGTTTTAATCTCAGGTGACTGATATATTATTTTTCCTGAGATGAGATTACTCATTTGCACAAAACTGATATCGTCTATATGGTTATCAACTGATTCATCTATTATTTCCTGCTCAATTCCTGATTTGAATTTTTGGAGAAGATCCGGTGTCCATTTTACGGGGCCAAAATCATCCAGATCATATGAGTCATCAGGAAATAAAGCCAAAAAAGTGGGATCAAATTCTTCATCGTCCAGATCATCCCGAAGTTCCATCAGTTCTTCCAACATTTCTTCACCGAGTTGAGACACGCCGTAGTTGAATTTTTCCCACATTTGATCTGAAATGTGAAGAAAGATGACCGATGTTAATCCAATGACGACAATCGAGAAAAATCCGATATACCATTTAGACTGCCAATCTCTATATCCTGTTTTTTTAGTAAATGTCATCATGTTTTTTAGGGAATATGAATCATTCATCCTGAATCATGTAACCTGCACCTCTAACGGTTTGAATGATTTTCTCCTCCCCTTCTATTTCAATCTTTTTTCTTAAAAAATTTATGATGACGTCAATCACATTGCTGCCGGCATCAAAATGGATATCCCAGACATGTTCTGAAATCATGGTTCTGGTGATAACCCTATTTTTGTTCATCATTAAATATTCAAGTAAGGAAAACTCCTTATTGGTCAACTGAATTTCCCGACCGGCACGGCGGACTTTTCTGGCAGAAATGTCCAACTCCAGATTACGAATCTTAATCACTGACTGGCTCATTCTGTGAGAACGGCGTAGCAAGGCTTTTACCCGGGCAACCAGTTCAGCGATGACAAATGGCTTCGCCAAATAATCATCAGCTCCTTTTTCCAATCCTCTGATCTTATCAGAAACCTCACTCAGTGCTGAAAGCATTAGAATTGGCACATTCATTCCTGCTTTACGCAAAGATTCACATACTTCCCAGCCATTTTTTTGGGGTAATAGAATATCAAGGATAATTAAATCATATTCATTGGTCATGGCCAGAAATTCCGCCTTTTCTCCATCAAAAGCGAGGTCGACAGAGTATTTCTGCTCTTCCAGACCATTCTTAATAAATTCTGCCAGGCGTTTTTCGTCTTCAACGACTAAGATGCGCATTTTTCAATCCCGTAATTCCATTATTCTAAATTAAGAAAATTTGGATAGATTCGCATTAAAATCTATAGATGCATCGATCTGTTATTCTTCAAATAAAGGAAGCTGTATTTATCTGCATATACAAATTGTAGATTTAAAATTACTCAAGATATTTCAGGATATTAATTAAGAATCAGCGCTTTAAATAAAAACCGGATCATGAGTATATATGATCCGGTTTTTTCCATAGAGTAATGATATATGTTAAAATAACCTAAAATATAGATGGAAATTTTTTTAATCAGAGCTCGTAACTCAATCCAAAGTGTGCCCACCAGGAGTAAAATTCACGCTGTATAGGACGATCTGTTTGACCAATGTAATAGCGCAATGCTGCATTATTAATATTAATCACTTCAAGATAGATTCTCAGATTTTTATAAAGTCTCTGGCTGGCAGAAAAATCCCACTGGACACGATTATCATAATAGATATCCTCCTCCTCGTTTTCACCCACTTCCGCCAAAAATTTTCCGTGATAGTTCATACTAAAACGTCCGAGGAATCCGTATTTCTCATAAACGATTGCAAAATTTGCCATATGTTCCGACTGACCTGGCAAAATGGTCTTTCTCCCAAAGTACAGCTCTGCCTCTGATTTGGTCCAGGTGTAGTTCGCGTAAAGACCGAATCCGTTCCAAAAATCGGGTAGGAAAGTAAACTGTTGATTCCAATTTAATTCTATCCCGTATAGCCATGCTGCCTTACCGTTAATTGGTTTAGTTTGTTCATATCCATCAAAACTGCCACCTTCTATTTCTGTCGTTTCCTTATAGATTATTTTATCCAGGTCTTTATAATAGAATCCACCGGATAATATTCCCAGACCCTTGAAATAATATTCTCCCAGGAGATCAAAGTTATATGCAGTCGTAGATTCAAGATCCGGATTTCCTCTAGCCAGTTCTTCATCTTCCCTGTTTACGATTAAGTATGGGACGTGATCATAATAATTTGGGCGGGCCAGTGTCGAAGTAAATGCTAAGCGTAAATTACTTTGTGGCGACAGGCGATATCTTACTTGTAAATTCGGAAGAATATGGTTTTCATCTCCTTTACCGGTTAATTCCTGATGGCTTTCATAATCTCCATCCTCATTATAAATCAACTCATAGGCATTGAAATCAAAGGTTGACATTTCATATCTCAAACCAAGGAGGAATAACCAATCTTTTACATTATGGGTGGTCATCGCATAAAGGCCGGCAATCGTTTCATCAACCTTGTACTTTTCCCCATAAGTATCTTCATATTCCAATTCTCCCTCGAGTAATCCATCTTTGTTCGCCCAGAAAAAATCACGCGATTTTTGAGAATCAACCAGTGGACCAAATGGTTTATAGTCACCACCAAGGAGTTCATCAGATGTCTCACCTGCGGTCAGTTGACTCATTAAGACCGGATCATCTCCTTCCCATCCATATGTCCATACTTCGTTATCCCGGTCTTTTGTTCGTTGATAATATTTTCCACCAACTTTTAATTCTGCCGGAAAGTTAGCCAGACTATAAGGGAATTTCAAATTCAGGGCACCCATGATATTTGAATGGGTGGACAGGTTGTGCTCATAAGCATATTCATCCAGTTCGAAATTTGCGGCATCCATTTCGTATCCCTGTGCCAGATTTGTAATCTGATACTGAGGTATATCCGTATCTGTCAGATCTAATATCAAGTCAGCATCCTCATTTAACTCAAAAGCCGGATCTATTTCATCAGGTTTATCTTCTTTGGCATAGCTGTAGGCCACCGTATAATCAAGACCCCATCCTTCAAAATTATTTCGACCGCCTAATGTGACATTATAAATAAGTTGTCTCTCCAAACGGTCTTTAAGCTCGCGTGCGATCGCACCCTCCAGGTTTTCTGTCCTGCTGACCCAATTATCCTCGTTAGGTTCAAGTTCCAGTAACTGACGTCTTTCATCGTCATCTCTTTGGTTATACATCCCATTAATGAAGTATCGGTTATTCTCATTTGGGCGAAATTCCAGACTCCCGCTAAATCCAAATCGTAAACGCTCAACAATATAGTGCCGGAGTTGAAGATCCTGAAGTGCCCAGGGGAGATCAGCACCACCGACTGTTTCTTCATCTCCCCATTCCATTTCGTTATTATCCGAACCGCGGTTACTGTCATAGAAATTGCCACTGATAGAATAACCGAATTCATTGTTTGCACCAAAGCGATCGCTATAACTTATGTCACCCTGAAATAGCGGATTTCCTCTTAAATCTCCATAGCCAGCCCCCGCCTGTACATAGAGCATCGGGCGGTCGAAGTCAAAAGCACTTTTTGTTATCAGATTCACAGCACCGCCAATAGCATCCGCATCCATATCCGGTGTAAGCGTCTTGGTAACCTCGATTGATGAAACCTGATTTGTCGAAACCACATCCAATCCAACATAGCGCTCCTCGGTTTCAGGGGAAGCAATTCTCTCTCCGTTCACAGTGATTGCATTCAGACGAGGTTCAGTCCCTCGAACCAGGACATACCGTCCTTCTCCCTGGTCTCTTTCAATAGCAATTGCCGGAACGCGCTGTAATACCTCTGCCGTATTTAAATCAGGAAAACGTCTCATCTGCTCCTGAGCAACAACATTTTTGATATTCACAGCTGTCTTTTGTTGATTGAGTGCTTTTGCCTGACCTTCACGTAATCCGAGAACTACAATTTCATCGGTTTGCAGATAGGCAACATTCATCTTCACATTATGACCGACAAATCCTCCATCCTCCGGAACTGTAACCTCAGCTGAATAATCTTCATAACCGACATAAGAGACCATTAGGGTATAAGTACCCGAAGGCACATTGTAAATAATAAATTCGCCCTCCCGATCCGTTGCTGCGCCATAGGAGGTACCTTCCAGGAAAACGTTTGCTCCCGGTAAATACTCATCTCTGTCTGCATCCATCACGCGCCCGACTATTCTGCCGGAAGCCTGTGCAGGCAATGTTTCTGGAAAAATGATCACCGATAATACCAATGCTATTAATAATGAACACAAAATCCCCCACCTTGAAAACGAATTGGAACTTTTCATCCTAATTCTCCTCTTGTTGTGGTTATTTCCAAATTTTGATCTTATTGATAAAGCGGATATCAACTTGAGATTTTGAACGGAATCCTCCTTTCTCTTTGATTTTTATGTATCATTCAGTGATTTAGATTTCTGTTGATTTGACCTCCCTATTTTCAGCAATTAACTATTTACCTTTGGTTAGAATATTGTTAGGATTTTGTTTTCAATTTGAATGTATATTTTTAATTCAATGAAAACGTATACTTCAAATCATAATCCCCCCCTCTGGCATCATCGCGATAGAATTCAACCTTTATGTCATTCGCGCTGGAAATTATTCGTACAAACGTGCTTCTGGCAAGATTTGCATTTCTCCAGAAGGAATTTTTATATTGATTCCATTTTTCCGGATCTTTTATATAGTCATTGACAAATTTTAAAAGCAGGTTCAATCCAGTCTTTTCGTCAATTTCTTTATAGGAGACCCCATTTGTAAGATCTGAATAATAAAGAACCTTCAATGCTTCATAATTATTTTGTTTGTAATACTCCGTAATTACTTCCTTCTTTTTAGTACCCATCTTATTTTCTTGCTCTATTTTCTGCATAATTTCCATTATCAGATGATCGGGAAAATAGCTTTCAACACCTCGGGCATGTCCCACATCAATCTGCCAGATGTCATTGATTTTTGCAATGGAAGCATTATGTGTGTGTCCGCATATATAAGCAGCCACATGATACTTTTTTAATAACTGGTAAAATTTAAAACTGTTATGGGGATACTTATTTAGTGAATCATCTGCATGTCTGAGCCGCCCGTTGTCAATATCCGGGATGGCAATCAGCGGTTCATGACCAAAAACGAAAATATTTGTCTTTCGTGTATCTGCAAGATCTTTTTGTAACCAATCGAGAAGTTCCGGAACATGGACACCATCAGTTCCTGCGTCTGAAGTTCCATCATAGTATTGATTAAGTACGACAAAATGATTATCCCCATAATCAAATGAATAAGTCGTTTCGACGCATCCTTCAGGGCCGGATCGAACAATATTTGGTAAGGAGTTGCCATCTTTATTATAATTTCTTAAAAAGACCATATTTAGTGAATCATCTAATTCATGATTCCCGACAACCGGATACCACGGATAATCTTTCCCCAATACATTCGATATAACCTCTCTTACCGCCGCTGGTGGATCAATGTCACCGGGACTGATCATGAAAACACCTTTTCCATATTTTTTAATGGCTTCGCATGCTCCCTGAAAATAACTCGAGTTTCTGTATTCTTCCTTTGCCATATAACGCATATCAGCCGTGACAACAAATGTGAACGGGTCGTTATCACTTTGACAACCCAGAAATATCATCAAGAAAAGAAAAAATAGAAAATAGTGGTACTTCCTTATCATTCATATCTCCTTTTTTATATCATTATGCCCAAAAACCATTTAAGCGATTCAACTTATACCGTTATCTTCCCGGAGATTCACTCATATGAAATTTGTTCGCATTAAGATGGTTCTTTAAGATATTCTCAACCAATTGATCGGGTGGTTGATCACTGATAACCTTCAACACATCATCATGATTTATAGGGAAATCCAACGGTTCCCGTTTTAAAAATTCATCCCAATGACTTAGTTTCCATTGATCCCATTCAAAGTTTCTCTGTCTGATTCGGTGCCTCAGATTATTTAAACTTGGTGGCAGACATCGAATAACTGTTAATCGTGCATTTATTTCATTTGCCACTTTTTTAAAACTGTTGATCCAGTCTGAAAAATCATCGTTTCGCCAATGATTGATCGAGAAGGGTGCATCGATGATCGGATGTTTTCCCAGTTCAAGTTGGATTTCACAATACTCCAAGAGGATCTGAAAAGTCGGTCCCTGTATCAGAGAATAGATTTGACCATCGACCCTTTCCCGGCGTGTAAAGGCAGACTGAATTAAATCTTTCGACAGATAAGCACTGTTGATCAATTGTTTTGCCAGTTGTAATGCCAACATGGTTTTACCGCTGGCCGGTACGCCCACTATCATACAGAGGGTAGGTCTTGACAGTGTATATGTGTTGTTTGGGACCATTCTACCAATCATCAATGATATTTATTACTTATAATTAATTCCACATCCTGTAATGTCCTGTGGACCGGTCCCTCTGCCTCCATTTTTAAACTGGTTACGGCCGCAGACCATATAATGGCCTCCTTCGGTGGTGCCGTTAGACGTTTTGCCATATAAGAAGCAATACAGGTGTCGCCACGGCCACTGCGTCCGATCAATTTTTCAGGTAAAAAGCGCGCTTCATAATATTGTCCTTCAGCGTACACTAAAATGCCATCACGATGGGTGAGCACGATCTCTTTCGGGCCCCAGCCGGTTAAGATTCGCGCCGCTGATTTCAAATCTTTCTCACCGGTTAAAGACTCGGCTTCAACACTATCTGCCTTGAACACGTCGATCATTGACAGAACTTTCTTCTTTTCCGGCCAGGGAGCGTGAATAAGCTTTTGGTCCCGATCA